>OGXG01000263.1_pt1 | contig 30289 bp, 25 predicted proteins | sample 1576251 | NCBI WGS metagenome assembly OGXG01 (sample SAMEA3541533, study PRJEB24748) | human gut metagenome | biome: human gut; feature: human-associated habitat; material: faeces | place: China | collected 2012
ATTATAAAGAAGTAACATGGGGAATCTTGCTAAAGGTTCCCCATTGATAAAAAAATTAATTTTTTTTGTTTCTTACTTGACACGAGCAGAAGCTCATCACGCAGTTTCCCCAGTTTTAAAACGTGTTATTCAGTATTTTACGCCTGATTTTTTGATTGGTCTTACAGCAACCGATCAACGACCAGACAAAAAGAAGTTGGAGACAATATTTGGTAATTATAAGACAGGCTTATCTCTGGTTGATGCGATGAAAAAGAAAATTGTTGCAGAGGCAAATGTGTGTCGTATTGAAACCAATCTGGATTTGAGTCATATTCGATTCAATGGCAAAGATTATATTAATGCTGATTTGGAAAAGAGTATTCGTGTAAAGTCCAGAAATGAATTGATTGAAGATGTGTTATACAACTATTTTTCGGAAGGAAAAGCTGGGCAGTTGCAGGGAGTCGTGTTTTGTGTAAATACAAATCATGCACAGGAGATGGAGCGTATTTTAAATGCGAAAGGTCTTTCGGCAAAGGCATATACCAGAAAAACAAAAAATCCAGATGAAGTTATGCAGCAGTTTCGAGAGAAAAAAATACGTTTTTTGTGTGCTTGTGAAATGATTTCGGAGGGATGGGATTATCCGGAACTTGGAATTCTGGTAATGGCGCGTCCAACACTTTCCAAGGTTCTTTATATGCAGCAGATTGGCAGAGGACTTCGACGAACAAATACAAAAACAAATGTGTTTGTTATTGATGTAGTAGATGAGTATGGTGCCATGGCAAAACCGTGTTCCATGCATTCAATTTTTTCTAATCCATTTTACACTGCATTTGGAAGTATTTTAAAAAGAGATTATTCCGTGGGAGATATGATAGAAGTAGATGGTCTGCATGAAACAGTAGAACGTATTGTGCAGGTGGACATTGAAACTTTCGAAGAAAAATATGGTGATTACTTAAATCAGGAACAGCTGGCGAGAGAATTTTATTTAAGTACGGGAACTATTACCAGCTGGGTTACCAAAGGCAAAATTTCTCCGGATGAAATGATTGCTTTTGGAAGTAGAAAAATTTATCTTTTTGCACCAGAACATGTGAAGCAGATTCGTGAGGAAAATAATATTCCAGAACATACAGGGGAAACGATCAAAACGGACTTCTTTGATTTTCTGGAAGAACGTGATTACAGTCTTTCTTACAAGATGCCGTTTCTTCTTTCATTCCTAAAAAATATGAATGAAATTGGAGATGCAAAAATTGATAATGTGCTCACAGATTATATTGCTTTTTACCAAGACAGGATTGATAAGGGACTTCCGGTAGATCGGTCAAGTTGTCCATATAATGCAGAACGATTGAAAGATCGGAAATATATTAAAAGCAATATGCTGACAAATCCTTTTGAAAAATTTGAGCGTAAACGGTTCCTGTATTATTCAAAGGATTTGAATGTGATTTCTATGAATCATGCGCTTTTTATTAAAATGAGTAAGCAAGATTTTGAAAGAGTGAAGGTGCAGATGGAAGAGGATTTGGAACAGTATTATTCGAAAATAAAAATCTTATAGTTAATTGAAAAAGTAGAATGAAAACTTTTAAATTAAAATGGTGCGGTGTATAGTAATAAAAAAAGGCCATAGGCCTTAATTTAATCTGCACCATGCAGAGTCAAAAGACGATGCCGGATAACCTTATTTGCACTCGCTTTGCTAATTCACCTTTATTATAGCATGTAAATTTATATAGTCAACAATAAAATAATAAAAATTAGGGAGGAGACTTTATGGCAGCATTCAAGTATTATTTGGGACTCGATATGGGAACTAATTCTGTAGGCTGGGCGGTTACTGATCCAAACTACAATTTGTTTAAGGCAAAAGGAAAAGACTTATGGGGAATACGTGAATTTAATGAGGCATCTACTGCTGTGGAAAGACGTACGCATAGAATAAGCAGAAGGAGAAGACAAAGAGAGCAGGTTAGGATTGGTTTATTAAAGGATTATTTTCATGATACTATAGGTGAAGTTGATCCTGATTTTTTTCAAAGACTGGCAAACAGTAAATATCACTTGGAGGATAAAGATACAGAGGTAAGATATAAAAATAATGTTTTTAATGATGATGATTACACAGATAAGGATTATTTTGACCAATATCCAACAATATATCATTTACGAAAAGAATTAATAGAGAGTACCGATAAGCATGACGTAAGGCTTGTGTTCTTGGCATTGCTTAATATGTTTAAACATCGTGGACACTTTTTGAATTCAGGATTAGGTGAAAATAGTGGAGAAAATAATATAAACAATGCTTATTTAGAATTAACAAATTTACTTTCTGAATTCACACAATATAATTTGAATGAGACAATCGATGGTAAAAAAATAGAAGATCTTCTGTCGCGCAGAGATATGAGTAGAACCAGAAAAGCAGAAGGACTTGCAGAGATACTTGGCGTGGATTATAAAAATAAGCCATATAAAGAGTTGATAAGAGGTTTGTGTGGCTTAAAATTTAATGCATGTGCAATTTTCCCGGAGATACAGAGTGACGAAGTGCCAAAATTAGATATCTGCTTGTCAGAAGCATCTTTTGATGAAAAATCAGATGAAATAGCTAATATACTTGGCGAAGATTATTTTGAAATAATCATGGCCATGAAGGACATATATGATATTGGTTCATTGGCTGGTATTATGAAAGGTCATAATTATCTGTCACAGGCAAGAGTTGCGTCATACGAAAAGCATAAAAAAGATTTAAAACTTCTAAAAAATGTAATCAGAAAATATTGCAGCAAAGAAGATTACGATAACTTCTTTAATAGTGAGGCAGATGGCTCATATGCATCATATGTAGGTTCCTATAATTCAAAAACAAAGCAAAGAAGAGTAGGCAATAAAAGATCATCCGAAGAATTATATAAAGCAATCAAAAAACTTTTAAAGAATGTACCTGCGGAAGATGCAGATGTACAGCGCATATTGATGTCAATAGAAAACGAGACATTTTTGCCTAAACAGTTAACTGCATCTAATGGTGTTATACCGAATCAAGTTCATGCAAAAGAAATGAAAAAAATACTTTCAAATGCGGAAAGGTATCTTCCGTTTTTAAGAGAAAAAGATGAAACAGGTTTATCGGTATCTGAAAAAATAATGAAACTGTTTAGTTTTCAAATACCATATTATGTTGGACCAACGACGGAAAAAAGCAATAAAGATGGAGGAAATGGCTGGGTAGTAAGAAAGGAAGAAGGACAGGTTTTACCATGGAATATTGATGAAAAAATAGATATGAAAGCGACATCAGAGGCATTTATATCACGCATGGTACGACGTTGTACATATATTAGCGGTGAACCGGTATTGCCAAAATCATCACTTGAATATCAAAGTTTTTGTGTTCTCAATGAAATTAATAATATTAAGATTGACGGAGAGAGAATTTCTGTTCAATTAAAACAGGATATATATAAAGAGGTATTTCAAAAAGGAAAGAGAGTAACGAAAAAGCAGTTATGTAAATATTTGCATACAAGAGGAATTATTGAAGCAGAAGAACAGGTTACAGGAATAGATGTTACTATAAACAATGCATTAACGACATATGGTAAATTCAAGGCGATATTGGGGGATGATATCTCTAAAGATAGCGTTCAGAAAATGGTAGAGGATATTGTATTCTGGTGCACAGTTTATGGGGATTCCAAAAAATTTTTAAAGGATAGAATAGAAGAAAAGTATGGTGAGAAGCTTACAAAAGAGCAGATTAAGAGAATAGTAGGTTTTAAGTTCAAAGATTGGGGCAATTTATCAAAAAATTTCTTAGAGCTTAATGGAGCGGATGTTTCAACAGGGGAGTCTGTAAGTATCATCAGAGCGTTATGGAACAATAATCTTAATTTGATGGAACTTATAAACAGTAGATTATATAATTACAAAGAACGTTTGGCTGAGTATCAAAATACGATGATGAAAACATTATCAGATATAGAGGCAGAAGATCTGGATGAATATTATTTTTCTGCTCCGGTAAAGCGGATGATATGGCAGACAATCCTTATTATTAAGGAGCTGGTAAAAGTTTTGGGATGTGAACCGGATCGTATATTTGTTGAAATGACACGAAGACCGGATGAACGCAAAATGCGTACTGAGAGCAGACGTAAAAAATTCGAAGAACTATACAAGAAAGTAAAAGATGAAGATGTTGATTGGATGAAAGTAATTGCGCATGCAGATGAAACAGGAAGCATTAGAAGCAAGAAAATGTACCTTTATCTTACACAAAAAGGCAGATGCATGTACACAGGAAAGCATATAGAATTAAGTGATCTTTTCAATAATAACCTATATGATATAGATCATGTATATCCAAGACATTTTGTTAAGGATGATAATATTGACAATAATCTGGTTTTGGTATGTAAAGAAAAGAATGCACATAAGAGCGATATTTATCCATTAGAGGATGAAATTCTTGCGTCACAGAAAAATATGTGGTCAGAGCTTAGAAGGTCAGGATTTATTACAGAAGAAAAGTATAATCGCCTTATAGGAAGAAATTCGTTCACTGATGAGCAGAAAGCTGGATTTATTGCAAGACAGCTTGTTGAAACAAGTCAGGGAACAAAAGGAGTTGCAAATATACTACAGCAGCTTTTACCAGAAAGTAAGATGGTCTATGCAAAAGCGTCAAATGTGTCCGAGTTTAGAAATACGAGAGACATTCCTAAGAGCCGTCTGATTAATGAATTTCATCATGCACATGATGCTTACCTTAATATCGTGGTAGGAAATGTGTATTATGTAAAATTCACACAGAATCCTCTTAACTTTATAAAAAATGATTATGACCGTGATAAAACCAAAAATAATTACAATTTATCAAAAATGTTTGACTGGGATGTTGAACGTAATGGTGAAGTTGCATGGATCGCACAGAAAAAGGATGGTGAGGCAGGAACAATAGCTACAGTAAAGAAAGTGTTGGGAAGAAACACTCCGTTGATGACACGATATAGTTTTGAAGGAAAGGGAGGTTTGACAAACGAAACACTTTATAGTGCTAAGAAAGCTAAAGAAGAAGGATACATACCTTTTAAATCATCAGATGAAAAAATGAAGGATGTTACAAAATATGGAGGATTTACGAGTGTAACAGGAGCATATTTCTTCTTGGTAGAACACACGGAAAAGAAAAAACGAAGCCGGACGATTGAGTCAGTACCATTATATCTGGCTCAAAAAATAGAACAGAATCCACATGAGCTGGAAAAATATTGTGAACAGGTATTAGGCCTTATTGATTTTGATATAAGAGTCAGGAAAATAAAAATAGGATCGTTAGTAAAACGGAATGGTTATTTCTTCTATATTACTGGAAAAAACGGTAAACAATTAATAGTAAGAAATGCAGTAAATATGTACTTGAAAAGGGAGTGGGTAAAATATATATCTAAATTGGAAAAAGCGGTAGACAAAAATATTGTAGAAGAGGTAATTGCAAAGGACAAAAATGAATTACTTTATTCTGAACTGATAAATAAATTTAAGACTGGCATTTTTGCAAATAGACCAAATCCAGTTGGTGATAAGTTGGATAAGGCTAAAGAAAAATTCCTAAGTTTAGATATAGAACAGCAATGTACAGTACTATGTCAAATCTTACAGTTATCTTCCATTTTGGGAAGTGCAAGTGATATGACATTATTAGGGGAATCAGCACATTGTGGGAAAATGCAGATTAGCAAAAAAATCGGAGATGAAGATATATATCTTATCAATCAGTCTGTAACAGGATTGTATGAAAAGAAAATTAATCTCCGAATAGTATGAGTTGGCGGACAGTTGTCATCTCAAATAGTGCAAAACTGGATTATCAAATGGGGTATTTGATAGTGAGAAATCAGGATGTTGTAAAAATTCATATTAGTGAAATTTCAATATTGATGATTGAAACAACATCCGTTTCTCTTACGGCAGCATTACTATGTGAGTTGACAAAAAAGAAAATAAAAGTAATATTCTGCGATGAAAAAAGAAATCCGTCATCAGAACTTGTTCCGTATTATGGAAGCCATGACACAAGTATGAAAGTACGAAAACAGATTGCGTGGTCAGAAGATATAAAGACATCTGTATGGACTGAAATTGTTACCGAAAAAATTCGGAAGCAGGCGGAAAATCTTGAGAGATGGGATAAGCCGGAAGCTCAGATGCTTTATGAATATATTACACAAATTGAATTTGGAGATGCAACTAACAGGGAGGGGCATGCAGCCAAAGTTTATTTTAATGCATTATTTGGTCTGGATTTTACAAGATCAGCCGAAAACAGTATAAATGCAGCATTAAATTATGGATATAGTCTGTTACTTTCTACTTGTGCAAGAGAAACTGCTCTTAATGGATATATTACGCAAATTGGTTTGTTTCATGATAATATTTTTAATCAGTTCAATCTTGCATCTGATTTGATGGAGCCATTCCGGCCTATTGTAGATAATCTGGTAAAAAATATGATGCCAGAAAAGTTTGAGCATGATGAAAAAATAGAAATATTAAGGTTGCTGCAAAAAGAAGTGATTATAGCAGGGAGAAAGGAGTGCGTGAACAATGCAATGAAAATATATTGTCGGAGTATTTTTGATGCACTTAATGATGGCGATATTTCATTGATAAAGTTCTATAAGGATGAGTTATAGATATATGAGAATAATGGTTTTGTTTGATCTCCCGGTGTTGACGGAAAAGCAGCGCAGAGATTATCGCGAGTTTAGAAAATACCTTATAAAATCAGGTTTTTTCATGTTGCAGGAATCTGTGTATTGCAAGTTAGTACAAAATTCAGGTGTTGCGGATGTTATTCAAGAAAGTATCAGGAAAAATAAACCGGGAGAGGGGCTTGTACAAATATTAAGAGTCACTGAAAAGCAATATGCAAAAATGGAATATGTTGTTGGAGAGAATAAGTCCTGTGTATTGGATACCGATGAAAGGCTGGTGATATTATGAAACTGGTTAATACTTTGTATGATTTAGAGTTTGATTTAATAGAAAATCAAATACTTGTTTTATCAATAGAAAATCATCTAGTCTATTCCAACATATTAGAGACATTATGGAAACAGTATAAGGGAGAAAATGGAGATTTCATTTTATCCGATGAAAGCAAGGAACTGAAGCTATCACAGAAAATGGATTGTATTTATAATATCTTTAGCATTAATACTAATGATAGAAAAATCATAACAAAATTGTATCAGGAACTTACATTTCAAAATGATACGTTATTGCAAGAAGAGAGCGTCTTGTTTAAACAGGAACTGATATCGTATTTTGATAAGGTTATTTCTACTGTTCCATATAATTTAAAATATAATTTTGATACCGATTTATCTAGTTTAATGAAATCCCTATCAGTAGAAATTGATGATGACTCGGACTCATTACTTGAAAAAATGATGCAATATATAAATCTCATGAATCAAATTTGCGGAGTTAATATATTTGTTATTCCAAATTTAAAAGCCTATTTTTCAACAGAGGAAATTATACAGCTTTATGAATTCACAATATACAATAAAATATATCTTATTGTTATAGAAGCAATACAGACACCACATATTGAAGGGGAAAAATGCTGGATAATTGATGAGGATTTATGTATAATTGAATTATAAGAATTGGCACTATATTCGCAATATAGAATAATCTCGGAGATGACCTCAAAGTGATTTGAGGTTTGAGAGCTTTGCTAATTCAGAAAGATACAAAACTTTTTGACGATACTGACACAGAATCCATAAGTTTGAGAGCTTTGCTAATTCAGAAAGATACAAAACGACTTAATCTATGAGATCTTAGATGGTATGGTTTGAGAGCTTTGCTAATTCAGAAAGATACAAAACTGTCTCCATCTTCATAGTCTTCACAGCCACGTTTGAGAGCTTTGCTAATTCAGAAAGATACAAAACAATAAGATTGATGCAAGAGTTACTTTTAGCAGTTTGAGAGCTTTGCTAATTCAGAAAGATACAAAACTGTACAAGATTTGATAGATCAGGCATGTATGTTTGAGAGCTTTGCTAATTCAGAAAGATACAAAACGTAGGTGGAGCGCTGAAAGGTATTGCAGAGGTTTGAGAGCTTTGCTAATTCAGAAAGATACAAAACGTAACATTGTTTGCAAAACTTAATAAAGAGTTTGAGAGCTTTGCTAATTCAGAAAGATACAAAACTTAAACTTACCTCAGATACCTTTTCAGATTGTTTGAGAGCTTTGCTAATTCAGAAAGATACAAAACCACCTATGAAGATTGCCTTCATAGCCTTCTGTTTGAGAGCTTTGCTAATTCAGAAAGATACAAAACAGTCGTTATGTCATACGAATCGGTTACTTTGTTTGAGAGCTTTGCTAATTCAGAAAGATACAAAACAAAAAGCTGTACCCAAAATGATAAAGTAAGTTTGAGAGCTTTGCTAATTCAGAAAGATACAAAACAAGCGAAAGAAACGGCCATACGATACGCCCGTTTGAGAGCTTTGCTAATTCAGAAAGATACAAAACTACAAAGGGCTTGGTGTGGAAGGATATGTGGTTTGAGAGCTTTGCTAATTCAGAAAGATACAAAACTGGATTTCTCGGCTTCATCAATGCGCACCGTTTGAGAGCTTTGCTAATTCAGAAAGATACAAAACCATTTCACATGCACCATTAACTATTTCAATGTTTGAGAGCTTTGCTAATTCAGAAAGATACAAAACTTTTGTTGCCCCCTGTAGCGTACCGGATGGGTTTGAGAGCTTTGCTAATTCAGAAAGATACAAAACCAGACAATTATGAATGTAGCAATGAAACTTGTTTGAGAGCTTTGCTAATTCAGAAAGATACAAAACAGTCCTCTGCGTTGTCTTTCAGGACATATGTTTGAGAGCTTTGCTAATTCAGAAAGATACAAAACTACTTCCGGATTACAGAAATTTCAGCGCCGGGGTTTGAGAGCTTTGCTAATTCAGAAAGATACAAAACGCGCGCACTTAAATTTTTTCCCGCATATTGGTTTGAGAGCTTTGCTAATTCAAAAAGATACAAAACTACTATCTGTTCTGAAAAGCACCTTTTCGTGTTTGAGAGCTTTGCTAATTCAAAAAGATACAAAACCGATTAGCAATCACTCACCGCCTATGCTTGTTTGAGAGCTTTGCTAATTCAAAAAGATACAAAACCCAAAAACTCATCAAAAGACAATTGAGTCTGTTTGAGAGCTTATCGGATACAAAGTGTCCGATAAGTGATCGGTAGTGACCATTTATCGGACACTTATTATCACAGACTGAATAAAAGTAATTTATGCAGACTATCTGCATAAATGGATTAGAACCATTCCGGAAGGCATTGCTTTGAGAATTATTTATAGGTTATACTGAAAATAAAAATTACATTATTAGATAAATATCAGGAGGCTTACATCATGGAACGAGTAGTGAAATTTTTAAAAGAAGCAGAAACATATTATTTAGCAACCGTAGAAGGCGACCAGCCAAGAGTCAGACCTTTTGGTACAGCCCACATTTTTGAGGGGAAACTTTATATTCAGACAGGTAAGGTGAAAGAGGTATCAAAACAGATTCATGCAAATCCAAAGATAGAAATCTGTGCATTTAAAAATGGAGAGTGGCTCCGTGTAGCAGGAGAACTTGTGGAAGATGACAGAAGGGAAGCCAGACAGTCGATGCTTGATGCTTACCCATCATTACAGAAAATGTATTCAGCAGACGATGGAAACACAGAGGTATTTTATTTTAAAAATGCTACAGCAACATTTTCATCATTTACGCATGATCCGGAAGTAGTGAAGTTCTGATGACAAAGGACGAGTGGTACAGGCAGTTGTTCGAGAGACTGGACAATTCCAAATTTCGAAGCAGCTTTCATTTGAAGCAGAAAGACATAGATTACATAAACCAAAAGGGACTTGATACGATCAGACAACATGCAAAGGACTTTATTGCAAAGAGAGAAGCTCCCGCATTTATAGCAAATGATGGCAAACAGACTCCTATGAGGGGCCATCCGGTATTTATTGCCCAACATGCAACTGCAACATGCTGCAGAGAGTGTATCCGGAAGTGGCACAAAATGCAGCCGGGCAGGGAACTGAGTCAGGTGCAGCAGGAGTATCTTGTAGATATAATTATGACATGGATTCAAAAAGAACTGGAAAGGCAGAAAAAGAAATTATGAAAATGCAGATATTTGTAGATGCAGATGCGTGTCCTGTAGTAGGCATTGTAGAAGAAATAGCAGAGAAATATAGTATTCCAACCACATTGCTGTGTGATACGAATCATGTATTATATTCAGACTATAGCGAAGTGATCGTAGTTGGTGCAGGAGCAGATGCTGTAGATTACAAGCTGATCAGCATTTGTCATAAAGGGGATGTCGTAGTATCTCAGGATTATGGTGTCGCTGCTATGGCACTTGGAAAAGAAGCGTATGCCATTCACCAATCCGGTAAGTGGTACACGAATGAAAATATTGACCAGATGCTTATGGAGCGACATCTTAACAAGAAGGCAAGACGCAGCTCGCATAAGAATCATATGAAGGGACCGAGAAAGCGTACAGAGGAAGATGATGTACGCTTTGCGCAGTCTTTTGAAAAACTCATACAGATGGCAAAAGCAAAAGAAGGTGCTCAGAGTGGGATTATTTAAGAAAAAGACAGTTATAAAGACTTATGATAAAGAAAACAAGAAGCCGGTAATTAAGGCAAGCATCTGTAACGGTGAGCAGGTTGCCGGTTTTAAGGACATCCATACAGGTAAGATCGAAGAGGTTATGCTGATTAAAAGTCAGGCGGATCTTGATGAATTCAAGAAAATGTATGGAATAGATGGTGAGATAGAAAAGGAGTATTGATATGAGCATATTAGGAAATATACTTTGGTTTATTTGTGGTGGGTTGTTAAGTGGTCTGTCATGGATTGTGGCAGGATGCCTATGGTGCATTTCTATCATAGGAATTCCAATAGGCTTGCAGTGTTTTAAGTTTGCAGGATTGGCCTTTTTCCCATTTGGGAAAGAAGTGGTATATGGCGGAGGCACGATCAGTTTCCTTGCAAATATCATATGGTTGATTGTATCAGGAATTCCTATGGCGGTTGGAAATGCAGTGATAGGTCTGATATGCTGTATAACCATCATCGGAATCCCTTTTGGAAAGCAGTTTTTCAAAATTGCAAAATTATCCCTGATGCCATTTGGCGCAGAGGTAATCTGACCGGCAGGAGAGCATTTTTTTTGTGAGTTTAAAAGAATAGGCAGGAAAGATGTGTGACATAACAAGGTTACAGATGGATGAGAAAGGAAAACACGATGAACATATATGATGAATTGGAAAATTTAAAAGCCAGGGCTCGCTCCAATCCGGAACTTGCGCAGGCGTTGTTAGCCACGCGGGGAATGAAAAATCCGGTTTCCACATTCTGCCGTATTGCACAGGAGCATGGATGCACCTTTTCCGCTATGGATCTGGTCTCTGCCGGTGAGGATTCTTATGCAGCAATGCGTCGTTCCACGAATGGAGGCGGCGAGAATTCGCCGCTGTTGCAGGGAGAGGATGATCTGTACGAGATGTTTTTAATTGAATTGACGTAAAAGATTACTGCAGAATGGAGAAGACATGAAACCCAGAACACAAAAATCAATGGAATTATATAACACTCTCCTGAACCGTGGCTTTCCACAGGAGTTTTGTGAGCAGATTTCACTAAATCTGAACACAGACTGGACGGCACAGAGGATGATTGGCTATTTGTCACATTACAGGAAACTTCCGATGGCGGAAATCGTGGACGAGATGCTGGCAATTCTAAGTGACCGGAACCGGATTATGCAGAAGCATGAATGGGAGAATACAAATGCGAAATGGAATGAATTTTTAAACCAGGGATTTCGAAAAGAGGATTGAAAAATAATATGAAAGAGGTTTTTTATGAGTTATTGGAAAAAATTTAAAAAGAAGTATATGGGGGATCGTGCGTTTTACCGCCATTATTTATTGCTGGCAGTGCCAATGATCCTGCAGAATGCCATCACGAATCTGGTCAGCTTTTTGGACAACATTATGGTGGGACAGCTGGGAACGGAACAGATGTCCGGTGTTGCAATCGTAAACCAGCTGATTTTTGTGTACAATCTGGCAATTTTTGGAGCGGTGTCGGCGGCAAGTATTTTTGGTGCGCAGTATTTTGGCAATGGGGATCACAGGGGACATATGCATTCGTTTCGTTTTAAGCTTTATGCGACGCTGCTTGTGTCAGGACTTACCATGTTGCTGCTGCTTACGAAGGGATCGAACCTGATTTCCCTGTATCTGACGGATACTGTGGGAAATGGAGCAACCGATGTGGCACTTCAATATGGAAAGCAGTATCTGGTGATTATGCTGGTGGGACTGGTTCCGTTTGCAGTGAACCAGGCATATGCCACCAATATAAAAGAAACGGGACAGACGCTCGTTCCGATGCTGGCAAGTTTTGTGGCGGTGGGAACCAATGCAGTGCTGGATTATCTGTTGATTTTTGGTGTGGGACCATTTCCGAAACTTGGGGTGACAGGGGCGGCACTTGCCACTGTGATTGCCCGGTATGTGGAAGCGGTTATTGTTGTCTTCTGGGCACATAGAAACCGGGAGAAGAACCGGTATCTGGAAGGGGCTTATCGCGGATTTGGAATCCCGGTGAGCGAACTGAAAACGATACTGATCAAAGGGCTTCCTCTGATGTTCAATGAGGTTTTATGGGCGGCGGGCATGACCACCGTTACCCAGTGCTATTCTGTGCGCGGACTTGATGTGGTGGCAGGGCTGAATATTGCCACGACGATTACCAATTTGTTTAACATTGTCTATATACAGTTGGGAGCGTGTATCAGTATTGTTGTGGGACAGTATTTGGGAGCCGGAGAACTGGAAAAGGCAAAAGACGCAGACAACAAGATGATTGTTTTCAGTGTCTTCTGCTGTGTGATTATGGCAGCAATCATGTTTCTCGTGGGGGGATTTTTCCCTGATATTTACAATACGACAGCGGAAATTAAGGATCTGGCTACAAAGTTTATCGCCGTTTCTGCGCTGATCATGCCGTTTTGTTCGTTTAGTCATGCGTCTTATTTTACGCTTCGTTCCGGTGGAAAAACGATGGTTACGTTTTTATTTGATTCGGTGTTTACCTGGGTGGTTGTTGTGCCGGTTGCATTTTTGCTGGCACACGGTACGGGACTTGGAATTGTAAGTGTTTATTTTCTGGTACAGGCCACGGAGCTGATCAAGGTCGTGATCGGATACTGCATGGTACGAAGCAACGTCTGGGTGGTAAAAATGGTATAGGTGATCGGGGATCAAAAACTCATGCTACGGCATTATTTATAAACAATTGTTAAATGTTTGAAAAATATTTGGAAAATGGACAACTTTTGTGAAAGAATCGGTTATAATAATTTCATCTGAAAATTTAACGAAAAATACATAGGAAGCGGATGGAATTATTATCATGGAACAGGAAAACAGAGTCAGAATGGAACAAATTGCAGCAGATCCACAGTCCGGGCTGTCTGCAGAGCAGGTAAAAAGAAGGTTTGCACAGGGGGAAAACAACTATAAAGTAGAGTCTTCCACGTTGTCGGTTTCGGAAATTGTGCGTTCAAATGTCTGCACATATTTTAATCTTGTATTTGCTGTGATTGCGGTTTTGCTTGCTATTGTGGGTGCATGGTCGGATATGCTGTTTCTTCCGATTATTGTGGCAAATACCTGTATTGGTATTATCCAGGAGGTACACTCCAAAAAGGTGCTGGATAAATTATCCATTCTGAATGCACCGCATGCAGTTGTAATCCGTGACGGAAAGCGGCAGGAGATTCCGGCAGATCAGCTGGTGCTGGATGATATTGTGGAATTTTCGGCAGGAAGCCAGATTCCGGCGGATGCGAAAGTGGTATCCGGAGAGCTGCAGGTGAACGAATCCCTGATCACCGGAGAGTCGGATGAAATTGAAAAACGGGAGGGGGATTCCTTGCTTTCCGGAAGTTTTGTGGTATCCGGAAAGGCATGTGCACGTCTTGAGAAGGTCGGAAAAGATTCTTATATTTCAAAGCTGACCCTGCAGGCGACGAAAAGCAAAAAGGGAGAGCAGTCAGAAATGATCCGCTCCCTGAATTATCTGATCATGGTGATGGGAATTATTATCATCCCGATCGGGATTGCTCTGTTCGTGCAGTCGTTTATTTACAATGAGGGAACGTTTCATGACAGTATCACCGGTATGGTGGCGGCTATCATCGGAATGATTCCGGAGGGACTGTATCTGCTGACAAGTGTGGCACTTGCGGTTAGTTCCGTGCGGCTGGCACAGAAGAAGGTATTGATCCACGATATGAAATGTATTGAGACGCTGGCGAGAGTCAATGTTCTTTGTGTGGATAAAACAGGCACGATTACCGAGCCGGGGATGCATGTCTATGATTTTTCTGTTCTGGATGGGGCAGATCAGCTGGAAATTTCCCAGCTGCTGGCAGATTTTGTGGCAGCGCAGGAAAAAGACAATGCGACGATGGAAGCACTCAAAGCGCATTTCTCCAACGGAAGTGGTATGCGGGCAAGGGAAGTGTATTCGTTTTCTTCGGAAACAAAGTATTCCGGAGCCGTGATGAACGATGGGAAATCTTATGTGATCGGAGCACCGGAATTTGTTCTGCGGGGGCAGTTTGCCCAGTATCAGGAACAGATTGCCACCTACAGCAGCAAAGGCTACCGTGTGCTTGTATTTGCGCAATATGAAGGGACGCTTGACCGGAAACCGCTGACAGAGCCGGTACTTCCGCTTTGTTTTGTGATGCTTGCCAATCCGATCCGCAAAGGGGCAAAGGAAACCTTTACTTATTTTGCGGAAAATGATGTTGATATCAAGGTGATTTCCGGTGACAATCCGCTGACGGTTTCCGTCATTGCGGCAGAGGCGGGGATTGTGGGTGCGGAGCGTTTTGTCGATGCATCGACTCTGAAAGAAAAAGAAGATTATTATCGCGCGGTGGAAGAGTATACGGTATTCGGCCGTGTGACCCCGAGCCAGAAGCGGATGCTGGTACAGGCACTGAAAGAACATAAAAAAACGGTTGCCATGACCGGAGATGGTGTAAATGATGTGCTGGCACTTAAAGATGCAGACTGCAGCGTGGCGATGGCCTCCGGCAGCGAAGCCGCTTCTAATGTGGCACAGCTGGTACTTTTAGATTCCGATTTTTCCAGAATGCCATCGGTGGTCGCAGAGGGACGCCGTGTGGTAAACAACATTGAGCGGACCGCCGCATTGTATATTGTAAAAAATATTTTCTCCATGCTGCTTGCCATTTTCTCCGTGATTCTGATGCTGGATTATCCACTGGAACCATCACAGGTATCGCTGATCAGTATGTTTACGATTGGTATTCCGTCGTTTGTTCTGGCACTGGAGCCGAATAAGGATCTGATCCGCGGACATTTCCTGACCAACGTACTCGTGCGGGCACTTCCGGCAGGACTGACGGATTTTATCGTAGTAAGTGGTCTGGTGATTTTCTGCCGGGAATTTCAGGTAGATCTGGATTGTCTGTCTACATCATGTACCATTCTGGTTGCAATCGTTGGTTTTATGATTCTGCACCGCATTGCAAGACCGATGAATACCGGACATATTGTAATGCTGGTCGGCGTGATTGCAGGATGGATTCTTTGCATGCTGTTTGGCAGAAGTTTTTTCGGAATTACGGAAATTTCCAAACAGTGTGAAATGCTGATGGTAATTTTTGCAATTATTACGGAACCGGTTCTTCGGTATCTGAGCCTGATTATTGAGTGGATTTCTGCGAGATGCCGCATGATCCATGCCCGTTTTTCGAGGGCGTAAAAGTGGGGCTGGTTCTTGCATGCATATAAGGAATCGTATATAATAAAAGACATACTAGTAGAAAAGCAGGTGTGGATGTGCAGAAGAGAATCAGGCAGATAGCCGCAGGAAAATTCGAATCGGATCAGCCTTCGCTTTCTATTTCGGACGAGGAACTGTTTCTTACGGTTACAGAAGGACAGGAATATACCGGGGAATTTGAAATTACCAGTGAAAACCATATTCCGGTGAGGGGCATTGTCTACTCCACCCACCCAAGGATGGAGTGCCTGACTCCCCAGTTTGAAGGCGAAAATATACGGATTCGGTATCAGTTTCATAGTAAGGGTCTCGTTGAGGGGCAGGAGGAAAAGGGTGCGTTTGTGATTCTTTGCAATCAGAGTGTACACAGCCTTTCTTTTTGTGTATCCATATCCCGTTTATATGCGCAGACTGCCACAGGTGCGATTCGCAGTCTTTCGGATTTTACGGCACTTGCAAAGGAAAACTGGCAGGAAGCATATCAGCTCTTTTATCACAAGAGTTTTCCCAATATTCTAAAAGCAAAAGAGACAAAAGAAAAGATGTACTATCAGGGGATTCTTGCGGCAAAACCATCGTCGCAGAATCTGGAAGAATTTTTGGTGGCAGCCGGCAGAAAAGAACAGATCCATTTTACAATTTCTGAGACAGACTGCCGGTTTGATGCGCTTACCGAAAGCCAGCAGCAGAAGATCGAAATCAAAAAGAGCGAATGGGGATATTTGGAACTTGCCATCACCTCCGATGCCGCGTTTGTACAGCCGGCACAGACGCAGATTACTTCGGAGGATTTTCTGGGGAGTACGTTTGTCCTGAAATACATCGTGGACTATGACCGGATGCATGCCGGAAACAATTATGCCAAAATTACTTTTTCCTCGGTATATGAGACAAAGGTTCTGGAGATTTATGCGCACAAAGGGGAAAAACAAAAGTCCAAAGAACAAAAAGAACATGCCAAAATCAGGGAATGTCAGTCCGGGCTGGTAGAACTGTATGAGGCATTCCGCCTGAAAAAAATTGTGACAGGTGTGTGGGCAAATGAGTCGGTAGAACGTTTAAACCAGCTGCATGCCATGCTTCCGGATCAGGTGATGTATCCGCTGATGAAAGCACAGGCACTGGTGATCAATCACCAGAAACAGGAAGCGGAGTGGATTCTTGAGGAATTTAAACGGGAATGGCCCGATCACCATACACCGGAGTGGGGGTATTATCTTTATATTATGACACTTCTGGAACGGGAACCGGCATATGTGGATCGCATGACGCATGAGATTGAAATGATTTTTCATGAAAATCCGGATTCTGCTTTGTTATTCTGGATTCTTTCGTTTCTGGAAGAGGAATATTACAACAACAGTGCGCACAAACTGCGTGCAATTGCGCACTGGGTGATGAGTGGCTGTGTTTCCCCGTACCTGTATCTGGAGGCATACGATCTGATCAGCCATGACCCGTATCTGCTCACAAAACTGGGAAGATTTGAAGTGCGGATTCTGCGCTGGGCAATCCGTCATCAGGTTCTGACGAAGGAACTGGCAGCACAGATTTTTGAAGTGGTGGAAATGAATCAGGGATTTCATCCGGTTCATTTTGAACTGATGCAGGCAGCTTACGGGACAGAGGAAAAACCGGAATATGTGGGACAGATCTGCAGTTACCTGATAAGAACCCAGCAGTTTGATACAAAATTTCACCACTGGTATGAAAAGGGAATCGGGCTTGAACTTCGGATTACCGGATTATACGAGGCTTATCTGATGTCACTGGATGAACGGGAGATTGCATCGGTTCCGAAAATTATCCGGATGTATTTTCAGTATGACAGTAATCTTCCCTATCGGAAGATGGCAATTCTTTACAACAATATCATTGCGTCAAAGGAAAGCGAACCGGAAATTTATGAACAGTATCGCCGGGTGATGAGCCGTTTTGCCATGGAACAGATCGAGCAGGAACATGTGGACGATAATCTGGCGGTGGTTTATGAGGACATGCTCGAACTGGGGCTGGTGAATGAAGAACTTGCAAAATGTCTTTCCAATATTCTGTTTGCGCATAAGCTGGTAATTATGCAGCCGCATATGGTCCGCGCGATTGTATACCAGAAGCAGATGAAAGATCCGCAGATCGTTCCGATTGTAAACGGATGTGCCTACGTGTCCCTTTTCTGCAGGGAATATGCCATTTTGTTTGAAGATGGGAAAGGCCAAAGATATATCCACAGTGTCCCGTACCGGCTGGATTCCCTGATGGATGCCGGATCGTATCTGGAGAAATGTACGGCACTGGCACCGGAGGAACTTCCGTATATTGTTTCCCATTTTGGGGAAAAACCGGATCATCATATGTTTGATGCCAAAGAGGAAAAATTTTTCCGGAGAGTGCTGTTTGCACAGGAGCTGGATACGGAATACCAGTCGTATTTTTCCAGGGAGATTGTGCGTTATTATCAGAAAAAAGAGCAAAAACCCCTGGTGGAACAATATCTGGAACAGGCAGATTATGAGCAGATGCCGCAGGCGGTGCGTCAGTATATGATGGAATCCCTTGCGGACTGGCGGATGTATGACCGGTTGTATGAACAGATGCAGGAATATGGGCTGGATCAGATCGGATCATCGGCAAAGGTTGCAGTTGCCACCTATCTGCTGGATGCGATGGAAGAGAGGGAGCAGGACGAGGAACTGCTGCTTTTGTGTACAAGTGCGTTTTTAAACAAAAAATACAATGACAGGATTCTGCAGTATCTGAGTGATTTTTATTCCGGACCGGTTGAGACCATGCTTCGTTTATGGAGAGCAGCACAGGATTTTGAACTTCGGACAAGAGATCTGGAAGAACGGATTCTTGAGCAGATGCTGTATACGGATATGGATCTTTTGCAGGCACTGGAGGTATTTGCGCATTATTATGAAAGCGGTGGGCAGGAACTGATTGTTCTTGCGGTCATTACGGTATTTGCGCAGAACTATTTTGTAAAAGAAGCCGCGCTGCCAAAACAAATCCTTGCCATAATACGGAGACGGTATCAGAGCGGAAAGAAACTAAATGATGCCTGTAAACTTGCCCTGCTCAAATCGTTTTCCGGGATGTCCTCTCTGCAGGAGGCACAGTATGAAGCCGCAGATGTGCTGCTGGCAGAGTTCACCGGAAGAAATATGAATTTTTCATTTTATAAAAGACTGGACCGGCGGCTGGTACAGAAATATCATCTGTATGACAAAATTTATGTGGAACACCGGACAAACCCAAAGAAACATGTCGTGCTGCACTACAGCCGGGATGAGGACGGGGAGCAGTTTCACGAAGTGGATATGCCGAATGTCTATGCCGGTATTTTTGTGGAAACATTTGTGGTATTTTTCGGGGAGGAGATCCAGTATTACATCACCGAAGAATATAAAAATAAGGTCGTCTCGACGGAAAGCAATCGTCTGACCTGTAACGATATCTATGCACAGAAAGATGAAAGCAGGTACAATCTGATCAACCAGATGCTGATTTCAGAGACTTTATCCGATGAAGTTTCCATGTTTCAGACGATGAAACAGTACGCAGGATATGATGAGGTGACGAAAAAAGTATTTAAGCTTTTGTAAGCAGGATGGGAGAAGAGATGGAAGCCAATACCTGTTATCTTGGCATCGAACTGAACGACTCGTATGCCATGGTAAGTTATATGCAACCGAATATGGAAGAACCGGAGACGGTCAGCACGATTGCCGGCAGTGAAAATTACCGGATTCCCACGCTGCTTGCCCGACGCAAAAATGTCGGCATGTGGTATTATGGGGAAGATGCCGGAAGGATGGCAAAAACCAGTGAGGTGATTTGTGTGGATTCCCTTCTTCGCCGTGCCGCTGCATCGGAAGTGATTACCATTGCAAAAGAGAGTTATGATGCAGTAGATCTGCTGGCACTGTTTATTAAAAAAGTGATTGAACTGCCGCAGAAACTGGGAAATACTTCGCATGTGACCGGAATTGTCCTGACGGTGGATCATCTGACGAAAGAGTTGATCGGCATTTTCCGGCATGTGGCAGAACTTTTAGGATTGTCGCAGGAAACATTTGCGGTGATTGATGACAAAGAGAGTTTCTATGCGTTTGCCATGAACCAGGAGAAATCTTTGTGGATGCACGATGTGTTTTTGTTTTCCTGCGGGAAGAATGCCGTCAGTTCCTATGACCTTTCGAGGGATATGCATACGAAGCCGCAGATGATCACAATTCACGCAACCGGGGCACAGGAACTGGGAGAGGAGAAAGATGAGGCGTTTGCAAGGCTTCTGACTAACTGTTTTGCAAACCGTTCGGTATCTTCGGTTTATCTGGTCGGGGACGGGTTTGACGGAGAATGGATGAAACAGTCACTGGCAGTTCTCTGCCGGGGACGGCGCGCGTTTTTGGGACAGAATCTTTTTTCCAAAGGGGCGTGCTATATGGCGCGCATCCGTGAAATGGGAGAAAACTGGCCATTCATTTACATGGGCGAAAACGAGATGAAATTTAATCTGAGTTTAAGTGTCGTGGAAAAAGAAAAAAAGAAGGTTTTAAATCTTGTCAGTGCCGGGAAAAACTGGTTTGAGATAAAAAATACATGTGAGGTGATCCTAAGCGGCACGCCGCAGGTGGAATTTTTAAAGCAGCTTCCAAGCAGCAGTACTCCCCAGATACAGACGGTGGAACTTGAGGATCTTCCGGTTCGTCCGGACCGCACGACAAGACTCCGGATTACGGCCAGTCCGGTGGCAAATGATAAGATTGAAGTGGAAATCCGGGATCTGGGATTTGGTGAATTTTTCCCGGCTACCGGCCGGGCATGGAAAAGTATCATAATGATGGGATAAACGTATGGGTGAATTATTACTTTGTCATGAAACAATTGCGGCTCTGCCCTATTATATAGAGGAAACCGGGATAAACATATATTCCATGGAAGAACTCAGCTATTATATTTCCGGAAATGTGTATCTTTTAGATCATTCCTTCATGTGTGAGAGTTTATGTACATGGGTGGAAAAACAGATGCATCGTGTCGAACTCGCACAAAAACTCAGGGAGAATATCCGCACGGAAGGAAAATTGTCCGATTTTGTTTTTGCCATATTGCAGGATACGGCATACTGTACCATGAAAGAAATGCAGGAGATCGTTTTTGCGGTCCGGCAGATGGAACAGAAGTCGGATTTTGAATGTGACAAGATCCGGGCAGACCAGCTGATGGAGAAGGAAAAATATCTGGCAGCTATTTACCGGTATAAACATTTGTTAGACGAAGCAGATACGAAAGAAACCGGTGAGGTTCTGCGGGGAAATATCTGGCATAACCTCGGAACGGCGTATGCACGTCTCTTTTTGTTTGAAGAGGCGGGGCGCTGCTTTGAGAAGGCATATGCATTTAATAAACAAAAGGAATCTCTCCGGGAGTGCCTGATGTGCTGCCGCTGCCGGCATGATGAGGATGCGTTTGCGGAAATTGCAAAAAAATATCAGGTGGAGGAGAGAAAGCAGCAGGAAATCAGAAATGAAATTTCCATCGCATGTAAGAGCGAAAAACTCGAACAGTTTGAATCCCATCTGGAAGAATTAGCGCAGCGGACCGGGGGTGTCCAAAAGGCGAAGGCAAAGAAAGAAGTAATGGATGTGATTGTTCAGTGGAAGAAAGAGTATCGAAGGAGCTGCAAGGTATAACATATGATTTTTTCAAATTTATTTCATAGAAAAAAGAACAAAGAAAGTGAGACAGGAAGTTTCTCACAATATGATCAGAGCGAGTATGCAAAACTTGAGACAAAAAACATTGTAAAAGAATTGAATCTGTCGGACGCGGCGCAGGCAAAGAAATATGTAGTGGATTTGTGTAAGCAGATGATTCAGGCGTCTAAGGATATTGAAGACAGTAAATCGGAATATCAGCTGGTGACAAATTATCTGACAGATATTCAGATTCTCGAAGACCTGACGGACGCAGAGCGTAAACCGATTCTTGAGTGTGCCACACAGGTCGCAAAGCTGGAAAAGCAAAGAACCGATTTTCTGAAAACCAAACGCCGGCTGACAGATACGCAGTTTGCGCAGATGCAGGAGGAAGAAGAGAATCTTCCGGGAGTGATCCGCCGGCTGAAAGCCAATGAGGCAGATCTGGATGCGATCAAGAGAAATATGGCATATCTGGAAGGAAAAAAACTGGAATGGTCCATGCAACGGTCAGATTCCGCAAAGGTACAGAAAGTAACCCGTACCGCAGCGTGCTATCTGTTAGCTGTATTTATTACGTTGTTTGCTTTTGTTGGAATACTTTCCTGGTATCTGAACAGGGATCTGCAGCTGGTTTTCACCATTATGGGATTTGCAGCTGTGGGAGCGGGCGCGTTTATTTTGATCCGTTATCAGGATTCCACAAGAGAGATCCGTCAGGCGGATGTCAACCGCAATCAGGCGATTACTTTGGAGAACCGGGTAAAGATCCGCTATGTCAATACGAAAAACGCGGTGGATTTCATCTGTGAAAAATATCATGTCCGCAATGCGAAAGAACTGGAATTTTTATATGGACAGTATCAGGAGGAAGCGCGGGAAAAGGAAACATTCCGTAAAACCAGTGATGATCTGGATTATTATACGCAGAATCTTCTGCAGTATCTGACACGGCTGCGGATGTATGATACCCGTGTATGGCTGACACACGCAAATGCGCTGGTCGACAGCCGGGAGATGGTAGAGCTGAAGCATGAACTGCTGACAAGGCGGCAGAAACTGCGGGCACGTATGGAGTACAGTGTGGGAAGTATCCATGAGATGAAGGGTGAGGCTCTCAAAAATATGAGCAAGCTCGGAAACAATGCTTATCAGCTGGAGCAGATCATCCGCAAGATTGAGGCGATGAATCCGGTATTTAAGTAAAAATAATAGTGATTTATTGCGTTTTCTTTTGAGATAGCCGCCCAGTGTGAAAGGGGCGGCTATCTTTTGTCCTATCGTGTAGTGTTTTGCATACAGTCAAAATTGGGATTGAAAGCATAGTAGTTTTTGCTGTCCAGTTCTTCCTGCAGCAGACGAAGAGCCTCGCCAAAACGCTGAAAATGCACAATTTCACGCTCGCGCAAAAAGCGGATCGGATCAGCAACTTCCTGATCTTTTGCCAGACGCAGTATATTGTCATACGTTTTTCTTGCTTTTTGTTCTGCTGCCATATCTTCCACCAGATCAGCAATGGCATCACCACTTGACTGAAATTCGGTAGCGGAAAATGGAACTCCACCCGCAGCCTGCGGCCAGACACCTGCGGTGTGATCAATATAATATGGTGCAAATCCGGAAGCTTCCAGTTCTTTGGCGGAAAGTCCGCGTGTCAGCTGGCGGACAATCGCACCAATCATTTCGAGGTGAGCAAGTTCCTCGGTTCCGATGTCAGTAAGTACACCGGCAATCCGCGGATTTGCAAAAGAAAACCGCTGGGCCAGATAGCGCATGGAAGCTCCCATTTCGCCATCGGGACCACCGTACTGACTTATAATAAAAGATGCCATCTTAGCATTTGGTGTTGAAATGGAAATCGGATATTGCAGTCTTTTTTCATAATTCCACATAGCTTATTTCACTCCTTCCCATGGCATTGGACCGTCATTCCAGTCCCAGTCCTCCAGCGGCTGGCTGCCAAATGCGGACAACGGTTCGAAACGTTCTTCGTATGTCTTTTTAGCTGAATTGTATAATTCGTTGCACTGATTGTAATAAGAGAGTGCCTGTGCGTCATCCGGATGGGTGTCCAGATAAAGAAGCATATCATAGGCACAAAAGCCCAGTGCCATAACCCAGCGGTACAATTCCGACCGGTTCATTGGCTGAGAAGATGGTCTTGTCATCGCCGCCGCCCTCCCTGCATCATATTCATATTGCATTTTCCGGTAAATGGTTTATCCAGTTCCGGAAAAATTGTGCCTGCGGCAAGCCCGCGCATGGGATCGTAGGTTTTGCCGAATGTCTGCCAGGGAACGTAGCACATGCCAGGTACCTGATGGCTGCCATTGTCTGTTTCCGGCATCGTATTAATAGTTGCATTCATGGATTTCTTTTTCCTTTCTGATCAGCATATACTGTATGATATGTTTCGTTTGCGTTATGTGTGTATTTGTTATATAATAAAACACATGACAGAATAAGGAGAGAAACGCAATGAGTAAAGTAAGAACAAGATTTGCACCAAGTCCGACAGGAAGAATGCATGTGGGAAATCTTCGTACGGCATTGTATGCATACCTCGTAGCAAAGCATGAGGGCGGAGATTTCATCTTAAGAATAGAAGATACCGATCAGGAGCGTTATGTGGAAGGCGCTGTAGATATTATTTACCGCACCCTGCAGAAAACAGGCCTGATCCATGACGAGGGACCGGACAAGGATGGCGGCTGTGGACCATATGTACAGAGTGAGCGTCAGGCACAGGGCATTTATTTAAAATACGCCAAAGAGCTGATCGATAAAGGCGAGGCCTATTATTGTTTCTGTGACAAGGAACGCTTAGAGGGACTCAAAAAAGTAGTTGCAGGAAAAGAAATTCATGTATATGACAAGCACTGTCTGCATCTTTCCAAGGAAGAAGTAGAAGAAAAACTTGCCGCAGGCGTACCGTATGTCATCCGCCAGAATAACCCAACGGAGGGAACGACAACGTTCGAGGATGAGATTTACGGGGATATTACCGTTGACAATGCGGAGTTGGACGATATGATTCTGATCAAGTCCGATGGATATCCGACTTACAATTTTGCAAATGTGGTAGACGATCATCTGATGGGAATTACCCATGTTGTCCGTGGAAACGAGTATCTTTCCTCTTCCCCGAAGTACAATCGTCTGTATGAGGCATTTGGCTGGGAAGTACCGGTATATATCCATTGTCCGCTGATTACGGATGAAAATCATCAGAAGCTGTCAAAACGATGCGGACATTCTTCGTTTGAAGATCTGGTAGAGCAGGGATTTCTGACAGAGGCGATCGTGAATTTTGTTGCATTGCTTGGATGGAGCCCGGCAGATAACCAGGAGATCATGACACTCGAAGAACTGGTAGAAAAGTTTGATTACCATCATATGAATAAATCACCGGCAGTCTTTGACTATACCAAGTTAAAATGGATGAACGGGGAATACATCAAAAAAATGGACTTTGACAAGTTCTACGAGATGGCACTTCCGTATATCAAAGAAGTGATCACCAAAGATTATGATCTGAAGAAGATTGCACATATGGTACAGACCCGTATCGAGATCTTCCCGGATATCAGGGATCACATTGATTTCTTTGAGGAACTTCCGGAATATGATGTGGCAATGTACACGCACAAGAAAATGAAGACAAATGCACAGACTTCTCTTGAAGTGTTGCAGGAGATCCTTCCAGTCTTAGAGGCTCAGGAAGATTACAGCAACGATGCATTGTATCAGACACTTCTTAAGTATGTAGAGCAGAAAGGCTGCAAGAACGGATATGTTATGTGGCCGATCCGTACGGCAGTATCCGGCAAGCAGATGACACCGGGCGGTGCCACCGAGCTTATGGAGGTTCTTGGAAAAGAAGAGTCTCTTGCCCGTATCCGTAAAGGAATCGAGCTCCTTTCTCAGGCACAGTAGAACATTCTCACGGGAGAACGAATGAACTATAATAAATCCCAGCAGCAGGCCATCCGCCATAAGGATGGCCCGATGCTTGTTCTGGCAGGTCCCGGTTCCGGGAAAACTGCGGTAATTACCCAAAGAACGAAACAGTTAATTGAATATGAGAACATAGATCCGTCCAATATTCTTGTGATTACATTTACGCGAGCGGCGGCACAGGAGATGAAGCAGCGTTTTCTTGCAGCGACAGGAGAAGAGAGAACGAAAGTGACCTTCGGTACGTTCCACGCCATATTTTTCATGGTGTTGAAGCTGGCGTATCATTTTGATTCCGGAAATATTATATCGGAGGAGCAGCGATATCAGTTTATGCGGGAGATTCTGTCTTATCATCATCTGGAATACCGGGATGAAGGTGAATTTATCGGGGATGTTTTAACGGAGATCAGCCGTGTGAAAAATGAGCAGATTCCGCTGGAACATTTTTATTCTTCCAGCTGTGGGGAGGAGGTTTTCCGGAAGATTTACCGGGAATATGATGAGCGGCTCAAAAGGAACCGCCTGATTGATTTTGATGATATGCTGACATACACATATGAGTTGTTTTCCCAGCGGAAGGATATTCTTTCGGCATGGCAGAAAAAGTACCGTTATATTCTGATCGACGAATTTCAGGATATCAATCTGATCCAGTGGAAGATCATGTGTATGCTTGCCGCACCGGAAAATAATCTCTTTGTAGTGGGAGATGATGATCAGTCCATCTATCGGTTCCGCGGTTCGAAGCCGGAAATTATGCTGGGATTTCAAAAGATATACCCGCAGGCAAAGATTGTGAATCTTGAAGTAAATTACCGGTGTGAGCCGCCGATTGTGGAGGCAGCTATGCGCCTGATCGCACACAATGAAGAACGTTTTCCGAAAAAGATCCGTGCCGGAAAATCCGGGAAACAGAAGGTGCGTTTTCAGTACTTTGAGGACTGCTATAAAGAGAATGCATTTTTGGCAGAAGATATCCGGCAGACTGTGCAAAATGGGGTTCCGCTTTCGGAAATCGCAGTACTGTTTCGGACAAACATGCAGCCGCGTGCCCTGATGGAATATATGGTTTCTGCCAATCTGGCATTTCAGACGAAAGACCGGATTCCGGATATCTATGAGCACTGGATTGCCCGTGATTTTTTCACTTATATCCGCATCGCACAGGGAAGTGACAGCAGGGCCGATTTCCTTTCTATTATGAACCGGCCGAAGCGGTATATCGGCAGGGACAGCCTGCCCGATGAAACGGTATGTTTTGATGAGTGGATGAAATTATATGAGGAGCAGCCGTGGATCGCGGAGCGGATCGAAAAGTTGTGGTATGATCTGAAACATTTGTCCCGTCTGAGCCCTTATGCGGCAATCAACTATATCCGGCGGGGAATCGGGTACGATGATTATCTGGCAGAGTATGCCGAATACCGGAATGCGAATAAAGAAGATTTTTATGAAGTGGCAGATGAAATCCTTGCGAGTGCCAAAGGGTACCGTACATTTGAGGAATGGTTTGCACATATAGAAGAATACCGGCAGGAGTTAAAGAGACTGGCGCAGGAAAAGCGCAGGAATCAGAATGCTGTGACATTTGCAACACTGCACAGCGCCAAGGGGCTGGAATTTACAAAAGTGTATCTGATTGACGTCAACGAGGGCGTAATGCCTTATAAGAAAGCATTATTAAAGCAGGATGTCGAGGAAGAACGGCGTTTGTTTTATGTGGGAATGACCAGAGCAAAGGAATCCCTGACCATCTGTTCGGTAAAAAAAATGCGTGGCAAAGAGGTGGAACTGTCGCGTTTTATCAAAGAAGCCGGTAAAGAGCCGTAAAAAACCTGCATCGGATATTCGATGCAGGTTTAAAAAAGTTACTCTTCGTCTTCGAGTGCATTGAAGTAGTCATCATCGAGCATTTCATCGAAGCGGTCAGCAGCGGCTTCGTACTCGTCGTCATCCGTGATGCTGTCGATCTGTGGAATGCCATCCTCATCCTCCGCATAGCGGTAGAGATAAACGGTGCCTTCATCCGGATCAGAGCCGTCCGGATTGAGCGGCATCAGTGCAATGTAGTCCTGTTCATTTACGTCAAAAATGGTAAGGATTTTGCATTCTACTTCGCCTTCATCCAAATCAAGTGTTACACGAATATCGTCAATCTCATCCGGGGTAACGGGTGTTGCTTTTTCTTTATCTGCCATAAGATACCTCTTTTCTTAATCGTTTTTTGTGCCTTATATCATTATAAGCGAGGAGTAAGGAGCTTGTCAATTCGAAAAAGTGATATACAAAGTTTTTTAAAAAGGGTATAATGAAAAACATGAAAATACGAGACACGAAAAAACGAACAGACAATAGAAGGATCAGAGAAGGAGATTACGCAAAACCGGGAGTGACGGTTCAGGGAGAATGGACCACTTTTACGTTTGATGCGGAAAAAGAGGACAGCTGTTTTGTGGTACTTAAGGATATGCAGACCGAAAAAGAAGAAAAGATAGCTGTTCCGGCAGAATACTGCATGGGATCGGTGCGCTCTATCGCAGTGGCAGATCTGCATCTGGAACATCTGATTTACGATTTTGAGATCAATGGGAAAACGGTAATGGATCCGTGCGCACACGCCATCATGGGGCGTCAGGTCTGGAATGACAGTTCACGCAGCCGGCAGCAGTATGAGGTGCATGGGGCATTTGATGTGCAGGAGTTTGACTGGGGGGAGGATGTATGTCCGGAAATACCGAGGGAACAGATGATTATGTACAAGCTGCATGTGCGTGGTTTTACGATGGATTCCGGTACCAGAAGTGTTCCGGGGACGTTTCGTGCGCTTATGAACCGGATTCCTTATCTGAAGAAACTCGGTGTGACAACAGTTGAACTTATGCCGGTATATGAGTTTGAGGAAATTGAACTGCCGAAGCAGCAGAAACTTCCGGAATATATCCGTTGGAAAGAAAAACAGACGGATCAGATCCGTCCGGCAGAAAAAATAAAAGAAGCTCCGAGCAAAGTGAATTACTGGGGATATGAGCCCGGAAATTATTTTGCGGTGAAGGCATCGTATGCTGCCGATCCGCTGCATGCTTCCCGGGAATTCAGGATGCTGATCCACCGGCTGCATGAAAACGGCATGGAATGTGTGATGGAGATGTATTTTCCGGAGAAAGTGAATCATAATCTGATTTTAGAAGCGCTTCGTTACTGGGTGCGGGAATACCATGTGGACGGAATCCATCTGCTTGGAGAACATCTGCCCATTACAGCGATCGTGCAAGATGGAATGCTCAGCCGCACCAAGATTTTTTATGTGGATTTTGAGGAAAAAGCATGTGCGGCAAGCCGGAAGTATCCGAATCTGTATATTTACAAAGAGGAGTATCAGTATCCGATCCGGCAGGTCTTAAACCATATCAATGGATGTTCCACGGTAGTCAGCTTCGGGTCGGTGCTTTGGGCAATGGCTCCGTCGGTGAAACCGCAAATGGAGACCTCGTCCGGCACTTTGAGCCCCACCAGCTTGCAGGCGTACAAGATACCTGCCGCCGTTTCGTCATTAATCGCAAAGAAGCCGTCGGGACGATTGTCGCTTTCCAATAAATCGGGCGTTATGGCAATGGCGCGTTCGCGGTTATCGCATAGTTTGATCATGCTGTCGTTTACGGGAATCTTGTATTTCTTCATGGCGTCCAGATATCCGTTGCGTCGGTTTTTGGTGATTTCAAGATGTGGATCGGCTCCGTAAAAGAAGATGCGCTTGCATCCTGTCTGAATCATGTACTCCACAGCGGCAAACGATCCGGCATAGTCGTCTACCACCACTCGCTCCGTTTTCAGCCCTGTACAGATGCGGTCGTAGAAGACGACCGGAATATTGTTGTCTAACAATTCCTGCTCCGGGTGCAGCTTCAGGAACCGCTTCACCGCGATGACGGTGTACAGCGCACTGAGCAGGTTCAGCGCACCCTCCACGATGAGGATGACGCCGATGGCCATGACCAGCGTTTCCATGGTGCCGAAGGGGTCGAGGATCATGACGATGCCCAGCACGATGTTGAACTGGAAGAAGGCCACGAAACGCCCGCGCCAGTGCGACGGGGAGATCTCGGCGATATACATCGGCCCCACGACCGACGAGGCGCCGACGGCCAGCCCGCCCAGGAAGCGGAAGAACATGAACGAATACCAGTTGACGATCACGGCACTGCCCACGGCCGAGATCAGGTAGAGCCACGCGATCACTTTCAGCGAGCGCAGGCGCCCGTAGCGTTCGGCTGGGCCGCCGCAGACCAGGGCGCCGACGATGGTGCCGATAAGCGCCGTGGCGATCGTGAAGCCGTGCGCGAAGTCCGAGAGCGCATAGATCCCCTGGATCGCCTTTTCGGCACCGGAGATCACGGCCGTGTCGAAGCCGAACAAAAGGCCGCCGAGCGAAGCGACGAAGGCGACATAAAACATGAAGCCTTTAACGGATGTTTTCATATCAGGTCGGATTAGTTGGTTTTCAGTTTCGCTTCACGCCGGTTCAGAGGCCGAATTCGATCCGGTCGATCACATGGTTCTGGTAACATTCGTCCAGTTCGACGAAATAGCCGCTCCAGCCCCAGACGCGCACGATCAGGTTGCGGTGCCGCTCGGGATCGCAGGCGCTTGAGCAG
>OGXG01000278.1_pt1 | contig 29497 bp, 24 predicted proteins | sample 1576251 | NCBI WGS metagenome assembly OGXG01 (sample SAMEA3541533, study PRJEB24748) | human gut metagenome | biome: human gut; feature: human-associated habitat; material: faeces | place: China | collected 2012
TATTTGCCATAACCTTATGATTAATGTTAAGTGTGAAATGTTAAGTGTTAAATTGTCCCCTTCTTTAACCTGACAGTGAACCACATAGTCGCCGTTAGATGCTCTGTAATAATCCGACACTGTTCCCACTTCATTTCTAAGCTCGTACTTATTATTCATAAGGAACATATCCACGTCATCCACTATTGGATTAGGAATCTTGTTCTCGAAGAATTTAAGACTTTCTCTTCCTTCTGAAGTTAAATGATAATATGAAGTATTTCTATTAACATTTAAGAAAACAAATCCGTCCTCTATTAACTCACTTAACGATTTTTGAACAGTAAAGTAATTAGTGTATTCGTTTTCTAAAAAAAACTGTGAAATCTGAGAGTTAGTAAGTGGAAATTCAACTTTATTTAACATATGCATAATTATTAATTTGTATAATGTTTCAGCTTCAAGTGCCATTTTTATTCCTCCACTATTTCTTCTATAAGATCTAGTATTTCATCTTTTCCCTGTTTAGTCAATGCTGAAAATGTAAGTACTTTAGTTCCCGGTACAACATTTAATTCCGTCTTAATCATTTTTATGTGCTTCTGCAACTGGCTTCTCTTAATCTTGTCAGCTTTTGTGGCAATAATAATAGGTTCATAACCATTTGCCAAAATCCACTGATACATATTTACATCGTTAGCTGATGGCTCGTGTCTAATGTCAATTAGTAAGAAAACAGCTTTCAAAACCTGAGATTCGTGAAGATATCTTTCAATCATTTTTCCCCACTGTTCCTTAACTTTTAAAGACACATTTGCGTATCCGTATCCCGGCAAATCCACAAAATATAATTCTTTATTTACATTATAAAAATTTATAGTCTGAGTCTTTCCCGGCTGTGATGACGTTCTTGCCAATGCCTTTCTGTTCACTAATCCGTTAATTAATGATGACTTTCCAACATTAGATTTTCCTGCAAAAGCTATTTCACATAGTTGATTATCCGGTAATTTACTTGTAATACCACAGACTGTTTCAAGTTCTACATTTTTTATTATCATTTTTGCTCCTGTTCTACCAGTGCATTTTCAAGCACCTGTTCCATTTTTTCTACAAAAACTATTTCTAATCCGTCAGTAATCTCTTTTGACATTTCTTCCACATCAGGCTTATTCTTTTTAGGGACCAAAACCATCTTTATGCCTGCATTCTTAGCTGCCAAAAGTTTCTCTTTTAATCCTCCAATCGGCATAACATTACCACGAAGATTAATTTCACCTGTCATTGCCACTGAGCATTTTACAGGTATCTTTGCCACAGCTGAAAGAATTGCCGTTGCCATAGTAATGCCCGCCGATGGTCCATCCTTTGGTACCGCTCCTTCAGGTACATGGATATGAATATCATTTTCTTCAAAAAATTTCTTGTCTACACCGTAGTCTGCAACAATACTTCTTACAAAGCTTAATGCAATATGGGCCGATTCCTTCATTACGTCACCTAACTGACCTGTTAACTTAAGAACACCTTTACCCGGCATTGTATTAACTTCAATCTGAAGAGTTGTTCCGCCAACTGCAGTCCATGCCAAACCTCTTACGATTCCAATATCGTCCTTCTCATTTGCCATATCAGCTTCATACTTTTTACGACCAAGGTATTTTTCAATATTCTTTGATGTAACCTTTAAATGTTTCTTTTCTTTCTGAACTATATTTCTTGCTGCCTTACGACAAATCTCTGAAATCTCTCTTTCAAGTTGTCTTACTCCGGCTTCTCTTGTATAATTCTGAATTACTGTCTTAATCGCTTCATCAGTAATATTTAACTGACTTTTCTTAAGACCGTTTTTCGCATATTCCTTAGCTATTAAATGTTCCTTTGCAATATGGAATTTCTCGTTTTCAGTATATCCCTCAATTGGAATAATTTCCATTCTGTCAAGCAAAGGTCCCGGAATTGTATTAATATCATTTGCCGTAGCAATAAAAAGAACCTTTGACAAATCAATTGGTACTTCTATGTAATTATCCCTAAACTTGTAATTCTGCTCAGAATCCATTACTTCAAGCAATGCTGAAGAAGGATCACCGTGAACGCCTCTTCCAAGCTTATCTATTTCATCAAATAACATTAAAGGATTATTTGTTCCTGCCTGCTTACTTTTCCGAAAAAGTATCGGGTGATACACATTCCAAACCACCAATCACTGTCCGTTCGCTATAATCCTTCTCGGCAATCTCTGATCCGGTAGCCTGTAAATGACCGACAGCAAGAATAGCCTGATTCGTTTCCCGGCGTGCCCACAATCTTTGCAAAAGTCGCGCATAAAGTTCTCGAACTCCTTCCATATATGGATTTCCTTCTGTCTCCACTACCGGATAATCTCCCTGCCGCAAAAAAGGAACAGCCATACAAAGTACTTCTGCTTCCCCTTCTCTATTCTTCAATTCTATTGTCAAATGATCATAGTCAATCTCTCCGCCCTCCAATTTGCGCACTACCCCTCTGACTTCCGTCCGCATCGCCTGCAACAAAGGCAGAGGAGCTTCCAAACGCGCCGCAGAGTCATGATTACCGGCAACAATCACAATTTGCAGTTTCGGATTCTCCGCAGTCACCCGATAAATAAACTCATAATATATGCGCTGAGACGCAGCAGAAGGATTGGAAACATCAAACACGTCTCCGGCTATAACCAATGCATCAATCTCGTTTTGTCGGATTTCTTCGGCCAGCCAATCAAGAAAAGCCTTATGTTCTTCCGCGCGGTCGTAACCAAAAAATGTCTGTCCTAAATGCCAATCGGCAGCCACCTGGATAACGTACTGTTGTTACATTCATTTCTTTTACGCGATCAATCACATCCTGCCTAAAGCCGTCTTCATCAGCATTCTTGTTGTCAGGTTCATATATTCCAGAATATATGACTCTTCCCATATGCTCAAGAAAAGAGCCAAACAATCTAGAATCTACTCTGTCAATTTGAAATTCTTTATTACATACTACTTTTGTAGTTTCCATCTTCCTCAACTCCTATCCTTTTAATCCACCACTGCTCATGCCTTCAACAAAGTACTTCTGTCCAAACATATAAAGTACAAACATCGGCAGTAATGAAACAAGTGCTCCTGCAAAAGCAGCACCATATTCAATAGTATTTTGTCCTATAAATAATGCTAATCCATTTGCAAGTGTTCTCATTTCTGTACTGCTTGTAACAATCATCGGCCATAACAGATCATTCCAAGAGCCATTAACACTTAAAATAACCAATGTTATTACCGCTGGTTTTACCTGCGGAAGCATAATTTTCCAGAATATTCCAAATTCCGACAGGCCATCAATTCTGGCTGCCTCTGCCATTTCTTTCGGTATCCCCGTAAACGCAGCTCTCATCATAAATATTGAACCAGCAACTGCCACTCTCGGAATTATAAGTCCCCAATAAGTGTCATACATTCCCATCTTGTATACAACAAGGAATAACGGAACCATAATTACCTGAAAAGGAACCATCATTGTTGCCAATGTCATCAAAAATGTTCCTGTTTTACCTTTAAATTCGTAAAATGCATATGCATATCCAGCCATACTATTTACGACAACAGCTAAAGCAGTTGTTACACCTGCATATATTACAGAGTTTGCAATATAACGAATAATGTTAATTCGCCCCTGCACGTCCACAAAGTTTTCAAGTGTAAATGTTTTAGGAATAAATGTAGGTGGCCATGAAATGATCTCTCTTTCTGTCTTGAAAGCACTAAATGTCATCCAAATGACCGGCACTAAAACCAGCAAAGCAATTATGATCAATATCAAAGCAACCGGTACATTAAAGAATACTTTCCCAATACTTATCGTCTTTTTCTTTTTCATACCGTTAGTCCTCCTTTACCATTCTTCTATACATCAAGACAGTAATGAACATAATAATAATGAAAAGTACTACCGACATTGCCGATGCATATCCCATGCTTGAATTTGATGAAAACGCTCTTGAATATATATAACTAACAGTTGACTCTGTAGTATAATTTGGTCCACCGTTTGTCGTTACATATATGATATCAAAAATCTGAAGAGCACCTGCAAATCTGGTCATCATGATATACCAGAATGTAGGCCGTATGGAAGGAACTGTTATATGTAAAAACTGAAGAATTTTTCCCGCCCCATCCATTTGAGCTGCTTCAAATAATGAAGGTGATACCTGCTGGATTGCAGTAACATATATTATTGTCGAAATACCAAAGCTTCTCCATATTGATATAAACGAGATTACAAATATTGTAAGTCCCGGAGTATTCATAAAATTAATTTTTCCTAATCCCATTGACTGTAAAGCAGCCGTTATAAAGCCTATATTTGAATGTAAAATCATTCTCCACATAATACCTATTACAGTTGCAGAACAAATAACAGGGAGAAAGTACACTGCACGTAAAAACTTATTTCTCTTATTATTTTTGCTAATAAATGCTGCTATTACCAAGGCCCCTAATACTTGCACAGGTACCTCAATGCCTGTAAAAATCGCAGTAACCTTTAAACTGTTTATAAAGCGTGGATCATGAAATGCTTCTACAAAATTATCCCATCCTACGAATGTAGCATGATTCATCGTAATAGGGACATCAAAAAAGCTTAAACCAAATGCCATAATTAAGGGAATTATATTGAATAATATCAATAAAATTATTGAAGGAGCGATAAAAACATATGCACTTCTGGATGGTCTATTCCAATACTTTCTTATTTTTTCCATCTATTACTTCAACCTTTCTATTGAAAGGGCGACCTTTTATTAAAGCCGCCCCTTCTTTTGCTATTTATGTTTCCTGCTATTTGTTGTATTTATCAACTATCTTCTGGGTCGATTTCTGAGCTTTTGCTAACGCATCTTCAACCGATGAATTACCAAATGCCACTGAGTTGATCATCTCTGGAATAACATCTGATAATACAGAATTAATGCCAGGGAAGTTTGAATCAACTATAAAATCTGTAGGAGCTTCCGGATTAGCTGCCGACATGGCGCTCAGTTTCTTATTAGCTTTATATTCTTTGTTATTTTGAACTGAATATGTATATGCCGGGAATCCATTCTGAAGAGACCACTCTAAAGCAGGACTGCTTCCATCTTTATCCTGGGTATTCCACCACTCGATGAATTTATAAGCAGCTTCTTTTTCGGCATCACTTGCTGCTGTTGTAATACCAAATCCAATAACCTCAACAGAATTCATATCTCCTGCATCGCCCTGTGGAATAAGCCCGATACCATAATCCACCCCGGCAGTGTCAAGTCCTGCTGTTACCCAAGGACCTCCAACAGTAATTCCAACCTGTCCAGCACTCATCATTGAATCCGTATCTGCTTCAAGAGGATTATCGCCATCGTCCACCATATCTTTGTACATGTTAAGGAAATTCTCATATCCCGCATTATTTTCAAAATTAGCCTTCCACGTTCCATTATCATCAGTAACAGCCAATCCCCCAAATCTCTGCATAATGTGTGCAATTTGGTAGGCATAATCATAAGAAATTCCTGAGCCGTAAATATTTTTGGTTGAATCAGAAATCTTTGCTGCATCCTGCTGCCACTCATCCCATGATGTAGGAGGTGTCTCAGGGTCAAGACCAGCCTTTTTAAACAGATCTTTGTTCCAGTACATATAGTATCCAACTACCTGGAATGGGACGAAATATGTTTTATCACCATCAGAACAATAATCCAAATATGACTGAATAAAATCATCCTTATTCAAATCTGTCTTATCAAACACATCACTAACATCCTGCAAATAGTCCCCATATGTAAATCTGTAAGCACTTGAGCTAAGAATCATTGTTGGCCCTTCACCAGCTGCAAATGCTGTTGATAACTGGCTGTCAAAATCTGATGAAATATCCATCTTTACTTTGATTCCATCAGTATTTTCCTTATTAAATTTATCAACCATCTTTACCAGCATATCTCCATCAGCTCCGGTAAAGCTATTCCAGAAAGTAACTGTTGTCCCTTTTGATGAATCTGATTTCTTATTTTTTGCATTACCTGTTGATCCACCACAGGCTACAAGTGATGTAACCATCATTGCCGCCAATCCCAATGCCATAAACTTTTTAAACTTATTCATATATCCTCCATTCTGAAATATGTCCAATTATTCTACTTCGTCAAGCAAATAACCTTCAACTATTCTTGCTGTGTCGTGTTGTACACGTGTACATTTATCTTGTAAATCAAATATATTACCTGTTCTTGTTAATGTCAATATTCTTTTACATTTTTGTCTGTAGTGTCATATTTCCCATTAGTTTTTTGTGCATTTTTACTATTTACAATACTTGTACTCGTGTTCATTTCAGAAAATTAAAATCTCTGTGTAAAGTATTATATTATTCTTCGCAATATTCTAGGAAAATGCATCCATATTTGCCTGCTTATAAACATCATACGATTTTTGCTTCGACATCCACAGGTGTCAGTTTAAACAGCACACAATCAAAAACTATATATATAACAACTGACTGACCAAAAAAGATAGTACAAGATGGGTATCAGATGCTTCTGATTCAATAGTATAGTCTTATTTTCGTCACCACCACGCTTGAAATATGCCCTGACTTGAGCTCACGAAAACTGAAATGAAATTGATTGAATAATTATTCTCCTGAGATTTTTCTGATTATTTTATGCTATATAGAAAACAAATATTTTTAGAATTGATTATGTAGATTGCGGTTTGAAATTTTCCAGATGGTTTACTGCATACCTACAACAGGGAACGCTCCCCGTTTGCAGTAATTCCACTGGAAAAGTAACCGCCTGTTTACTCCTCGATTCCGGCAAGTGCCGTCAGTTTTTCCTTTGTAAAATGATTAAAGACTGCAATCGTACGCCCTACAAGGATCACGGCAAGCACCGTTCCGATCCCGATCCCATGTAGCCGCCCGGTGCAGACCAGGCTGATCACAATCGTAATTGTCACGTTGAGCACATCAAAACAGTTCTTCGTAAATCCGACACTTCTGTGAATACAATCCGCAATCGCCTGTACGATTCCATCGCCAGGATTAATAATCCTGCAATATAGATCAATACACGATAGATCATTGATTTTTTCATAGAATAATTTCCCTTTCTTCTATAACCTATTATGCACTTTTTTATTTATTTTTCAATGCCTGAGATTCCTTCTTGTTTTACTTGACATTTTGTATTGTTTGTATTATTGTAACTAATACAAAATATTGTATGATATTTACGGAAGGAGAAAACATGGTAATTTCCATCAATGATGCCTCCGAAATTCCGATCTACCAGCAGATCCGCAATCAGATCGTGCTCGGCATTTCGGACGGGCGGCTTGCTCCGGGCGAACAACTTCCCACCGTGCGGGCACTGGCAGAGGAGATCGGTATCAACTCCATGACCGTCAGCAAAGCCTACACCCTCTTAAAACAGGAGGGCTACATCTACACCGACCGCAGAAGCGGTGCCCGCGTGCGGCAGGAATTTGAAACGAATAAAGAATTGTCGGAAAAATCCCAGGAACTGCTGCGCCAGATCATTTCCGAAGCGAAAGTAAGCGGCATGACGCAGACAGAATTTTTCGACTTATGCAAACACATCTATAAGGGGTGATTGTTATGATTATGAATATTATCTTTTTTGCAACCATGTATCCGATCGTCTTTATCATACTGTTTTTATTTTCCACACAAAATAAGTATGAGAACGGACGCCTGTTTGCCGTAAACATGAAAAAAGAATGGATAAAAGATGCCACCGTCGCAGACATCCGGCAAAAATTTAAAAAGGAAATGCGTTACTACGCCATTCTCCTTGCGATTGTTCCATTTGTAAGTCTGCTGACCTCCCATATGTCCATTCAGCTTACCATCTGGATGTTCTGGCTTCTGGCAGCGATTTTTCTGCTTTCCCTGCCGATCATGCGTGCGAATCACCGGCTGAAAACATGGAAAACGCAAAACCATCTGTACGAAGACCGGCAGCCGGAACATTATGTGGAATTAAAACAGGCAGGCTCCGTAAGAAAAGTCCGTTTTCTCCCGTTTTTCCTGCCAAATATCATCAGTATCGCAAGTGCCCTGTTGCTGCTTCCAAAGTCCAGCGGGCTTGGGATTTCCTGTCTGATCGGTGCCTCCTGCGGGCTGGTCTTCTGGCTTGTAGCTGTATGGATGGACCGCCAGCCGGTTTCCGTCATCAGTACGGACAGTGACGTGAATATCAATTATGCACGCGCAAAGAAAAACCTCTGGAAGAACTTCTGGCTGATCTGCTGCTGGCTGAACACGGCACTGATCCTGTTTCTGGAGATCCTTACCCTGTCTGCCAGACACATGGGAATATGTTCCATCGCCGGCATGATTGTTTATACACTGCTTTTACTCCTGCTGTGCATTTTCTGCATGATAAAGCTGAAAAAAATTGACCGAAGCTATGCACAAAAACGGAATCTGACCAGCGATGAAAATGATGACAGAAACTGGATCGGCGGCATCCTCTACTACAATCCATCCGATCCCCATACGATGGTAGAACAGCGCGTCGGCATCGGGACAACGGTAAATATGGCCACATCCCTCGGAAAAGGACTTACTATTTTCAGTGCCATTATGATGCTTTCCTTCCCTCTGTTATGCATATGGCTGATTCAGGAGGAATTTACTCCCATTGATCTGGTGATCCAAAACCACACACTATGCGCACAGCATCTGAAAACGGATTATCAGATTCCGCTTAGTGAGATCAAAGATCCCACACTTCTTACCGCAAGTGATCTGCCAGACTGGACCAGAACATACGGCACCAGCATGAATACATTGGAAAAAGGCACATTTACCATCTCCGGAGGGGAGGATGTCAATGTTTTCTTAAATCCAGAAAATAATGCGTTCATCCAATTTTCCGCAAATGGGAAAACTTACTATATGGGCGGTGTAGACGATACCCAGACAAAGGGGATTTATGAAGAACTGCTGACCCATTAGGTCCGCAGTCTTTATTGGAAGGTCGCAAGACTTTTTATATCATACGTCCCCTGTATGACTGGATTTACTGATAAAAGAAGACATCTCTGTTCCGAAAAATTTAATTGACCGGTATATTCACAAAACGTCTGTTTCAGAATCTGCAGATGAAGAACTTGAGTTTGATTAAGCCTTGTAAAAATGGTGGCTGATTTATTGACCATCGCAAAAAATTGAAAAGCTTACGCCATCACTTCACAAATTTTATTCAAATTTTATTTCAGGTAAACTTAAATAGGATGTGGGACATATGGAGCTTTTTCTTGCGACTATGTCCCACCTTCCATACAAATTCTGATCCCCGTTATTATATATTTACAACTGCAGTTCCTACAAATCCCACCATTGTTTTCGCATTTTGATACAAACGCATAATAGTTTACAAAAATTTTACTGTAAATTCGTATATCCTCACAAATGCGTTATTATATAGATGATGTTATAATACATAGAATAAATACAGGAGAAATCTAAACATATGTCAGAAGTGGTTCACAGGAAGAAAAGACTTTCCTCCTTTAAATTAATTGTACTGGGCTTTGCCGCTGTCATTTTTTTCGGCGCACTGCTGCTAATGCTTCCGGTCTCTTCGGTTTCCGGAACACAGACTCCTTTTCATGAGGCACTATTCACCTCTGTTTCAGCGGTATGTGTCACAGGGCTTGTTGTACAGGACACCGGCAGTTACTGGTCTTCTTTTGGACAGGCAGTTATTTTGCTGCTGATCCAGACCGGCGGGCTGGGTGTCATCACCGTTGCTGTTTCCTTTGCCATTTTATCCGGACGGAAAATTTCGCTCATGCAGCGCAGTACAATGCAGGATGCAATTTCTGCACCGAAAATCGGCGGTATTGTCCGCCTGACCAAATTCAGCGTACAGGGTACATTATTTATTGAATTGCTCGGCATGACTGCCATGCTTCCGGTTTTCTTCCGTGATTATGGCATCAAAGGCATCTGGATGGCAGCCTTTCACTCTGTATCTGCATTTTGCAATGCCGGTTTTGACCTTCTGGGAACTTCCAGCCAGCCGTTTGTATCTCTGGGCAGATACATCGCCAACCCACTGATCAACCTCGTAATTATGCTTTTGATCATAATTGGTGGCATCGGCTTTCTGACGTGGGACGATATCTGCACCCATAAATGGCATATCAGACGTTATCGCGTACAGAGCAAAGTCATTCTTTGGACATCGGCTTTACTTATTATAATTCCGGCCGTATTCTTTTTTGTTGTGGATTTTACGGGTTCATCAACCGGCACCAGACTGCTGGCCTCCACGTTTCAGTCTGTAACAACAAGAACTGCCGGTTTTAATACCGCAGATCTTACAGCAATGACACCGACATCAAAATCTGTTATGATTCTGCTGATGCTGATCGGAGGATCTCCCGGCTCTACTGCCGGCGGCATGAAAACAACAACTTTTGCAGTCCTTATTTTAAATATGGTTGCCACGTTCCGCCAGAAAGAGGACATTGAAATTTTCGGTCGGCGGCTTGACAGTCATGCCATTAAAAATGCGGCCACCATCGTTGCTTTATATATCATTTTGTTCTTTATTGGAGGGATTGCCATCAGTTCCATCGAACACCTTCCGCTTCTGGACTGCCTGTTTGAAACGGCATCCGCTATCGGAACCGTCGGACTTACACTTGGAATTACACCAACTCTCGGCATCCCGTCCCAGCTGATTCTGATCCTTCTGATGTTTTTCGGCAGAGTCGGTGGGCTTACCTTAATTTATGCGGCAATTTCCGTAAAACAAAACGGAGTAAAACTGCCGCTCGAAAAGATAACAGTTGGTTAAAAAGGAGTTGAAAATACCATGAAAAATATATTATTAATTGGATTAGGAAGATTTGGAAGACATGTTGCCATACAGCTGAACAGTCTCGGTCACGAAGTGATGGCAGTCGACAACAACGAAGAACGTGTCAATGAGGTTCTTCCGTTTGTCACCAATGCTCAGATCGGTGACAGTACCAATGCCGATTTCTTAAAATCCCTTGGCATTGGTAATTTTGATGTGTGTATGGTAACGATAGGTGGAAATTTCCAGAATTCCCTTGAAACTACTTCCCTGCTCAAGGAACTCGGTGCAAAAACGGTTGTATCGCGTGCAGAACGGGATGTACAGAAAAAATTTCTTCTGCGAAACGGTGCAGACGAAGTTGTTTATCCGGAAAAACAGATTGCAGAGTGGGCTGCTATCCGGTATACTGCCGATCACATACGCGATTATATTCAGGTGGATGAGGCACATGCAATTTTTGAAGTGGAAGTTCCGGAAAACTGGATTTCCAAAACAATCGGTCAACTGGATATCCGGAAAAAATTCGGAATCAATATTGTTGCCATCCGGGAAGACAGCAAAATTAATATGGCAATTTCTCCAAATACCGTATTCCAGTCTGGTACCACATTGCTTGTTCTCGGTGAATATAAAGAACTTCAAAAATGTTTCCGTATGTAGTTTCTATTTCCATAACAGATTCCACAGGTTCTGATAAGCAGCTGTTTCATACAGATTTATATAATTACATGCCGTACTTCTCTGCCGGAAAGCCGGATATAAAAATCCTGCTTCCGGCAGCCCCGGCTCATATTCTCCCACCAGCGGTCCTACGGCACACAGAAGATAATTGTATACTTCCTCGGAACCTTCCTGCCATTCCTTATCGGTTCCTTTCACCGGAACATCATACATTCCATGAAACAAAAAACAATAACTTTCTTTTCCCGGTGCAACACGTTCCCCGATCATTTCATAAAGCAGATCCAAAAACGCATCGTTCTGCAGCCCGGACTCTTTGATTCCATCCAGAAGCTGCCAGATACTTCCCGGCTTTCTCCCGGTTTCCGGAATCCGGTAATCCTTCAGCTGTTTGTTGGTCTCTGCCTGTAAAACTGCTTTCGACAGTTCCAGATTTTTCGTTTTTTCTGCTGTGGAAAGTTTTAAAAAATGCGTGTTGAATGTACCATCTATATATCCTTCTGCATCATAATATGCACCGGCGATCCGGTCAATGTGTGACCGCGCCGGAGTCATGCGCCGTGTCAGTTCGAGCATGTCTTCCCGATTAATCATGATTTCCTTCTCCGATCTTCATTTAAGAAAATTATACTGGTATTTTCCAGATTTTCCAAGAGAATATCAGATTATAATTTACCTAATCCTGTTATTTTTGTATATTTAATCGCATAATAGTATGTAAGTGTGCTGTTTCTGCGGAAATAGTTGAGTCTGCAGGCATTCCTGTGATATGATACATTTACACGGGCAAACGTGTAATTAGAGGAGGGTACTGCATGGGAAATTATTTAAACCAGGATGGAAAAAAATTTTACGAAATTACACATTCTGATATCTACGTGGATAAGACAGAATTATTGACCTATACAAATTCTGTCTTACAGACTCTGCAGAAATATATATGTATCAGCCGTCCCCGCCGTTTTGGGAAATCAATAACCGCCAGCATGATTGCTGCCTACTACAGCCGTGGCTGTGATGCAAAAGAACTCTTTTCCCCATATAAAATTGCCCGGAATCTGGATTTTGACACCTATCGTAATAAATACAACACCCTGTTTTTAAATATGCAGGAATTTTTAAGCCGGACGAAAAACATCTATGAACTGCTTGATCGCATGAAACGGCTGGTACTGCGGGATTTAAAACGGGAATACCCGAATGTTGATTATTTTGATGATACAGATCTTATTGAATCCATGCAGGATGTATATCAGGAAACTAACTGTCCTTTTGTCGTAATCATTGATGAATGGGACTGTATTTTCCGGGAATACAAACAGGATAAAGAAGCCCAGGAAATCTATCTGGATTTTTTGAGGGATATGCTAAAAGATAAGTCTTGTATTGCACTCGCTTATATGACAGGAATTCTTCCGATCAAAAAATACGGAACCCATTCCGCTTTAAATATGTTTGATGAATTTTCCATGATAAATCCGGGACCTCTTGCATCCTATGTCGGCTTTACCGAACTGGAAGTCGCTGCCCTTTGTACAGATTATCATATGGATCTGGATGAAATAAAAGCATGGTATAATGGATACTCTTTTGAAAAAATACCATCCATCTATAATCCGAGGTCTGTTGTAAGCTGCATGCGTTTTGGGAAAATTGGAAATTACTGGAACCAGACAGAAACATTTGAAGCCCTGCAGATTTATATCGATATGAATTTTGAAGGATTAAAAGATGATGTTCTCAGTATGATAGCCGGGGAATCCGTTCCTGTCAATACCGGAAGTTTTACCAATGATATGACAACCTTCCGCACCGAAGATGATGTGTTGACTCTTTTAATCCATCTGGGCTATCTTAGCTATGACTACGAAAACAAAACCGTAAAAATACCAAACAATGAAGTGCGTGAAGAATACGTTAACAGTGTTTCCGTATCCGACTGGGGCGAAATCTCTAAAGCCCTGAAAAATTCAGCAGACACCCTGCAGGCAATCTGGCAGGGAAGACCAGAACAGGTAGCACTTGGGATTCAGCAGGCGCATTTTGAGACATCACATATCCAGTATAATGATGAAAATGCGTTAAGTTATACGGTTTCACTGGCACTCTATGCCGCACGCAATTTCTATACGATACACAGGGAATTTGCCGGCGGTAAGGGATTTGCGGATATGGTATTTCTTCCACGGAAGAAGTTTCCGGATAAACCAGCACTTGTTATCGAATTAAAATGGGATCATAGTGCACAGGGCGCAATCACGCAGATTAAACAATATTGTGAAAGCCTGAAAGAGTATCATGGAAACCTTTTACTAGTCGGAATCAATTACGATACCAAAAGCAGGATTCATACATGTAAGATAGAACCATTTTCTTTGTAAGAAACGGGAGGGCACTGCCCTCCCATTTCTTATAGCATTTTTTCAATTTCTTCCCTCTCCGGCATCACACGGAGCGCGCCTTTACGCGTCGTAATCAGAGAAGCCGCCGCATTGGCAAAACGAAGCATCTCTTTCAAATCTTTCTCTTCAAGCCCCTCCAGTCCATGCTCCAGCACATAATGCAGGACACACGCACAGAACGTATCTCCCGCGCCGGTCGTTTCAATCGTATTTGGCTGAAGAAACGGCTTTGCCTCCACAATTCTGTCTTTATAATACGCCCGGCTTCCCTCTTTTCCCATGGAAACCAGAATAAGCGGAACCGGATAGCGTTCCCGTATCCAGCAGACTCCATCCGTATAATCTTCTTTACCCGTCAGCCACTGGATTTCATTATCCGATATTTTTAAAATATCACACTGTCCCAGACCATATAACACCTGTTCCCTAGCATCTTCCATGGAGTTCCAGAGCGGTTTGCGGATATTCGGATCAAAGGAAATGAGCGCGCCTGCTTCTTTTGCGACCGCGATCGCTTTTTTCGTTGCTGCGCGGACACCTGGATGCGTCATGGACAACGTTCCGAAATGAAAGATTTTTGCTCCGCGGATTATTTCCTCCGGCAGTTCTTCTTCCGTCAGCATCATGTCCGCGCCCGGATTGCGGTAAAAGGAAAAATCCCGGTCTCCATCCGGATACGTATGTACCAGTGCCAGCGTTGTGTGCACCTTGTCATCCTTTAAAAGTCCGGCTGCATCAATCCCGACTTCCGTGATCGCATCTTCCAGCTGCTTTCCGAAAAAATCGTTTCCTACTTTTCCGATAAAAGCCGTCCTGTGTCCTAAGCGCGACAGCATTGCCAGCACATTGCACGGTGCGCCTCCCGGATTTGCCTCAAACAGCGGATTGCCCTGCCCGCTGACTCCGTTTTCGGTAAAATCAATGAGCAGTTCCCCCAAAGCCACTACGTCCATGTTCTCTTCCTCCTGTTACTTTTTATAATACAATATCATACTTTTCGACCGTAATATACATCTTTTTATCGCTGAAAAACCGGATTCCCTCTGCCTCCAAAGGGGTACAGACCGCCGTTGTTGCCACCTGCTGCCCGTCATTAATAAAAAGCTCAATGGACTGACGGTCCAGAATAAACCGCATTTTTTTAAGTCCTTTTGGATCTGCAATTTTAATTTTGCGCACGCAGACCACATCTTTTGTCACACCACAGTATGTGCGGTCAATCTCCAATATTCCTGTTCCCTTATGATAAGTAAAAGCGGTCTCGTATTCCTCATCTGCGGCAAGCTGTATGGAAAAAACGTTAAAATCCTGTTCATCCATTGTAACAGTCAGATCCATCGTCCGTCCACAAATGCCGGAAAGTGCTGTCTCACCATCAATCTCTGCATGTTCATAATGACACGGATTCTTATGATACTGCGCAAGCTCCCGTACCGGCTGCTGCCAGATCTGTCCGTCTTTTACTTCCAGTTCCCGCGGAAGAGTCATCATGCCCTGCCAGTCCTGCGTATCCGGCACCACACAGGCATCCCATGACTTCATCCATGCAATCATCACACGCCGCCCATCCGGGAGAAGTGTGGTCTGAGGTGCATAAAAGTCCAGTCCGTAGTCAATCGTATGCGGTTCTTCTTTTTCAAATATATGCGAATTTTTATCATAATTTCCAAGAAAATAAACAGAATTATTTCCATTGTGGAATTCATATTTTTCCGCTTTCATATTCTGTGGGGAACAGATCAGTACATGTTTATCTCCCAGTGGGAAAAAGTCCGGACATTCCCACATCGTTCCGACTTTTCCGGTACTGTTTGCTGCAAGAACGGTCTCAAATTTCCATTCTTTTAAATCTTTGCTGGAACAGAGCACGACCTGTCCGATCTGCCTGTTATCCTTGCTTCCGACAATCAGATAATAGGTGTCCTCTTCCTTCCAGATTTTCGGGTCACGGAAATCAATCCGGCTGCAGTTTTCCGGCAGCATCTCCCCGGTCACAACCGGGTTGTTTTCATACTTTACATAATCCCTGCCATCCCCGAATGCGATGCACTGGTTCTGTCGTTCCTCTTCCCTGCCGTCCGGCAGTGTAATCTTTGTGACACCAGTATAGACCAGCACATGTTTGTTATCCGCTTCAATAGCACTTCCGGAAAAACATCCGATCCGGTCATAGTCCTGATCCGGTGCAAGTGCTGCCGGAAGCTGTTCCCAGCTTATCATATCCGTTGTCACACTGTGCCCCCAGTGCATCGGTCCCCACTCCCTTGCATATGGGTAATACTGGTAAAACAGATGGATTTTTCCATCGTAAATGGAAAAACCGTTCGGATCATTGATCCATCCGGCAGGTGCCGAGATATGAAACAACGGTCTGGTATTTTTATCGGTCTGTGCTGCTTTTTCTGCCTCATATGCTCTTGCTTTTTTTAACATCTCACTCATGCAAATTCTCCTGTTTATTTATCGTTACTGTGAACAGTACCTATTTTTCTTCTTTCAATGACTCCTGATACTGATCAAAATATTTCTGTTTGATTGCCAGATAATCGGAAAGCCCGTATTTCTCCATTTTCTTTAAATAGGAATCCCACTCTTTGTCGATTCCGCCATTTAAAATCCAGTCTGCTTTTTTCTGCTCCGCATATTTTTTAATATCGGTATCATACTGGGATACTTTATTGGTATCGTCAATACTCATAAACACATTCGGATATACATACTTGCTTTTCATATCCTTCAGATATGTTTCATGCATATTGTCCAGACGCCATTTGGCATCCGCCGGCTGTGTGACATACATATCATAATACTCATTGAGAACTGCAAGCGGACCGTTGACGGACTGCGCCTCACGTACCTCTACCGGTGACTGGTCGCCCAGATCCAGATGCTTCAACATTTCACCGCCATCTTTATTTGTGGACAGTTCAAAAATATTAAACGAATCCTTTTCCCCATAACTTCCCCAGTTATTCTGCGGGGACTGAAGCGGCGCATACATCTGATCAATCCAGGCTGCCGCCAGTGCCGTGTTCCGGCAGCTGGATGTAAGCACGCAGCGGCCTCTGTCAAAACCACTTGTTTCACTGTTATTCTGTCTTGTGATATTTCTGGCTCCCTCCGGACCGGTCAGTGCCGGAAGCATCACATAATCGGTATTGTTGTCAATATTTGCAATATCCCAGGTAAAGCAGAGACCGTAACGGTGATTTTTACCTTTTGCCACATAGGTTGACCACTCCTGCGTAAATGCCTCCGGATCTACAAGATCCTCTGTTACCAGCTTATGCAGCCATTCGATGCCTTCTTTATAACCTTCCTGCACGGTCGTATAAATCACGGTTCCGTCATCTTTTACGGCAAAATGATCGCCCGTATCTCCATATCCTTCGCCAAATCCGTTGATGAGAATCGCCGGATCCTGATCGCCATTGTTGATGATAAATGACATCGGAATCACATCTCCCTCGATATCAAACTGTTTTTTCAGATCATCCGCATGATCCCGGAACGCAATCAGCACCTGTTCCAGTTCATCGGTTGTCGTTGGAATATCCAGTCCCAGATAATCCAGCCACTTTTTATTGATATAAGGAATATCCCCGATTGCCTGAATGGCTTCTTTCCCTGCGCCAAGCTGCTCAATCCACGGAAATGAATAAATATGTCCGTCCGGTGCGGTACACATCGTCCGGTATTCCGGATATTTCTCAAAGACCGCCTGAAGGTTTGGCATATATTTGTCAATCAGATTTTCCAGCGGAATAATAATTCCCTGCTTTGCATAACGAAGCAGATCATAATCGCTCATTCCTGCATTAAACAAACCATCCGGAAGGTTTCCAAACTGTGCCAGTGCCAGATTCTTTTTATCGGAAAACTGGTCTGCCACAAAACAGGTCCAGTCAATATGTACATTCGTCTGTTTTTCGAGTCTCTTAAAAATAATCCGCTCGTTCGGATTCTGCGTAGAGGTTGCCGGAGCACTTGTGATAAATGATAATTCTGCCTGTTCTTTCAGTGGAAACTGCACTTCGGAAACCGGTATATCCGGATTGATCTCTGCCTCCAGATGCTGCTCTTTTCCGCATCCTGCCACACCGGTCATCATAGCAAATGCCAGTCCGAGTGCCAGACATTTTTTAATTTTTCTCTTCCACATATCTGTACCTGTCCTTTCTGCTTAACCTTTTACCGATCCAACCATAACACCTTTGTCAAAGTATTTCTGGAAAAATGGATACATAATAAGCAATGGTAAACTTGATACTACAATTGTTGCGTATTTTAACTGTTCGGCAACTTTTGCCATCTCCGCGGTACTCTGAATATCCGCGATCATGCCCGGCTGCGGTGTATTCTGTACCAGAATGGAACGCAGAACCAGCTGCAGTGGCTGTAAGTTTGCATCATTTAAGTAAATCATCGCATCAAAATAACTGTTCCACATACCGACAAAAGACCACAGTGCCAGCACCGCGATAATCGGTTTGCACACCGGCATCATAATCTGGAAGAAATGCTGGATCTCATTTGCCCCGTCAATTGCGGATGCCTCCCGCAGTTCTTTTGGAATGGACTGATAGTACGTTCTTGCCAGAATCATATTCCAGACATTAAATGCTCCCGGAATGAGAATTGCCCACACGGTATTTACCATATGAAGCTGATTGATCAAAATAAACGTCGGAATCATTCCACCGCCGAAAAACATGGTGATCAGAAAAATCACGTTAAAAAATTTTCTTCCGACAAATTCTTTTTTCGACATCGGATACGCTGCTAACAATGTGACAAATACGGAAATTGCCGCAAATGCCAGTGAATACAAAAACGAATTTAAAAATCCGCGCCAGATCATTCCGTTTTCCAGCACACGCCGGTATGCATCCAGTGTCCAGTCTTTGATGTGAAAACTCAGTCCCTGATTATTCAATACCGTCGGATCCATAAAAGATGCTAAAACAACATAGACCAGCGGAACAACAATTGAAAGAACAAACAGTCCAAGAATGGCATAACCGATTCCAAGCACCAGCCGGTCTGTCCGTGAATATTTCATTTTACTAACTGTTTCCATTTCACGTTCCTCCTATAATCCTTCTCCATCGTTTAATTTCTTTACCACCCAGTTCACAAATATAAGCAGGATCACATTGATCACCGAATTAAACAGTCCCACTGCCGTAGAATAACCGTAATCGCCATTCAAAAGACCTATCCGGTATACATAGGTTGATAAAATTTCAGAAGCCGGTAAGTTCATATCTGTCTGCAGGGCATATGCCTTTTCAAAGCCGATGCTCATAATGTTTCCGGCCTGTAAAATAAACTGGATCACGATAATATCCTTGATTGCCGGAAGTTCCACATACCAGATCTGCTGCAAAAGATTTGCACCGTCCACAATGGCTGCCTCTTCCAGTTCCTTGCTTGCATTGGATAATGCTGCAGTATACATGATGGATGCCCAGCCTGCTCCCTGCCAGATTCCGCTTGCAATATAAATGGTACGGAATGCGGACGGCATGGTCATCCAGTTTGTATTCATCCCCAACAGGCGGTTTAACGGTCCTACCGGAGATAAAAACATACGCACCATACCACAAAGGACAATGACGGAAATAAAATTCGGTGCATAGATCAGCAGCTGGATTTTTTTCTTAATCCCCGCCTTGCGGATACGGTTCAGTAAAAGTGCCAGAATAATTGGTATCGGAAAACTCCAGAGAAGTCCAAAGATACTCAGCTTTAATGTGTTCAGCAGGTAGTTCATAAAATCCGGTGATGATAAAAATCTCTGGAAATATTCCAGCCCCACCCACGGGCTTCCCAAAACTCCTTTAATGACATTGTAATCCTCAAATGCAATCAGAAGTCCTCCCATCGGAAGATACTTGAAAATGATTGTGAGTAACAGTGCCGGCATCAGAAAAAAAACATACAGCTGCCAGTTTTTCTTTATATAAGACAGCTTACTCCCCATGGTTTGTTTTTTCGCAGAGCCGACTTGTTTTGCCAGTTTTTTCATGCGATTGCTCCTCCCTTTTCATCGTATTACTCGTTCTGCTTTGATGTAACCGGTAAAGTAACCGGTTACTTTATATTCTGATAGTACTACAAAGTTTGCGATGTGTCAACACTTTTATTTATTAAAGTAACCGATTACGTAACCAGTTTTTTTCATTGCTATTTTTCTTTCCGGTTGTTATACTATGGATAAAACAGATAAAGGAGACAGCTTTCAGATGGGAAAGAAACAGGTAACATTTGCAGATATTGCAGCATATACGAATTTTTCAAAGACAACCATTTCCAGATATTTTAATCATCCGGACTCCCTGACGCTTGAAAATCAGGAGAAAATTTCACAGGCTCTTGATACTCTGGGTTACAAAAAGAATAAGCTTGCAAAGGTTCTTGCCAATGGAAAGAGTGAATTTATCGGAATCATTATTCCGAACCTTTATCTGCACTATTATTCGGAAATGCTTACACAGATTCTTTCCAGCTACCGCGATTTTCATTATAAATTTCTCGTATTCGTCAGCGACAACGGACCGTCCGAGGAGGAACAGTACATTGATGAACTGATGGCATACCAGATTGAGGGCCTGATCGTGTTAAGTCACACACTTCCTTCCGAAAAACTGGCTTCTTACCAGATCCCTGTCATTGCCATTGAGCGCGAAGCCGAACATATCTGTGGCGTAACCAGCGACAATTATATGGGTGCGCTCCAGGCGGCAACGCTTCTGATCCGGGACAAATGCGATGTACTGATTCACGTTAATGCGGATGTTCCAAAGTCCATCCCTGCCTATGACCGTATCCGTGCCTTTGAAGATACCTGTCAGGAATATCACGTTCCTTATGAACTGAATTTAAATGTAATAGGGGATTCTTATCAGGACATTTTTGCACAGATGAAGCACATTTTCTCTGATATTGATGAGAAGTACCCTGACAAAAAGAAGGGGATTTTCCTCGCCAATGATACCTATGCAAATATGTTTTTAAACCTGATTTTCCAAAAATACGGATGCTTTCCTGACAGTTATGAACTGGTCGGATTTGACAATTCCCCGATTGCAAACGAGGCAATTCTGCCTATCACAACGGTCGGACAGCAGATCGACCTGATCGCCAAAACCGCAATGGAACTTCTGGTGCAGCAGATGGAAGAACGAAAAAAAAGAAGACCGGTTTCTCTTTCGAAACCGATCCATAAACAGATTACACCGGTACTGATCCGCAGGGATACGACCAGCTGATTTTTTATAAATTTATGATTTTTCTTTCTGCTCCATCCCCGTATGCGTCAGATCCTTCACCCACTTATATTTCCGAAAATGATAGAGCGTCCACGGAATTTTTCCAACCTCATCAATACAGGTACACGCGTATACGACAATCACCGGCCAGTGGAACCGGTAAGTTCCAAGCGCAGCAAGTGGAATCGCGATTCCCCACATTGTTACGGCAAGGCTGTACACATCAAACATTGTATCACCGCCGGAACCAAACACGCCATTGATGGTAATTTCGTTGACAGAGCGGCCAATCATATAGACGCAGAGCACAACAAACATTCCCTTTAAATATACGGCTGCCTGCGGTGTCAGTTTGACAAAATGCAAAATAAACGGTGCCGAAATTCCCATGAGAACCATCATGGCAACTCCGCACACAAAGGAAATCTTCATCATCCGCGTACCATATAATTTCCCCCGTTTTAGGTTGCCGGCACCAAGCTCATTTCCGACCATAATCCCCGCCGCACCGGAAATTCCGGCACTCAGGCAGCAGATGATATCACGGACAACCGCCGCCACAGAATTGGCAGCGGCCGCGTCTACTCCCAGATGTCCCATAAAAGAAGAATACGAAGTAAATCCGACTCCCCAGAACAGGGACGCACCGAGAATCGGCATTGCGCATTTCCGGAAATCCCGTGCCAGTTCCCGGTTTCTTTGAAACAGACGGGTCAGATACGGACGGATGTAGCCCGGACGGCTGGAAATCAGGATACAACAGGCCAGTTCTATCATCCTTGCGCTTAATGTCGCTGTTGCTGCACCCCGGACACCCATCGGGGTAATGCCCAGTTTTCCGTAGATCAAAATGGCATTCAGTGCAATATTGATCCCTACCGTAGCAGAACTGATCAATGCCGTTGTCAATGCGTGCTCGCTGATTTTCATAACCACCAGATAGCATTGGGAAATTCCTGTAAGCAGATAAGAAAATCCGGCAATCCGCAGATACTGCACGCCATAACCGATCAATACCGGTTCATCCGTAAAAAACAGCATCAGATACTGTGGGAAACAGATACAGGCAATGAAAAATGCAATCGACACCAGACCACAAAGCCGCAGTGCCATACAGAAAATATCATCCAGCGTTTTGATATTGCCCCTGCCCCAGTACTGTGCCCCGAGAATCGCCAGTCCTCCGGTTGCAGCAGAAAGAAGCATATTCTGGATAAACTGAATCTGCGTAGCAAGCGAAACTGCCGACATGTAATTCTGGTCCATCCCTCCGAGCATAAACGCATCTGCCACGGCAACCAGTGCCAGCATCAGATTCTGCAGCATCATCGGAAGCATAAGACCCAGGAGTTTTTTATAAAAAATTGTATCGTTTGTAAACATAAAATTCTCTCTTTTTTCCTGTATCATTTCATCTCAATCCATTTATTATATTGCCTTTTTCATCATTAAGCAACATCAATCATTGCCACTTGCCTCTATACCTGTATATAAAGTTTTGTTTCTTCGGAAAAAAGAATTGTGACGCGAAAAAAGCCGCCGCAGGAAAAATACCTGCAACGGCTCAAAAATCAGGGGATATTTATAAAGGATTACGCAATGGTAATATATTTCTTTTCTTCTGTCTTTGTCTTATCTTCCTTTGGAACAAACAGGGTAAGAATACCGTTCTGGAAACTTGCCCGGATATCTTCCTGACGGAGATACTCGCCCACATAGAATGATCTCTGGCAGCTTCCGGTATAACGCTCGCGGCGCAGATACTTACCTTCCACGGTCTCTTCTGCACTCTTGGCTGCACTGATCGTCAGATAGCCTTTGTGCAATGCTGCCTGCACTTCTTCTTTCTTATAACCAGGCAGTTCCATCTGCAGCTCATATCCGTCTGCCAGTTCTCTGATATCTGTCTTCATCAGATTCTGTGTGTTTTGCGATGCCTGCTGCTTCGGGGCTTTCTTGTTATATTCACTATCGTCATACCATGGGTTAAAAAATGTATCAAATAAATCGTACATAAGTCATTTCCTCCTGTAAACGTTTTGTTCTTTGTTTATGCCCCTATTATAACACGTTATTAGCACTCGTCAAGTATGAGTGCTAATAAAATTTCTAAAAATTTTATTAAGTCCCGGTTTCAAAGGCTTTGTGGGTTTTTAAAATTTCTAAAATTGCCTGTTTTGTGATTACTGTACCCTTTTTAGAATTAGGTTTGACTGCGTAGACCGGGCGCCTTTTGCGGAAATCAAAGGTACGGATTTGCAAGAAACTGTTTTAAATACAAGTTTTTTCTATGCGACAAATATAAAGGCGCCAGAACTTGCAGTTAAAGGGACGCCTTAAAAGCAGTTACGAATCCCATGAACTAGAATAAACATAAAAATCCCCTGTTAAATCACTTGATGATAAGGCCGGGTATCTATAGATGAAAAATTAAAGTTTTAGGTGACGGTTTTTCGAAATTTTAATGCTTGAAATCAGGAAATGTCACCTATATAGTAAAAATTGCCTTTCCAGATACCGTTTTTTTAGAAAAAGTGGTATCTGGAGAAGCAATTTTTGATCTATAGAGACTTTCCGGTATCTGAATGTTAAATTTTCAGCGTGTAGGTACCATAATGGTATCTTTTACATGAATTTTATTGGCATAGATACCACGGTGGAATTTTTTATTGAATTTTATTGGCATAGATACCACGGTGGAATTTTTTATTGAATTTTATTGGTATAGGTACCGCAATGGTATCTTTTACGTGAATGTTATTGGCATAGATACCACGATGGCATTTTTCCTATGAATTTTAATTATATAGAACCCATCCTTTATTTATAAGTTTATAATGCCCGATCATATAAAGGCTTCAATAGAACTATTGTTTCACAAAACACCGGCAATGAAATTTCCACCTATTAGCATGTCAGGATTCCAAAGTATTTATCACTTTACCGTAAACTCATTGCACGCATTTCCTTCCGGGAGCGCCTTTAACTGCAGGTTCTGGTGCCTTTATATTTGTCAAACTTACCTGAAATCAATATCGGCGTTAATTTGTAAATTTTTCTGGAGAAAGAGAATGTCCCCCTTCTTACGTCACATCGAAAAAACTTATATTTAGAACAATCTCCGCAAATCCGTCCCACTTGCCAAACCCCAAAGGCGCCAGACCCCGCAGTTAACCAGCAAATTAAATGACATTGCCATATACAAAAAAGATAAAAAGGTTATAAAATATCTACGTCTGCAGCCATTTCCGGATTTTTTCCACATCCGTTTTTCGCAGATCCCCATGAATATTGGATTCAAACGTTACATACTCATAATCTTTCTGATTTTTCTTTAACTGTTTTACCAGCTTATCCGCCTGTTTGATCGACACCTTATCATCTCCTGTCGTATGGAAAATCAAAAGCGGTGTATTAATCTCATCTGCCCATGCAACCGCGGAACGCCTGCTGTATTCCTCCGGCAATTGTTCCGGTGTCCCCCCGATCAGCTCCGTAAGCAGCGATCTCATATCTTCGCGTTCTTCGTAGTTCATGGTACAATCCGCAACTCCGGCAACAACAACCGCTTTGTGGATGCGCCGGTCTTCGCGCAATGTTTCATAGGTCATCATTCCCCCACGGGAAACTCCAAACATATTAATATTCTTTGTATCAACAGAATTCAGTTTTTCGCACAAATCCAGGAGATGGATCACATCGTGGACATCATCCCCGCCAAAAGCATCGGTTCCCTCACTTTTTCCACAGCCACGATAATTGGATGCCACACAGATCGTATGAAACTGATAGGCATAATATGTCGTTTCCACATTTTTTAATGCCCCGTATGACCGGTTGCCTCCGTGATTATAAATCAGACACGGTGACTTCTTTTTCCCAAGCAGATCTATCGGAGCGCTGAGAAACGCCTCAATCTTTAAATCATCGCTGGTATAAAAAAAGCGATAGGAAACATACTTCGAGAGATCCACTCCCGCCTGTTTTTCATATGCCTGCAGATCTATTTTTTCATATTCTGAAACTCCTGCCGCCCTCAGATTCTCTTCTATCTGTTTTTCTGCATCCTTCACAGAAATGTCCGAAGACGATTTTATCCAAAAATGAATTCCCAACAGAATCAGTATGACAGCGATTGCCAAAAGCAAAAAAATCTTCCGGGATACAAAATCTTTTGATATGTTTTTTCCTTCGATCATAACCTCTCCCACTCTTAATAAAGTTATTTTAACTCATAAACAACGACTGCTGCACATATTTTTCCGGATACTGATGCAGATATGAAAAACACTTTTCTGGCATACACATTATCCCGTGTTCCCGGCATGTATTCCATATCATCTGTGTCAATTCCTCTGTATGTGGACTTGGCAGTTCATATGCATTCCCATATGTGTGTATATATTTTTGTCTGAGTCCTGGAAACTTCTGATCCAATGCATGATAAAAATACTCCCGGTCTCCATCCCGCAGCGTCACTCCCATTCCCCAAAACATGATTCCCTTTACTTCTGCCTGCAGACAATATTCCAGTAACCCCCGGATATTTTCCGCAGTATCATTGATAAACGGTAAAATCGGTGTCATCCATACAAGCGTAGGAATTCCTCTTTTTTTACATTCCATCAACACTTCAAAGCGCTGTCTTGTTGTCGATACATTTGGCTCGATCTTTTTGCATAGCTCTTCATCATAAGTGGTCAGCGTCATCTGGACAACTGCCTTTGCTTTTTCATTGATCGACTGTAGTAAATCCAGGTCCCGCAGTATACGGTTGGATTTCGTCTGAATTGCAACACCATATTCATATCTGTCAATCAGTTCCAGACACTTTCGCGTCAGGCCAAGCGTTTCTTCGATATGAAGATAGGAATCACACATTGCACCTGTTCCAATCATGCATTTCTGCCGTTTGGAGCGAAGCGCTTTTTCCAGAAGTTCCGGTGCATTTTCCTTTACCTCGATATCCTCAAATGCGTGAGTAAATCCGTAACATTTGCTTCTGCTGTCACAGTAGATACAGCCGTGCGAACAACCACGGTAAATGTTCATACCGTTATTTTTCGATAAAATTCCTTTTGCCTGTACAAAATGCATAATTTTTTATTTCTCCATTACTTCCACGGCCGTTTATTGCCCGTCCAGCCCATCGCTTTCCAGTACTCGGCATCCGGCTTTGAAAGACCGCCTTTGCTCTGCAGCATGCGCATCACTGAAAAGAATCCTTTTGTTTTGATTCCCGGTTTCACTTTACCGTTGTTTTTTAAGATCTTTGCGGCAGTTTTGTCTACTGCCTGATCAATTTTCTGCCGGATCTTCGGGGAAACGGTATCCCAGTTTACGGAACGCACGGCAATTCCGATTTTATAAACTTTTGGCACGCCCCAGAAAAACAGACTGTCCTGCATATCTTTGTTGGTGCTTTTCATACCTGCTCCGGCGGCGGTGGAAATACACACCGCCTGCTTGTGGAACATCTCCGGTCTCGGGCGGTGTACCATCCAGCGGTGCCCCTGATGATCCAGGAAATTTTTCATCGGAGCGGTCACATGATACACATAGACCGGGCTGGTCAGGATGATCAGATCCGCCTCATCCATTGCCTTTAAAATGGGCTGTTGTTTTTCAAAATGCGGACACTTATCTGCTGCCACACTGAAACACTGCGCACAGCCGATACAGTAGTCGGAGAAATCCCGCGGAAGAAAAAATTCTGTCACTTCCCCACCGATTTTGTCTGCCAGCAGTTTTCCGATATGATAGGTGGAACCCTTGTGGTTCTGCCCATTAATGATTACGGTCTTCATTCGTTCTGTACACCTCTCTGATTTTTTCTTTCATGTCAAGAAACACCCTGCAATCACCGGATCAAAATCCTGTCCGCTTCCGTTTTCTATAATACGGAAACACTCTTCCAGCGGAAGCGCATCCCGGTAACACCTCTTTGCCGATACCGCATCAAACACATCCGCTACCGCCATAATTCTCGCGGATAATGGAATTTCCTTCTGCGAAAGTCCATCCGGATAGCCTCTTCCGTTCCACTTTTCATGATGATGTCTGGCCACTTCATACGCCATTTTTTCGTATTCATCATCCCCCAGATGTCCAAATGTTTCCCGGATGATTTTTCCGCCCCGCGCCGCATGGGTTTTCATAATATCAAATTCTTCACTGGTGAGTTTTCCCGGTTTCTGCAGGATAGCATCCGGTATGGCGATCTTCCCGACATCATGCATAGGTGCAGCCATGACAAGATTTTTAATATAATCCCCCGTAAGCTGCTTTTTGTACAATCCACGTGTGCGGAGCTCTTCTGCCAGCATACGCACATACGCGGTGGTCCGCTTGATATGACCACCCGTATTGTCATCACGGTTTTCCACAAGCGTCGCAAATCCCATGACCATCTCATTACTGTAATCCTGCAGCTTTGTAAACACGGGATTTTCCATATTCAGATAAGTTCCCACAATTACCAGTGTCGGCACAATACATGAAATCAGTGCCTGTGGATGAAACATCTGATAACAGGTCACAACAATTGATGCAAATACATAGGTTGATACCGTAATCAGTTTATGATGTCCAAGCTGATGCCAGCTTGTAAATAAAATAACAATCACAGCAAGAATATATACCGCCACCATGATAAAACAGGTATATGCAGAAATTCCCATGGAATAGTTCGTAATATTCCCGTGCAGATAGGAAAGCTGCGGCATAAAAATAATAACAATGGCAAGATTGATCACCAATGGAGCCATCAGCAATATCCTTTTTTTCCTATTTTTTGGAATTCCTCTTGTAATATCCAGAAGATACAAAAACATGAGAAACATCATAATATCCAGACTGCACAGGAAACACATATGTAACACCATATTCACCACAGCCGGCACACTGTCCAGATGGTTAACGGTGTATGCGGTAATACCATCCAAAGTGATTTCCAGTATTCCCATAACCAGAAGCCACGCAAACACCGGCTCTTTTTTCTTTATTTTATATGCATATCTTTACATAAATAAAAGCCACATAAAGTACAATCAGCAGACATCCCAACTGCAGCTTATCGTATTGCATAATTTTCCCTCTTTCGTAAGAACCTCAATATTTTAATTTTACAGTATATGAACCAAAACGGTACGTCAAGTATTATCTTTTAATTGCGTTGACAATCTCCCCTGAAAATCTATAATAAAATTAGTACTATTGTATTACCTTACTTTCAGATAAAGGAGACCCCCATTATGATATTTGCGACAGGATGGCTTTCCCTGCACCTGTTTGGTGTTTTTATAACATTTGCCCTGCTGGTGATTGTTTCCCAGAAAGAGGACGCCACCTATAAAAGTGAACTTCTTCTGACAATCGCATGCTGCCTTGTCACACTGGTAGCAAAAAGCATTTATATTGTGGGTGGTTCCAGACAAACGCTTCTTACCATAGGAAAACTCGAATATCTCGGAAAATCTTTTGCCAATTACTGCGCACTGATGTTTATTCTCCGCTGGCAGAACATTAAAATTCCAAAATGGTTTATCAATACCCTGTTGTTTATCAACTGTGCTTTCTATATCCTGATTGCAACCGTTGACCATCACCACTGGTATTATAAGGATTACTGGCTTAACCCGTCACAGGCGAATATGCGTGGGTATACTCTCGAAATTGCCCCGGCTCCTATGTATTATATATTTATGGCTTTTCAGGTTATGGAAATTATAGGCAGTGTATGTGTGATTGTTTCCTCGTATCTTTCCAAAAAGGATATGCCAGATCGCCTGAATCTGCATATCATCCTGCTGTTTTCCATGCTTTCCCCTGCGATCCTTCTCTCCCTGCGCCTTCTTGGCATTTTAAAATGGGACGACCCGACACCGCTCGGAATGTTTTTCGCCTGCGTGTTTATGTGTATTGCCGTCGTCAAATACAAAATGATCGACCCGGTAAAAAGCGCAAAAAACCTGATCATTCAGAATTTAAATGAAGCTGTTGTCGTCACGGATCTAGAGGGAAGATTTCTCTTTTTGAACCCTATGGCAGAAACACTGGTTTCTTCTATGAAGAAAAAAGCCATCCACCGTCAGAAAGACATCGAAATCTACGATATTCTCCGGGGTTCGGAGGGATATTTTGACTGGCTGGATCACCACTATCAGGTCGAGGAAACGGAATTGCAAAGCTGCAACACCCCACAGGGATATATGCTGACACTGGTAGATGTCACAAAAATTCTGGAACAGAACCACCGCATGAAAGAACTCGTC
>OGXG01000282.1_pt1 | contig 29315 bp, 24 predicted proteins | sample 1576251 | NCBI WGS metagenome assembly OGXG01 (sample SAMEA3541533, study PRJEB24748) | human gut metagenome | biome: human gut; feature: human-associated habitat; material: faeces | place: China | collected 2012
TCTTGATACCGATGAAACAACAGAGTTTCTTAACCGATTCTCTGTATTCATCCTTGGAGGCAAGCTCCTCAATGCGTTTATCCAACCGTTCAAGCTTATCGCTAAGGGTAGTATAGGTCAGCAGATATTCGTCGAGGATTTCCTTATAAAGTGCCTCAGGCTTTAATGACTTAAGCCATTTGATGTGCGCTGCTGTCCAATGACTGTTTCCATCATAGCGATAGTTGTGGCGAAGACAAAATGCAAGAATCTGCTGCTTGACCTTTTTCAGTGCCAGTTTATGATCATCCCTCATACGGAGGAATTCTTTTGTTTCCTCGTCCGTTGCTGTAGGGATATGAACAGGACTGTAATTATGCTGTGCCAGACATTTGGCAATGATTTCAGCATCACGCCGATCAGTCTTAATTCTTCTTCTGCTGCACTGCTCAAGCATCGTTGTTGGCGCAAGTATCACACAGTTAACATGATGCTCTATTAATTGATGATATAAAGTATAACCGAGGCAACCCGCCTCATAACCGCATATAAAGTTAGCATCGTTTCCGTAGACGGTACGAAGAAACTCCAGATATTTCAGAACATTTTTGTAATCAGCTTCTGTTCTCTGGAAGTGGGAACCTTTCTCTGCATCGATTGTGTACGCACAAAATGTAAAACTTTCTTTGTGTACATCCATTCCTACGTAAACTGTGTTATAATTCATTTGATGACCTCCCTTTGTATGCGGTAATCCCTGTTACCATTGTTCTTGTCAAACTTTAGTATACAGGTAAATCCACGAACCTACAATGTGGAGGTCATTACATATTGTCTAATTAGACTTATTGAACAGACTCCAGATATAAGAAAACGATTCAAAACAGAGTATATATCTTTTGGAAAACCAGCCGGAAAGCCTGCTATTCAGACTACATACCAAACGATTCATAATGATGAAAAATATTTGCTGTGGAAAGCAGAAATTGAAGCAGAACTGGAAAAACTTCCAGAGAGTAAAATAGTCCAAGATATAATTCATCTTTTTTCAAAAATGGGGAAAAACTTTAGTGATGATTTAACATTTGCTCAATTAGAAGCTAAATTAACAGTATTAGAAAAAATGCTATCTGAATCTATGGAGGAGAATTGTAAGATGGACAAACCAAATAAATTATTTATATCACACAGTAGTAAAGATGCTGATTATGTTGAAGCATTTGTAGGATTGCTTGAAATTCTGGGGTTAAGAGATGAAGATATAATTTGTTCATCAGTTCCTCCGTACTGTATTCCGATTGATAATAAGGTATACGAGTGGCTTGTTAATGAATTTCATAATAGTGACCTTCATGTGATTTACGCTTTTTCAAAGAATTATTATAGTAGCGCAGCATCATTAAATGAAATGGGAGCAGCGTGGGCAATGAAGCATAAATGGACAGGTGTTTTACTGCCAGGATTTCAATTTAATCAGCTGGATGGATGTATTGATAAGACTCAGATCTCAATTAAATTGGATGATTCAGATAACAGAACATTAAAATATAGATTGGCTGAGTTTAAGGATGAACTTATAAAAGAATTTGAACTTCGTCCGATGTCTGAGGCAACATGGGAACGACATCGAGATAAATTTTTAGATAGAATAGCCAATATTACAGAAAAAAGGGCAGAAGAATGTAAAAGAGCAGAGGAGGAAGAACAACAATACGCGCCGGTAGTAGGGCAAGAAGATGTTGGTAGAATTCCAGTTGATTCAGCATTCCTTTTAGTATATGCAGCTGAGGGTAACGGACAAATATTCAAACTTGCTACGCTAGGTTCATCAGTTCAGGTTTTAGCTGATGGCAAACAGTTTATGGCTGATAATTCACAGAGAGAATCCGCTAGATGGCAAGAAGCTTTGGATAGGCTTATTACATGGGGCTGGGTTAAGCCTGTTGGTCTAAAAGGTGAGATATATGAAGTAACGGGAACAGGATATACGAAAGCAGACTGGTTGAAAGACGGCATGTGTATTGATACAAGTAAGGAACCGCTAGAAGAATTAAAACAGTTTGAAGTTTAAATGGAAAGAGGTCTATTAGAGGTACTAGGTGCAAGTGAACATTCTACAGGATAACAAATGATATTGAGTGCAAAGTAGTTGTAGACACGGTAAGTGGTTTAACATGGTATCTGTTTAATTAAGTGTGTTTAGAATATAAACATTTGATATACAATGGGAGGGAAGATACAGAGGTTATTATTAGGTTGTGTAAGGAGTTGCGTGAAAGAGCCTTAGTGTTGTGGTAGATGAAAATAGGATATAGATAAATATGTTAAAACATATATGAAATGGCGGTATTAATTATGTAAAAGAAAGGGGCAATATGGGATCTAGGTATATAGATGAAAACGTAAAAAGAAGATTGTATGCAGAATCTATGGGGTATTGTATGAATCCAAGTTGTAGATGTTGTTTGTTTACAGGAAAGGGGGATATTGTTGAAAAAGCACATATAGATCCTTATTGTAAAACAGCAGATAATTCTTTTGAAAATTTAGTTTTGTTATGCCCAAACTGTCATACAGACTTTGACAAGAATAATAAATTTACAGCTGAAGAGGTTTTGAATTGGAAGAAAAAACGACAAGAAGAATTGAATAATCTTTTCGAAAATCGGTTTAAAACATTTGAGGAGTTAAAAAAAGCAGCTTTTCCTTTGTTAATGGAAAATAAAACTATTTATGAGAATTATTATAAAAAAGATAATAAAAAATTGTGGGATAAGTTCGAACCTATATTATTGATAAATAATAGAAAATTAAAAATTTTGTTATCGTCAAATTTGGGTTTGTTTCAGAGACATCAAGATAAAAATTATTCAAATCTAAAATTTGTATATAATTTTTTGGCTCACATTGAAGAGTTTGAAGCTACACGTGGTGATATCGAAAAGAATCGTGAAATTTTATTCCCAGTAGAAATTAACTCAATGTTTGGAATTGCGCCAGCAGATGGGACTATTTTACCATCTACAGAAAGTTTGGAGTTATTAATACAGAAATTGAATGAACAGGGAAAATTTATTGATATACAAATGGGAATAGAACGTCCCTATTTGGTAATACGGGAAAATAATATAGTGGATAAAGTGTTCCTGGATGATACACCTAGAATTAGACAGATGTATTACAATTACAAATGTTTTGCGAAAACAGGAGTAAGGCTAGCTAGTTTAAATTTTGCATTAAAATATATTAGAACTAAAAAAATAAATTTTCAATTTGTAAATAATGAAAATTTAAGAGAGATTAGCATAAATAATAAAAAAATGATTTTTATTTATGAATATTGTTTAAGTCAAGCAAAATTGATGGAAATGGCACCAGAGGAAGATTCGATTATTGTTAATCTACATAATTGGAATGATGATAGTTGCATTTCTGGACAAGCATATGAGTTGGCTGAAAAAATGAATGTAAAGTTGTTAACTATGAATGCGTTTTATGAATATGTTAAAAGAATCAAGTAAAAGAATCATTGATAGAATAAAAGAGCTTGTTGACAATTGGGAATGTTTTGAGAGAGTATATTTGTTTGGTTCGGTATTGAGATTGGATGATAGTTATAATGATATTGATATTTTGTTAATATATGAGGAATATTCATCTGAGATAGGACAACAGAGAGAGAAAATCAAAAACGAATTAGAAAGGATTTGTAGAGCACCTGTTGATTTGACTGCATTAAGTCGTGAAGAAGAAAATGATGTTAAATTTTTAGATCGGCTAAAGTCTAATTATTTAAAGTTGAAATAATGCAATTTTGTGTTAGCGGGTGCAAATAATTAAGAAATGAAACGGGAGAAGTTTTTATTGCTAATACCTTTTGAAATTAGGAATAGAAGAAACGATATAATTGAGGTGTAAAAAAAGGTGTTATTGCAGAGTGTAGTCAACAAGAAGAAAATTTGAAGTTCGCAGTAATATTAGTGTTCGATGTATTTATAATACTAATATTAAAAAGTACCCTTTATCCATCTTTATGTTATACTTATACCAAACACAACTTGTTTTGCATAAAGAGGTATAACATATGAAGATTCTTATCACCGGCGGAGCTGGGTTTATTGGCAGTAATTTTATTTTTTATATGATGGACAGATATCCTGAGTATGAGTTTGTGTGCGTGGACAAACTTACATATGCGGGAAGTCTGGATACGATTAGACCTGTCTTGGACAGGTCTAATTTTGTTTTTTATAAGGCGGATATATGCGATAGAGGTGAGATGTATCGTATATTTGAGGCGGAGAGGCCGGATGTGGTCGTGAATTTTGCGGCAGAGTCGCATGTGGACAGATCTATAGATAACCCGGAGGTGTTCCTTGATTCGAATATCAAGGGTGTATCCGTGTTGATGGATGCGTGTATGCGATATGATGTCGGCAGATTTCATCAGATTAGTACGGATGAAGTGTATGGAGATCTGCCTCTTGACAGGCCGGATCTGTTATTCACTGAAGAATCGCCGATTTGTCCGAGCTCGCCGTACAGCAGCTCGAAGGCGGCAGCAGATCTTTTGGTTATGGCTTATCATAGAACGTATGGCTCACCGGTTACCATAAGCCGGTGTTCAAATAATTATGGACCATACCAGTACCCTGAGAAACTTATCCCTTTGATGGTGACAAATGCATTGGCAGACAGGCCGCTGCCTGTTTATGGACAGGGGATAAATGTCAGGGATTGGATACATGTGGATGACCATTGCCGTGCCATAGATGCGATATTGACCCAGGGAAAAGTTGGTGAGATATACAATGTGGGTGGTCATTGTGAACGGACAAATATTGATATTGTCAGGATGATTTGCAGGGAATTGTGTAAGCCCGAGTCACTAATAACGTTTGTCACCGATAGGAAAGGCCATGATCTGCGGTATGCTATCGATTCAACTAAGATTGAACAGACTCTTGGCTGGCGGCCGGAGGTGAATTTCGATGATGGAATACGGAGAACTATCAGATGGTACGCAGATAGGTTGAGGGTAATGTAGGATACGGGAGTGTGAGGAAATGAGTAAATATGTATATTTGTTTGAATTGGATTCTGTGCGCAAAACAGATGAGTACAAAGAGGTTTGTTTGATAACGGTGGTGTGACCAGAGACATTTGCAAGATGGTCGATAAGAATAATCTGACAGAGGTGGAGACCAAGAAAAAAAGGATATTGTTAAGAATGTGGATGTTGGAGGAAGAATTTGCGGATAGGAAGTTTACTTACTGTAGAGAGTTTACTTTAACACAAATAAGTGATATACTATGCGAACAATTACATTTTGAAACTAAAATAATACCTACATAAATATAAATGATATATGTAGATCAAAAAGATAACTGAAAAAACAAAAACTTACATGATGACAAAATATGGAAGGTAAGGAGATATGGGCAAAAGAGAACTTATTGATGCAATGATGGGATGTACAGACGATAGTGACTTTGACCAGATTAAGGCTGCTATCGGTACTGATTATGTCTGGACGAAGCCAGAAACCGATGAACTTGTGGAGATTGCATTTGAAGCTATGGAGCATGGGAGGTTTGATTATTTAAAACATCTCAGAATAAGACAGTTTTATCGGGAACTGTTGTGGGCGTATGCAGGATATGCGTTTGATGAAAACATGAAGAGGCTGGCTAAGGAAATTCTCCCTATTCGATCCTTGGATATATGGTCTTTTTGGAATCAAGAATATGAAATTAATAGAGGCTATTATAATAATAGAATCGCTACCTGGAACTCCGAGGATATGGATATTGAATTCTCAGCATATGATGGCTTATATCATGTAAACAGTGTGACCACTTCTTTGGCATTTATTCGTGATGGGGCTTTGTTCTCCAGAAAATATGGGGTGGAGAATTATCCTGAAATGCAGACTCCGCAGAGAACAGATGATAAAGATAAGATTTACGGTATTTTTAATGATATTTTTATGGATATGAATGACAGTAGACAGATAACGAAACGAATGAGCCCTTACGGTCCTGTATCGTTTGTGTTGGATGCAGAGAATATTTTGCTTAATGACAATTATTGCAAAAGAATAAATCAACCAATCTGGACCATTCTCGTATATGCCTTTTGAGAGTATTGGGATTCAGCCCCTCTGGGATGTCAGGATACGAACCCGAATGATACAATTCAACACACATCATTTTAAACTCATAACTATAACGCATAAAAATACCCTCCTTACTGGTTGTCCAGTAAAGAGGGTACATATCACATTGTATTATAGAGTTTTATTTGAATACTAAAAAAATGGAATCTGATGATATTCAGGAGATAATTAGAAATAATGGAATTGGAGAATTAAGATCGAGATTTTATAATTTAGTTAAGGGCGATAAGTTAAATATAGAGGATAAATTTACATTAATGAGAACTATATGTAATCAGATTGCAGGTATGACAGACTCATATGCTACAAAGATATATAATAGTTTATATAATTAAATAGTTAAGAGATTTGCGGGGGAATATAACAGAAATTAGAATTATTATGACATTATTTGTAAATAGGGATATGATATCAGGAAGGAAGATTATTGGCAAAAATTTATTTATATGGACTTGAAATTTTTTTATTGTGGATATATTTACCAATAGTCATAGCTTACATGGATGAATTAGTAAAATAAATAGGAGGTGATGGAATGGAGGAAAGAAATGATTTAAAATCTATAATAGCAGGATTAGTAATTATTATTGTAGGCGTAGTAGCAATTCTTATTGATTTATTTTGGTTGAAAACTGACCGTAGTATTTGGATTAGTATTGGGTGTTCGTTACTTGCATCTGGTATTGTTATTTTAGCTCAAGTATTATTAATAGAAGATAGGCAAGAAAATCCTTTGGAAAAATGGGGATTGGAGAAAATATATGAAACCAGAGCTGAAAAAAATCAAGAATCTGATCCGGAACTGGATAAAGCGAAAGTGCAAATTGATGCGGTAGCTTTTGGATTGAAAGCTTTTCGTTCAAGGAGTACAAAAAAAGTAGAGAAGGTTTTAAAAAGGGGGGTAAATATCAGAATACTGACAATGAATCCAGATGAAAACAATTTATTTTTGAAGCAACGAGAGGTAGAAGAGCAGGAGACAAATGGCCAAATTTTAAATAGTATAAGGCAATTGGTTAGATGGGCTAATCAATTGAATTCGCGTAATTATGCTGGCAAAGTACATGTTAAAGGTTACAAATGTATGACTTTGGATTTTTATTGGCGCGTAGATGATGAGATTTACATTGGACCATACTGGTATCATTATGGAAGTCAACAAACAATCACGTATAAATTTAAAAAAGGCAAGAAAGGATTTGATATTTACAGCGAGTATTTTGAAGATTTATGGGAAGATGTGGAAAATACAGTTAGGTTAACAAAGGAGAATGGGAATGGTTGAGGAAAGACATTTTGACATAGGAGATATAGTTAGACATTTTAAACGGGAATTTGTGACAGATAATTCTTCAATGTATATTTATAGAATAATTGCTTTTGCAATTCATAGTGAAAATAATGAGCGCTTAGTTATATATCAGGGACTTTATCCGCCATATAAGACCTGCGCGCGACCATATGAAATGTTTATTAGTAAGGTTGATTCAGAAAAATATCCAAATGTAAAACAAAAGTATAGGTTTGAGAAAGTAAAAACTGATATGTGGCCTGATTGTGCTTTATCCTTGGAGAAGACTTTATGATTGGCTTTGGGTAAGAGGCAATACCCATTAAGCTAAGTGTTCGATAAAGAGTTCTGTGTAAAAAATATTCGTGGGTAGAGTGAATAAGTATGGATGTTTGAGATGCCAGTGAACATTCCGTGAATATCCGTGCTAATAGGGCTTAGAAAATTTCATGAAAACTCTGTTTGATGTATAGAAACTGATATTATAAAAATATGATTATTTCTGGTGTGTATGCAACTGAAATAAGGTCGAGTTCAAATGTTTCGAGACTTCATTTGTTAGAGTGAGGTCTCTTTTTGTTAGGAGAAAGAAATAGAAGTAGGACATTTTTATTATCTACAATATATTTAAGAAAGAAGTGGATGAGATGATTTTCAGAAAAAAGAAGAAAACAACTGAAAGCCCATCCCCAATAGATACAATTGTAGTTATTGGAAACGGATTTGACAGGTGGCAAGGACTGAATACATCTTATGCGGATTTTCAGACATATTACCATGAACACTTGGATGAAATTTTGAAAAAGCTCCATATCAAAAAGCACAGGTATGTCTGTCCTGACGGTACGGCCGAAGAATGGTCAGATGTAGAGTTGGTTTATGGAGACCCATTTGAACCAGGTGAACTCGATAATGAATTTTGGAATGATTTTGAAAATTCATTGGCTGATATCGATGCAGAACGACTTAATCTTTTCTTTGGAAAAGAGAGAAGTGATCTAAAAGACATGCGAAGGTCACTTCGCAATGCAAAAAGAATTTTAACAGAGGCTTTTTGTGGATGGATCGCCACAATTTCTATCACAGAGGAAGATGCAGGGTATCAGTTTGGAGATAACTGTGTGTTCATCAATTTTAACTATACAGATACGCTACGAAAACGCTTTGGCGTCGATGAAATGAGAGAATTTCATATACATGGTGAGGCAACAGATAAAAAATCTATTGTTTTTGGACACAATCGACATCCACAGGAACCGGAAGCGTTGCTTGCAACAATGGGTGGACGCTTTGGGGGATTGTATTTGGTGGATGAAATCTTATGTGAAACAGATAAGCATTGTCAGGACAATGTCCAGATCCTGTGCATGTTTCTGGCAATGAATGGAGTAATGTGTGAGGAGATTAAAGACATCTATGTCTTGGGACAGTCGATGAGTCCTGTGGATATTGAGTATTTTGATTTCCTGATGAGATGCAGTAAAGTGCCGTCCTTGGACAATACGGAAGAAAAATCAGGTGAACTTGAGGCAGAAGATGAATTGGATGAGCTGGATGAACTGAATCAGCGAATGCAGTTCATAATTGATGAGATTGGATATCACAATACAGCGAATGAAAATGCCGCAAATGCCATGGAAAGATGGCAGCAAAGGGAACAAGCTGCGAGAAACGAGCAATATAGCAAAGAATTCCTGAAGATGTTTGGTAAGCCCGCAAAGACGGAACTGGATTCCGTAAAGGTTGCTCCTAGAACAGAAGATGCGAAGTGGCATATTTCTTATTTCGGTGATACGGATAAGGAATGGAAAGAAATTGTGATGAAAGAGCTGGGTTGTAGTAACTATCAATTATATCCAAGTATAGATGAATGTATTTCTAAGTGGAAAAAGTGATTGTATTTGGAAGACCATGTGTCTATATGGCTGCGTTGCATAAAGATAGAGGCAATAAGAGTTGCCGTGTGCAAGTGATTCCGAAGTGAATGAATTATTGGAGTTAAAGAAAAAAGACTTGATACATTTTAAAATCTTACATATAATATAGGTGAAAGAAGAAATTCTTTGAGAGGATACGGATAGCACCTCTTTCCCTAGTGGGGGACAATAAATATACCATGAATGCTCGGCAATAGGTGATATGTTGTCGCTATCCTTATTTAGGACTTAGGGCTCGGTTCAATTGAACTGAGCCTTTATTCGTATATGGAGAAGAAAATGTTAACAGTACCGGATTTGATAAATATTCAATATATACCAGAAATAACTGACATATCGCTTATACTCATGGTGAATTTTTATGAACAATATCTTTGTAAGCGATTTTGGGTGTTTGAATTAGCAGATGGACAAAAAGTCAAATTGTTTTTTTAAGATACATCTGAGATTTTTCATGTTTCTGGAATTGAACATATATATGGGAAAAAAGATAGAGGCAGTTAAGAATAAAGGCATTAGGTTAGGAAAGAAAAGTGTATAAGAGTTTTTTTATGCCTACGAGTGGTTTACCGTTTACGCTATGAACATGTGGAGACAGAATTTGCGGCGTTTTTGAGATGGAGTTTTCTACATATTCACTTAAGGTGAAGTTTCTTATTCTTCCAGTATTTGTTGGAGAATGGTATTGGTATGTGGTTATCAGCAACAGAATTAGGTGGAAAATGTGGTTTAACAGGGGAACAATTTAATTGTGTACAAAATGATAAGGGGATAGCGACGAAACACAAGAGGAGTATTATCACTATTTAAAAGTGAAGAATTTCCCAATATTAAAAGGGAGAGATAATCCATTACGATACAGCATGGCAGAGATAATTGGACAAACAACAATGAATTTATAATAAAATAAAAGGGGGATATAGTAAATGGAAATAAAGAAATTTAAGCAGTGGTTGATTGAAAATGAGTACGAAGAGGATGAGCTTTTTGTTCAATCAATAAAGTGTTTTCAAATAGAAGCATACAAAGCAGCATATTTGTATTCTTATTTAGCCTTGATAAATTATATTAAAGAGATAATTATTGGCTATCACGGAATACCAATTCCTTTTCTCGAAAAAATTAAAGGAAAAACGGACAATGATAAGAAGGCCATATGGAAAAAGAAAATCAACGATTTGAATTTAGATGATAAATGGGAAGAAAATACATGGAACTTTATTAATGAAGGAAAAGAAACTAATATATTTAAGTTAACAGATAGTGTTAGGGTTGAATTCAGCCAAAAAAAGAATTTGAGAAATTCCTGTGTACATAATAAAAAAAGAGATGTTTCTTCTGCAACAGTTGAAGACTTATGGGATTTTATTACTTATGTCAAGCCATTATTAGTAATAAATGGGACGGTTGAAATGTTAATAAATAAGTTTAAGAAAATTATCAAGTTTACGGATCAAAAAGATTATGAAGAAGAAATTGATATATTTTATAAACAATACATTTTGCTACAATACGATGATAGGAAGGAAGTATTTGTAAGTATTATAAATTATTTGGAGGAATGCATACATACGAATGATTATGAAGGGATGGAGTGCATTGATGTTTTAATGGCAAAGGTTTTTCAAAAAAATAATGTTAATGAATATGATTGGATAAATAATATATATATAGAAATCTATTTATTTGTCAATTTAGATTCGTTTGAGTTGAAATATTCTAAGGAGGATCTTCAAGAATATGTATTTCTCAATAAAAATCGCTTCTTGTCAATTGTAATTCCTCTAGGAAAGTATAAAAAAAATGATGAACTTCTAAAAAAAATATTTTCTAATAAACAGTTTAGTGAATGGTGGGAGATTTTTACGACTATTGCAGGAAGTGAAGAAATGTTTGAAATGAGTGAAGATATTATGGATATGATTATAAACTCAAATAAAATAGATGATATCCTAGAACAAATGGAGAAACAGTTGTATTACTATGTAACAAGCTGGGGAAGTGTAAAACAATGTGACACTTTTGACTATCGAAAATTTAATAAATATAGAGGCTATGTAAAGATTATTTTAATGATGATAAAGTGCGGAAAATTATCTAACATAAAAACAGATGAATTAGTAGAAAGGTGCAAGAAAATTCTGAACCTGGATTATTCTGTAGAATCTACTCGAAATAATTATTTGGATATATGTAATTTTTTGAAAGGATGTCCTGGTATTTATGAGTGATTACAAATTATATAAATTTATCCAAGATATAATCAGATGAGTTTGTATTGACACTCCTAATCGAACGTGGGTTGGCGCCGGATTTACAAAACAGGCTGCTGTACAAAAGTATTGTGGACTACCAGATATAAGCAAATTAGCCTGAAAGTTTCCAGACTGATAGACAGAAGGATCTAAACCAGCATATGCAAGCAACTTGTTGGAGCTGGAGAAACGATGTATAGTAAATATAAATGACCCTCAATTTGAGGCAGAAGTATGCCAATGCAATGTTGTAGCACTGTTCAATTCATATTGTAAAAAATATTTTAGCCATGATGATATTACATATTTTGACGACATATCATTTGATGATGTTATAAATAAATCTGATAAAAGCATGGAATGGGATACTAAATTCAAAAGATTTGAGGAGGCAAGAAAAGCTTTTCAGGAAATGAAAGTCTGTAATTAATATACTTGGTGAGGGAAAATGTGTTATAGTGCATATATATTCAAAAGTTAGGAATGGTGAAGTATGATAACATATATAGAAGGTGATTTATTCAATAGTCCGGCACAGGTACTGGTTAATACGGTGAATACCGTGGGGGTTATGGGAAAAGGAATTGCTTTGGAATTTAAAAAAAGATATCCGGAAATGTTTAAACAGTATAAAAAGATGTGTGACGAACATAAACTTACAATAGGTCGACTGATGCTATGGTATGAGCAGGATCATTGGCTTTTGCAATTCCCAACTAAAGAAAATTGGCGAAATCCTTCAAAAATCGAGTATATAGAGAAAGGTCTTGCTTCATTTGTAAAGAAATACGCAGATTACAATATTTCATCTATAGCTTTTCCTAAGCTAGGGTGTGGGAACGGTGAATTAAACTGGGATGATGTTAAGATTGTCATGGAGAAATATCTTAATGATTTACCAATAGATGTGTATGTATATTTACGACCGTTAGACAAGCAGCTGCCAGAGCATAAGAAAACAGTGGAAATGACAAAGTGGTTGAGACAAAATGCAAAAGATATGTCATTTGCCGGTGTGAAAGATGATATATCATATAGCAGTGCATTGGTTCCTATAACATTTGAAGTAGAAGGAATGAAGTGGACGGCAAGTTGGAACGCTGAAGATTTTCTAATATTTGAGAATGGCGAGGAAACATTGAAACTTAGCGATGAGGATGCCCGAGCTATTTGGGATAAAATAAGTGAAAAGAGGGTTTTTGCTACGGATGATAATAAGATTCATGACCTTTTTTATATCTTATTAGCTCATATGGGATATCTGGATGAAGTAAATATAGATGATAACATGAAAGCTGGTTTAAAAAAGGGATATCAGTTGAATTCATGGAAGGGACAAGCTTTTCTGGTTAAGGGGGATAAGTAATGACATATGAGGAGATTATCGCACAGAATTATTTGAATAAATGGTGGGCGGAATTTGCATTTCATTATACTGATATGTCAAATGCTGTTAATATTCTTCGCGATGGTTGTTTATATAGCAGGATTGACGCTGAGATATATGGAAATATGAGTAATGATAATGCAAGTATGCAGGTAATCAATATGACCAATTCAGATATTGAGTCATATGTGAGAATGTATTTCAGACCACATACGCCTACACAGTATCATAATGAGGGATATAAACATGTTCGACTAAGATATTGCCGTGATCAGGAGGCTAATGTACCAGTTCCTGTATTTTTTTTGTTTGATCTAGCATCTGTTTTGAAAAAGAAAGGAACTATGTTTTCAGAGAAATCTCTAGCCGGATTTGGAGACCAACTGCAGAACGGAGTGGAAGCCTTTGCTAACTTGAATTTTCAACAAATATATAAGACTGGTTACATGGAGAATCCGAATCTGGAAAAGAAATATAGACAGGCAGAAATTGTGTACCCTGGGGAATTCCCTATTGAAGATACACTCTGCTGTATAGTTTGTAGAAATGATATAGAACGTCAGTCTTTGCTGAATAAACTGCGTTGTGTAGATTACAACTTGTTTGTAAAATACAGAAATCGTATAAAAGTTGATCGTAGCTGTTTTGAATGTAATGGACTATTTATAGAACAATGTAATTATTATGGAGATAAAATTGGTGTAGTGTATTCAGATACGAAGGATAAAAAATATTATATTCGCAGGTATAAAGATGGCGATGAGCAGTTATTGGTACGTGCTCATGCAGAGTTTATTTGGAAACGATCTGAACAGGTGATATTTAGGCAGTACTGTGATTTTGCTATAGATTATGAAAATCCCCGTTCTACACAATTTAGCGGAATGGTGAAACCAGAAGGTGCGACTGCATTGTATATGGAAATATCATTTGAAAATAAAAGCATGTGTTTAGTGTGCTGGCAGTTGGCAGAGTCTGCAATGTTGTAGAAATTAGAATACATATAACGATTGCTATAATGGAGTTATCAATGTCGAAAAATATATATTCGCCGATTGTATAATGAAGTTGGACACTAACTAAATAAAATAGCTCATGGCACAAGAGCTCATTTCTAAAGAAGTTGATGGTATGTCAGATGAACAGTTTTTGACGAAGATGAAGTTGTTAATAGGTGGCAAGGTTACAAATGCTGCAATGCTTTTGTTGGGAAATTCTGATTTTGACTATTTGTTCACAGCCGCTCCAAGTATTATGTGACGTATCTATGGTGCGGACGGAACATTATTAACGGTCTTAAAAAATAAGAATGTTATTGAAAAGTATGGAGAAAACCAACGTAAAGCTAACTGGATATTAAAAGATTAATCGGTTTAGGATTGGTTTAGTTTGTTTTGTTTAAACCGATTGAATCAGCAATTGAATATTCTTGTGCGACAGAGGACACTAGAGGTGCCAGGTGCAGACGAACATTTGCATTTGCACGTTTGAGATTTCTTCGTGAAAACTCGGCTGCTAGCGAAAAAGTTTACCACTTCGATAAAGGAGCGTGATTTATATGCACCACAAATTAGATATCCATCAAATACCGGAAGAAATGCTCTATGTCAATGACCCTTAATTGGCTGTGAAAGTACCATATGAAACGGAAGACGAGATGGAGAAAGCAGTCACTGGAAAGAAAAAGTCTGAGGGTGGGATTCTACCAGATGACAATGTGAGAATATATGTGCCGATGGATTTGAATGACGATGGCATTATGCGTCAGCTTTACGCTCTCTATGGCGCACTCGGCGAGCCGACGGAAAGTAATGAATTGGTTTATCATTCTGGCGTAAGAAAAATAATTACTCAGCTGGAAATATATGACCAGGTGTGGGTGGCAAGAAAAGTTGAAGAGAGCGTTCAGAAAGAGAACGGTGGCGTGATACACAGTCGGAAGGGAATTGAATTGGCAGGAGAGATTATCAATTATCTAGAAGAAAACGAAAGGGCTGCCGAGTGTTTTCCGTATGATGAGGTCGAGGAGCTGAGAGATGCATTCTGGCTCTGAATGGATCTTCGTAAAACTATGGGTAGCAATAACTATGATAATTTGGGATAACGCAAATACTTGAAAAAAACATTGTTTTTTTATGAAAATCGCATATACTAATATCAACAGTACCCAACACGCCTCTCAACGATGCGGACCACGTTGGGTCTTTTAATTTTAAGGAGAAAATATATGGGGGAACTGAAACAACATCAACCATCAATGTCAATTGATGAGCAGGTGGAGAATTTAAAATCACTGGAATTTATATGTAGACCAAATAGAAGCATTAATAGAGAAGTATGAAAAAATAGATGTAAGGACAATGGGATTTACTGATAATTGGAAGGAATTATTGGAGATAGGTTAAGTTGGAATTTGCAGAGACAGATAAATAATATTGATGAGCATAAAAATGGGCTGTGAAAAAACTCAATCGAGTTTTTTCACAGCCATTGTTTTATATATAACAGTGTTGTTGGGAGCATGTTAAAGGCAGGTGAATAAAACCATCTGTAAAACAAGCTTTGAACTTTACTTCGGGAGTTGACTTTCGCATATTATACTTAACTCCCTATAAACCTGTCCCCAGTTCCGTAACGGAAGTGTCCTTTTCTTAGTTGCTTCAAGATAAGATTGCAAAAATGTGACAAAACTAGAAAAATACTACAAAAAATGCATCTCAGATTGCAAAAAATGACATATATATATTGTTTCTGCGCTGAATTTCATATAAAATATACGACATATCTATATATGTATAAATAAAAAAGGGGATGCATAGTAGTTATGTTGAAAATTGAAGAAAAGATATATGACATCGATAATGTGATATGTGAAAATTTGAATATGCTGGATAGCACAATGGTTACAAGGGACATCATATCTCAAAATTTATTAGCCCAATCTAGAAACCTTGTTGAGCATATTGCGGTGAGAGCTTATGGTGGAGGAAAAGAAATTGCTATTAATCGAGATACTGTGCCAAGAGCATTGGCATATCTCAAAGAAGATAATAAATATTTGTTTTTGAGAAAATTTCATTCATTTCTGCAAGAATCAAAATCTCATTACACACCAGATAATGAGGGCGCCGAGAGGCTGATGATAAAATATTATCAGTTTTTTGCGATGATTAGAAATTTTGCTAAGTATGAATATGGAATGGAGTTATTATCAAATTTGGAAAAATTTCCACTTAATACAGATAGAACAGTAGAAGAATTCCGTGAAAAAATAGCGGAATTGTTGAAAGAAAAAAGAAATTTCGTCGATTACAGTCGAACTGAAAGGATGTATGTACATAAGGTTATTCCATTTATTGTTGATGGAGTTCCATATTATGAAATGGTACTTACACCTGCGTATGACTCTACAAGTAAATTTGATAGATTTATTGTTTACTCTGAAAATATGCTACCATCGCATTATGCAATAAAAGCTGCAATTTTTTATGAAGATATTGAGGTAAATGGCAAAAAAATGCCAGTTAATATTTTGACTGAATTCTCTGTATCTATTAGGCCATGTGAATTTAATAATTTTGCTGATCTGTTTGATGAAAAAATACGAATGACAACAGGGAGCGCAGAGTATATAGGTATGATGAAATATTTGTCTTATTCTGGGGCAAGTCTGCTGGATGTTGTTTTATCATCAGAGAGTGACTATATAAGGTATAAGAATGTAATGTTTGGGCGGAGTAAGGCAAAACATTTTGAGCCGGTTTTGGATAGTGCACGTTGTTTGATTTTGGCGGGAAAGCCAGGAAGTAATGTTATTAGATACTTGCTTCATACTATGAATAATAAAGTTCTTAAGTTGCAGAAGGACAAAGATTACAATAGTGTACTTTCAGGTCTTAGACTTAAATGGGGATGCATTCCTTTTGATGAAATGCCATTTGCAACATCGTTGATTCGTCATAATCCTGAAACTATAGATCTATTTGAAAGTATTGATCAGTCAGGGAGAGAGCACGAGTTTATGGCTAAGTATATTAAGAACAATATGAATACTAATTCTAAACTTTATACACCTATAAAAGAGTTAGAAGGGTTCACAAATGACATAGATGCAGCTATAGATACATTTAACAGAAATATTCATATAAAAAAACATGAAGGACGAAAGCTTGCAAAATTTGGACAGAGTGTTTATGTGAAAGGGGCTTTTGATAATACGAAGTATATTATAGAAGAGCTGATGAGAGTGTCCGAATCAGGTATATTGGGATATACAAATGCTATTTCTGCATGGATGGATGAAAATCAGGCTATCGATAGTGAAGAAAAAAAGGCGATTTTACAAAGACTGTTTGAAAGAACGCATGTTGCAATGATTTATGGAGCTGCAGGAACAGGAAAGACCTATATGATTAATCAGGTATCACAGTTCCTTGATTCACATTCTAAATTATATCTTGCAAATACTAATCCAGCAGTTGAAAATCTAAGGCGAAATGTGATGGCACAAAATTGTAAATTTATGACTATTCGTAAGTATATTCTGACGAAAAATGTGCCAGTAGATGTCGACATTTTGATAATGGACGAGTGTAGTATGGTCAGTAATTCAGATATGGCTGATGTTTTAAGAAAGATAAATTGTAAAGTTATGCTTTTAGTAGGAGATACATACCAGATAGAATCTATTGATTTTGGTAATTGGTTTTCAATGGCAAAGTATTTTATTCCAAGATATGCATGGTACGAGTTAGAAACTCCATATAGAACCAAGGATGAAGATTTATTAACCTTGTGGAAAAAGGTTAGAAAGCTTGATGAAGATTTGACGGAACATATTGTTGCGAACAGGTATGCATCTAATCTGGGGGCTTCAGTTTTTGATAAGAAGTCGGAAGAGGAAATAATACTTTGCTTGAATTATGATGGACTGTATGGAATTAACAATATAAATCGGTTCCTTCAAGAGAACAATCCTAATCCTGCAGTGAGATGGGGAATGTGGACATACAAAGTGGGGGATCCAATCCTTTTTAATGAGTCAGATAGGTTTGTGCCATTATTGTATAATAATTTAAAAGGTACTATTATAGAAATAAAAAAGAGTCTGAAGATAAGATATGGTTTACACTTGAAATTGATAAGATCCTTACAGAACTTGATGTTATGGAATGGGATATTGAGCTATTGGAATCTATTACACCAGGAAAATCTGTCATTAGATTTTATTCATTAAAAAAAGATTCTGATAATGATGATGCAGATTTTTCATATGAGACAGATGTGCCATTCCAAATTGCATATGCTATATCTATACATAAAGCGCAAGGCTTGGAGTATGATTCTGTTAAAATAATAATTACAGAGGAAGTTGATCGTATGATCACGCATAATATTTTTTATACGGCTATTACTCGATCAAAGAAAAATCTGAAAATATACTGGAGTCCTGAGACTCAGGAAAAAGTTATTAATAACTTTGAGATTACAAATGCAAAAGGTGATTCAACAATCTTTGCAGCACAAACTCATAAAAAAATGATGAAGATTAAAGAATGAGCTATCAGTTATGTGTAGAATTATTGAGTGCCCATATCTGAAATTCCGCAGGTATTTTGTAATGAAGGCGGAACATATGAAGTGCCTTATTGTGCAAACTGTGGAAGTCAACTCACGTTTAATCGAAAAGGTCAACTCGAATGTCATTGTAATGCTCCTATTTCCATTATGTGTGGAGAAGGACATCGATCAACGGAACTGAACAAATATGGGGCACCCCTTTTACTGGAGACTTAGTGAAAGGGTGGATATATTATTTATGAGGAAGAGTATATTTTAAATAATGACTATAATATTTAATAATTTTGACGATGGAGGATTGAGTATGGAGAATTACAATGATGCTGTTAACCAAATCTATAGTGAAAAAGAAAATGAGATTATAATAGGCTTGACGGGCAGGACAGGAGCAGGATGTAGTACTGCTGCTGGTATTTTAAAAAAGTCATTTGATGAACTGGAGTATGAGTATTTTGATAGTGACGATAACTCGATAAGGGAAAGAAAAGAGTTTGATATAATAAAGGATTATATGGAGTCTGATAGTAGATGGAGGCCGTTCGAGGTAATAGAAGGAAGTTGTATAATACTGTCATATATTTTAGAACAAGAGGGTGGGGTAAAGGCCTTTATAGAATATTTGAAATATCTTCAAAGTAATCATAATAAGACATCATTTATTATTTTGAATTTTAATGAACTTGTAAATGAAATAAATGGTTTGGATTATATGTTTAAGGAAATTTCAGAATTTCCTATACCTTCAATTGAGGAACTAAATTCTTTTTCGACAGATGTGTTGGACAAGTATTATGAATTGTATATTAGGAAATTAGCTGATTATAAAAATAGATTTAAAAAAATTTTTTATAAATATTCTTGTTATGAGGAAGAGAAGAGAAAACTTCAAGATGAACCTCCAGTAAAATATCATTTATATACATATTTATTGCAAAAAATTGCTAATAATATTAGAGCCAGTGGTACTCCATATGAAGATAAATTGTGCCAAAATAGAATATTAGATTTTGCAAAGCGAATAAAATTAATGATAGAGTTAATAAAAAAATATAGAAAAGGGGACAAAATACGTATATGTATAGATGCAATTAGAAATGCGAATGAGTCAAACTATTTAAAAGACGTTTATCGATCATACTTCTTGATATCTATAAGCGTGGATGAGAAAATGCGGCAAAAAAGATTAGGCAAATTAGATGTGGAAGAACAAAGAGGTTTAGATTATGTAGAATATGAGTCGAATCTAGATAATGGAGAAATATTTTATCATCAAAATATAGCGAATTGTTTTGAAATGGCAGATATTCATCTAGTTAATTTAGATGAGCAAAATGGTAGAAGATTGATGCTAACTAGGCAGTTAGTTAAATATATTACACTGATGATTCATCCGGGATTGGTCGTTCCAAACGATGTAGAAAGGTGCATGCAACTTGCATATAATCTAAAGTATAATTCAGGGTGTTTATCTAGACAGGTCGGGGCAATTGTAACTGATAGCAATTTCTCAGTAAAATCAGTAGGGTGGAACGATGTTCCTAATAAGCAACTGGAATGTATATACAGAGATGTTCATGGATATTGTAAAGGAAATCAGAGAGAATGTTATAGTCAGTTTGAATATGATAATGAGACATTAAAAAAGATATTTGAACATTTAGATAAAGAGATTTCTAAAGTCGATTTGCATGGAAGAAAGTTTTCATATTGTTTTAAGGATATTTATAATGGATGGAAAGGCGATAAAAACCAGGTGTTTACAAGGGCTCTTCATGCAGAAGAAAATGCTTTTTTGCAAATATCTAAATATGGAGGTATGGGAATAGAAGGCGGAAATTTATTTTGTACAGCAAGCCCATGCGAATTATGTTCGAAAAAGGCGTTTCAATTAGGAATAAAAAAAATCTACTACATAGATCCTTATCCTGGAATTGCGCAAACGCATATATTAAGATTTGGAAAAGGTAAAGGAAATCCGGAATTGCATTTGTTTAGTGGAGCTATTGGAGAGGCATATGTTAGGTTGTACAGACCTATGCTTGCTCAGAAAGATGAATTAGAATTAGTAACGGGGATAAATAGTAAAGCGGAAGTACGGAGTATTATTGATACAAGCTCAAGAAAAACATCTGCAAAGGATCTGAAGTATAAATTGATGGAGGTTTCATTAGAGTTTGTTAGTAGAGAAAGCATAGAGAGTATTAGAAAAGTAGATTTAGAAGTGCTAGATGGTGAATTTGATGTTTTGGAAAGAAGTATAACTTGGACAGGAAGTTCATATGATAAATCAGAGCTTATTGATGATGGAGACAAATTCACATTGGAAGACTCGAAAGATCAAGTATCCCCATATCATTATAAAATAAATCTAAACAATAAGTTTTGTAAAGGTCAGCGGATTTCATACGGAATAAAAACTTATTTAAAGGATGAATCTCAATTAATGCATGAGTATTTGGCCCAGATTGTAAAGTATCCAATTGAAAATCTGATTTTAAGAGTAATTATTCCTGAAAAGAATGCGTTGCTTGATAATGTGCGTTATGTAAGATATGCGGATATGAAAATGGAGTATGAATTTCTTGATCAAGAAAATAAAGTAACAGAAACAAAAAAAGATAATAAGATAATATATGAATTACAGATTGAAAATCCGAATCTATTTTATACATATAGTATGGAATGGGATTTTATTAAAGTCAAGTCTTGAATAACAAATTATTTAATACTATCATAGGTATATTAGGAGGATTTTTATATGGACGGAGACTGAGGTAGTTATAATTAAAGAGAGCGGTATCGGTACATTGGTTGGTATCTCATAATCAAGAAAAAGTTCACGGCAGAGTCGTGGACTTTTTCTTTTAAAATAAGCAAGATATTTAGTTAAATGCCACATGAGATTTGGCAAAAGCGATTATGCCAAACCAAAATGAATGTTAAATGCGAGACTGTTATGTACATTTCACTTTCCATTATCAGATTTACAACTACAGCTAGTTAATAAATATGGTATTGAAGAATGTGAATAATCCGGGCTCCGTGTCCCTGTTGTCCGGGAATAGGAAAACACAAATGTAATGATTTGGACGAATTTTGTCAAAACTATTCGGAATATATAAAAAAGCATGATTATACGTATCAATTACTTAAAGATATTGAAATTACAGCATGATAAATGCAAATTCATGAAAATATTAGTGCAATATTTATGGATATTGCATATACTAAGACCAACAGAACCCAACACGCCTTTCAACGATGCGGACCATGTTGGGTCTTTTGATTTTTAAGGAACTCAATTTTTTGAGTTCCTTTTTGAGTTCTTCAATTGTTTTTTTACTTGATTGCAAGAACTAAAAACAAAACATGAGAAAGTGAAATGATAATTAAAAAGGGGACATAAGTTGTTGACTCCTTAAATTAGCATAATACTGTTTATTGTATACTTAAAATACCAACTATTGCAGAGGGCAATCCCCAAAGTTGCATGAGGATTTGGAGGCAAAGGAATTGGCGTGAATGTTTTAACAATTTTTAGAGATTAATCTCTCTTAAAAATATCCCTCGTATAAACTTTATCCTTCACATCGTCAAGGCACGAGTCGTATCTGTTGGCGATGATAGCATGGCTGATTTTTTTGAATTTCTTAAGGTTATTTACCACTTCTGAGCCGAAGAATGTTTCGCCGTTCTTGAGAGTTGGCTCGTAGATGATAACTTTGGCGCCTTTGGCCTTGATCCTTTTTATGACACCCTGGATGGAGGATTGGCGGAAATTATCTGAGTTGCTCTTCATGGTCAGGCGGTACACGCCAATCACACATTCCTTCTCCTGTTCAGGAGCGAAATCACCGCGATTATTATAATCATAGTAGCCGGCCATATTCAGTACCTGGTCCGCTATGAAATCTTTTCTTGTCTTGTTGCTCTCGACAATGGCAGATATCATGTTCTGTGGCACATCGTTGTAGTTTGCCAGCAGCTGCTTTGTATCCTTTGGAAGGCAGTATCCACCATATCCGAAACTTGGATTGTTATAGTGATTGCCGATACGCGGATCAAGACATACTCCATTGATGATCTCCTGTGTATTTAGTCCCCTTGTTTCTGCGTAGGTGTCAAGTTCGTTGAAATATGAGACACGTAATGCAAGGTAAGTATTTGCAAAGAGCTTTACAGCCTCTGCCTCTGTGAAGCCCATGAACAGTGTATCGATATTTTCTTTGATAGCTCCCTGCTGAAGCAATGCCGCAAATGTGTGGGCCTTTTCGGACGACTCTTCATCGCAGGATACGATGATTCGTGATGGGTAGAGGTTGTCGTACAGAGCCTTAGATTCCCGTAGAAATTCAGGACTGAATATGATATTCCTGGTATTGTATTTCTCTCTTACAGAAGCAGTATAGCCCACTGGAACGGTTGATTTGATGATCATTGTAGCATCAGGATTTACTTTGAGTACAAGCTCTATAACGGCTTCGACTGCAGAGCAGTCGAAGAAATTCTTTTTACTGTCGTAGTTGGTTGGAGCCGCTATGACCACAAAGTCAGCAGTTCTGTATGCTTCCTCGGCATCAAGGGTTGCGGTGAGATCCAGTTTCTTCTCGGCAAGATACATCTCTATATAGTCGTCCTGGATAGGAGATTTTCTGTTGTTGATAAGTTCAACCTTTTCAGGAATGATATCGACCGCAGTTACATGGTTGTGCTGTGCAAGAAGCGTTGCGATTGACAGACCAACATAACCGGTACCTGCTACTGCTATATTGTATGCTCTGTCGAGGCTTGTTGTATTGACAGCTTTCTTTTTCTCTTCTAACAGATCAACAACTTCAAAGTCAAGGGCTTCGGCCATCTTGGTTATTGATATTTTTTTCATGGGTAGAGTCCTCTCTAAATTTATATTGCAAGTTGATAGACAATCGGTGCAATGCCTTGATGTGATTTAAAATAACACATATCAACCAAATACAAAAAATATTACGGTATGTGATGCTTATAATTGCGAAGATAACACCAGTATGGGGAGATGTCAATACGTTGCATATATTCATTATGATGTGTGAATGTGTAATTTTATAATTGCTCACAAAACGACATAAATATTGATTTAAATAGAAAACATATTAAAATTACGGTATATACGTATTCGATATTGGCACATAAAACAGTGATAAATCTATCAACCATAAATATATTGTAGTAGAAAGGAGTCACCCATGTACAAAGGAATAAGATTCAAAGGCTACAAAGCCTTCACCGCCGACACATACACAGAACTTGACAACCTCCCAAGGGTGTCAGTGATAATCGGCAAGAACAACAGCGGAAAATCAAGTGTCATCGACGTGGTGGGGATGATGTATGACAGGATGTATGCATTCAGAGAGCAGATCGCATCCTGTGCGGACGAGATCATCGCGGAGATACCGGTCACCCGGGAGATGTGTGACAGCTTGCTTCGTGGGTATTCATCAATTCAAGGTTATACAAGCGGAACCATGTGGAACCTGTCAAATGGACGTTCGATAGGATACAGGGTGGAGCCTGAGGACAGTGGTGGTTACATAGTGGAGTGGAATGACAGACTGCCTCTATGGAATACTTCATATGCAAATGGAGTGGGAGTTGATATAGGTAATGAGAGGGACAGATATGTATTCAGACACGTTGCTGCGGAGCGCAATATTGTTCCCGAGGAGGAAGAGAAGCTTGGTGAGACTCTGGAGGATCTGTCCAGCACTGGCAGTGGTGCAAGCAACATTATTAGGGCATTTCTGAACAATAGCAGTTACGATGAGACGATAATTGAGGACACTCTTCTAAAAGCGGTAAATGAGATCATGAGTCCGGAGGCTGTATTTGAGAGCATAAGGGTGCAGCAGGTACAGGATGGATATGGGAATATCCGGTGGGAGGTGTTTCTCAAGGAAAAGGGCATGAGCAGGTGCCCTTTGTCACGCATGGGAAGCGGTCTTAAGACGATCATTCTGGTGCTGCTAAATCTGCTGGTTATACCGGAGCTGGAGGGGTATAAGGATAAGAAGATGATCTATGGTTTTGAGGAGCTTGAGAATAATCTTCACCCTGCCATGCAGAGGAAACTGTTTGAGTATATATATGAATTTGCTGAAAAGAATGATGTTCAGGTGTTCATCACGACCCATTCCCATGTGGCGATAAATGCATTCTACGACAAGGACGATGCTGTGATATTCCATGTGTACAAGCAGGACGGCAGAGCATTTGTCAAAAGGATAGAATCGTATCTGGACAAGACCCGGATACTGGATGATCTGGACGTGAAGGCAAGCGATCTTCTTCAGTCAAATGGGATTATATGGGTGGAAGGACCGTCAGACAGAGTGTATATAAAACACTGGCTAGACATGTATTTCCCGGACCGTTTCGTGGAGGGCGTGCACTACCAGTTCCTGTATTATGGTGGAAGACTGCTGTCACAGTACTCGGCTGAGGAGATGACGGAGCTCATAAGTGTTATCAAGACCAACAGAAATGCGGTCATTGTGATGGATAGTGATAAGAAAAACAGGAATGCCCGGCTGAATGATACCAAGAAGAGAATAATTCAGGAATTTGATGATCTTGGGATGATGTCATGGGTTACTAAGGGCAAGGAGATAGAAAATTACATCCCAAAGGAAGTCATAGAGGAAGTTCTGGGAATCAGTTTGAAGAAGCCGTGTGGACAGTATGAGCTGTTTCCTGGTTACATAGAGCCGTATTACAGAGGCTTTGCAGGCAAAAAGGTCAAGTTTGCAAGGAGTGTTGCGGAGCATATGACCTTGGAGAACATGGCTGGTATGCTGGATGCGAAGAAACAAGTTATGGAACTCGGTAAGCGGATATCTGATTGGAATGGTGAGCCCTTTCACTGATAAAAATGCTCCTTGAAATACCCCACCCGCTTCTATATAATTAAGATATATTTGTTACGGAAAATGGACGATTCAGCCCGGTTTTACAGGGCTGAAGTTCAATACCAGGGAGGATTTACTATGAGGTTGGTTACATGATCGGATTTTGATGGACTTGCGTGTGGCGCACTGCTGAAGGAAGCGGGAATTATTGATCATTGGAAGTTTGCGCATCCGAAGGATCTTCAGGACGGATTGATTGAGGTTACGGAGGATGACTGCCTTGCAAATGTGCCATTTGTTGAGGGCTGCGGACTTTGGTTCGATCATCATTCAAGTGAGCATGAGAGATTGGCGCTTGAGGGTAAATACAAGGGGGAGAGTCGTATAACTCCATCGTGCGCTAGAATAATCTATGAGTATTATGGAGGCAGAGAGAGATTTCCGCAGTTTGACGATATGATGGAGGCTGTTGATAAGGTTGATTCAGGTAATCTTACCATCGATGAGGTACAGAATCCAAAGGGATGGATACTTATTGGATTCCTGATGGATCCTAGAACCGGACTTGGAAGATTCAGAAATTTCACCATATCAAACTACCAGCTTATGGAGAAGCTTATAGATGCATGTCGTACCATGACCACTGATGAGATACTTGCCATGCCGGATATACAGGAGAGAATAGTTCTGTATAATGAGCAGACAGAGAAGTTCAAGGAGATGGTCATGGCACATACCATAGTGGACGGTAATCTTATCATAAGCGATCTTCGCGGAGTGGATCCGATATATACCGGCAATCGTTTCATGATATACAGTATGTATCCTGAGCAGAACGTGTCAGCGTGGATAGTAAGCGGACGTGGCGGACAGGGATGTTCGGCAGCAGTTGGATACAGTATCCTGAATCGCACAGCAACCATGGATGTTGGAAGCCTTATGCTCAAGTATGGTGGCGGTGGACACAGGAAGGTTGGTACATGTCAGTTCAAGGATGACGAGATGGATACAAGACTTCCTCAGATGCTTGAGGAGCTCAAGGCTCAGGCTAATTCATAAGAAATATTGACAAAAAATAACCGAATGATACAAGTTTTAATTCGTATCATTCGGTTATTTTTTATGTTATAAAAATGTTCTTAAAGGTCTTCTTAAAGATTAGTCTCTCTGGAACAGATCTCTTGTGTATACCTTGTCTTTGATGTCGTCGAGGCATGAATTGTACCTGTTGGCGATGACAGCGTCGGACATGGATTTGAATTTGTCCAGGTCATTTACAACTTTGCTTCCGAAGAATGTGGTTCCGTCTTCAAGGGTTGGCTCGTATACAACGACGGTTGCGCCCTTGGCTTTGATACGCTTCATGACACCCTGTATACTGCTCTGGCGGAAGTTGTCGGAGTTGCTCTTCATCGTCAGTCTGTATACACCTATGACACATTCCTTCTCCTGGGCTGCTGAGTAATCACCGTTATTGTTGTAGTCGTAGTAGCCTGCGATGGAGAGAACGCGGTCTGCGATGAAGTCCTTTCTCGTTCTGTTGCTCTCAACGATGGCGCTCATCATATTCTGAGGCACGTCGTTGTAGTTGGCAAGGAGCTGCTTTGTATCCTTTGGCAGACAGTATCCGCCGTATCCAAATGATGGGTTGTTGTAGTGTGTTCCGATTCTTGGGTCGAGACATACGCCGTTTATGATGTCCTGTGTGTTAAGTCCCTTCATCTCTGCGTATGTGTCAAGCTCGTTGAAGTAGGACACGCGGAGTGCGAGATAGGTATTTGCAAATAACTTTACAGCCTCAGCTTCGGTGAAGCCCATGAACAGAGTGTCTATATCTTCCTTGAGGGCACCCTCCTGAAGCAGTGCGGCAAATGTATGGGATGCCTTAACTATCTTCTCGTCATTCTTGTCTGTGCTGACAATTATCCTTGATGGATAGAGGTTGTCGTACAGTGCCTTTGATTCACGAAGAAACTCTGGGCTGAAAATGATATTTGACGTGTTGTATTTCTTCCTTACGGACTCGGTATATCCAACTGGTATAGTTGATTTGATGACCATGATGGCATCCGGGTTGACCTTGAGGACGAGCTCGATAACGGCCTCAACGGCTGATGTGTCGAAATAGTTCTTGTTGCTGTCGTAGTTTGTCGGGGCAGCTATGATTACGAAATCTGCATCCTTGTATGCTGCTTCGCCATCGAGGGTTGCTGTGAGATCAAGCTCCTTCTCGGCGAGATATTTCTCAATATAGTCGTCCTGTATAGGGGATTTCTTGTTGTTGATGAGATCGACCTTTTCAGGGATGATGTCAACTGCTGTTACATGGTTGTGCTGTGCCAGCAGGGTCGCAATGGACAGACCAACGTAACCGGTTCCTGCCACTGCGATGTTCAGTGGGGATGGTGACTCGAGCTTGTGTGCGCCTGCGTTGATGAACATATCTGTGAGGTCGAAGTTCAAAACCTCTGACAAACTTTCAAGCTGCTCTATAGAAGGAACAAAATCCTTCTGCTCTATTCTGGAAATGAGTGCTCTGTTGATACCGGTTGCATCGGCGAGCTGTGCCTGGGTCATACCCTTTTCTTTTCTTCCGTTCATGACAGTGTCGGCGAGACGTGACTGTGATAATTTCTTCATGATCAAAATTCCTTTCTCTGATGATTATTCTCTATTATTCTTAGAAGTATTATTCAAAACTAGTGACGAATGTTAATATTTATAACATTTACAATGCCATAATACATGCAAAAACGGCATAAATCAAGAGAAAAATGTATTTTAAACATAAAATTATACATAATTAATGTTAATTAAAATAACATGCATAAAACAGCTGAAAATATAGTTTATTTCAACGCAACATCGAGTCTTATCGGATTGTGATCGCTGTTTTTAAAATCCAGATCTATGGTCTCTGTGGAGTTGATCTGCAAATTGCTCGATACTATGAATCCATCGATGACATAATATTGGAAACTCTCGTGGTCGCTTCCTTCGTATGGTTTGTCCAGGGATCGGCATGTCGGAGCTGAGGAATCGGTGCTGCAGGTGAAGGAATCTCCAAATTCAGATACATCTATGCTTCCTGGTGCCCACAGGTCAGCGGACTGCTGAGGGTATGCGGACAGATCCACATTTGAAAAAGTCTGGTTGAAGTCGCCTCCTGCGATAACGTAGTTTCCTGCTGCATGCGGTCGTACACCGTCAGCTCGCCCAACGCCCGCATCTCCTCCCATGACAAATCACCGGGATTCAATCCGTAACCGTCTAAAACTACTATTTTCATATGCTCAAAAGTTAAATTCCATGTTTTGTTCATTTATTCGGTTAGATTGGAACGCGAATGACGCAAATTAACAGCTGCACAGCATGGATATAAACCGGCCGGAAGGTTGGATTTATGTCATTTGCGTTCCAATTTTTAATTTTATAGCACAGGATCAATGCAATTCATTTTCATTCCTTGAACCGTTCCCCCCAGAGGCTCTGCATCCGTTCCCTTATCTTCGCTTCCTGCGCATTGTTCTGCGGATGCCAGATGCGGCTGTCCTTCACCTCGTCCGGCAGGAACTGCTGCTGCACGAAATTGCCCTGATAGGCATGTGCATACTTGTAATCCTTGCCATAGCCCAACTGTTTCATCAGCTTGGTGGGTGCGTTGCGCAGATGCAAGGGAACAGGCAGATTGCCCGTCTGCCGAACCAGTTCCAGGGCGCTGTTGATCCCCTCGTATGCCGAGTTGCTCTTGGGGCTGGTGGCCAGATACACCGTAGCTTCCGCCAGCGGGGTATGTTCTTATGAAACGTTTCGCCGGGCAAAG
>OGXG01000300.1_pt1 | contig 28257 bp, 17 predicted proteins | sample 1576251 | NCBI WGS metagenome assembly OGXG01 (sample SAMEA3541533, study PRJEB24748) | human gut metagenome | biome: human gut; feature: human-associated habitat; material: faeces | place: China | collected 2012
CCCCGCCGGTGTGGTGCTGGTGCCTGCCTGCGGCGGCATCACCATGGCAAGCTGTGAGCAGTATCACATCATCGTCCACGGCAAGGGCGGCCACGGCTCCATGCCGGAAAAGTGCATCGACCCCATCACGGCGGCGGCACACATCCACATTGCCCTGCAGGAGATCAACAGCCGGGAGCTGGATGCCCACAGCTTTGGCGTGTTCACCACCGGCCGCTTTCAGGCAGGCGCGGCCTCCAATGTCATCCCGGATTCCGCCGAGATGTGGGGCACCATCCGCACCACCGACCCCGAGGGCGCGGTGACGGAGCTGCTGCACAAGCGGATGACCGAGATCGTGCAGGGGGTGGCCACGGCCTACCGCTGCACCGCCGAGATCGCCTTCAGTGATTACTGCCCCTGCATGGTGGTGGACAAGGAGCTTGCCGGCAACGCCCTGACCTATATGGGTGAGCTGCTGGGCAAGGGCGCAATGGATATGACCCCCATGACCGGCGGCAAGCCCGGCGGCGGCAGTGAGGATTTCGCCTTTGTCAGCCATGAGGTGCCCACCGTGAGCATGTTCCTGACGGCGGGCAACGCCAACGAGGGCTACACCTACGGCCAGCATCACCCCAAGGTGAAGTTTGATGACAGTGTCCTCTTTGAGGGCAGCGCGGCCTACGCCTATATGGCCCTGCGCTGGCTGCAGGAGCACAAGTGATCGGATAAAACAAAGACCTCCTCTGGAAACAGCCAGAGGAGGTCTTTCTATGTTACGGGCAGAAGGCCGAGCAACGGAAAAGCCTTTGCCTTATGAATCTGTCTTGTCTGCCTGCTCGATCAGGCTTCCAGGAACACTTTGCGCAGGGAGGTGTTGGTCTCCACGATCTTCACCAGCAGCACGCCCAGCACGGTCTAGAAATTCTTCCTGATCGACGGTTCCTTTGAATACTACGCGGGGATGAAGCGGTTGTGAGTCGCCTGTTTGTTGAATGTCAGGCGTGTCGTAAAGGTCATATTGTATACTCATATTCGTTTTTATTTAGTGTAGGCACATTGATAAATCCGTTTGCCTATCCGGATTTACTTCACTTGCTACTTTTATTTCGTTCCACTATAGTTTCTCTTTCGTCCCACTATAGTGTTCCGCAAGGGAAACTATAGTGTTCTTTGCGGAACACTATAGTGGAACGAAAAAAGATTAGGCAACAAAGGTAATCTCTTTAGGCAATAAAACTAATTATATTAGCAGGAAAAAAATAAAAACGTCGCAAATATTGTTTATTACCTTAAGTCACCCTTTCCTTTTTTAATAAATTAGCTAGAAAGTGTGGTGTTTATTGAATAAGAACGCTTATTTTTGCAGCATGTTACAATTTGAGAATCAAAAGATAAAACAAATAGTTCGCAAGGTGCTTCCGGTAGTAACGCTGGGGGCGATGTTATATTCCTGCGCCAGTATTGGACGGCCGGACGGTGGACCATACGATGAGACGCCGCCCCGTTTCATCGGCAGTACTCCGGAGGCGGGGGCGTTGAATAATAAAAGGACTAAAGTCTCTTTGATGTTCGACGAGTTTATTAAGCTGGAGAAAGCGACCGAGAAAGTCGTTGTTTCCCCTCCCCAGATACAGCAACCGGAAATCAAGGCTTCCGGCAAGAGAATACAAGTCAACCTGCTCGACTCTCTGAAACCTAACACGACCTACACGATTGACTTCTCGGATGCAATTGTCGACAATAATGAAGGTAATCCGTTGGGTAACTTTGCATTTACGTTCTCTACCGGTACGGAAATCGATACGATGGAAGTAGCAGGAACGATGCTCGATGCCTCTAACCTGGAGCCTATTAAAGGTATGCTTGTCGGACTACATTCCAACCTGAACGATTCGGCTTTCAACAAATTGCCTTTCGACCGTGTGGCACGTACAGACAGCCGTGGACGTTTCTCCATCCGTGGTGTAGCTCCCGGCAAATATCGCATCTATGGATTGATGGATGCCGACCAGAATTTTACCTTCAACCAGAAGAGTGAGATGATCGCTTTCCACGATTCGTTGATTATCCCCCGCATGGAAGAACGCATCCGCATGGATACGGCTTGGGTAGACTCGTTGACCTATGACACGGTAGTGGAAAAGAAATATATGCATTATTTGCCGGATGATGTCATTCTTCGTGCTTTTAAAGAGCTCAACTATTCGCAATATCTTATCAAGTCGGAAAGACTGGTTCCTCAAAAGTTCACGTTCTATTTCGCCGGTAAGGCAGATACTTTGCCTGTTTTGAAAGGCTTGAACTTCGATGAAAAGGATGCTTTTGTCATCGAAAAGAATCAGCGGAACGATACGATCCATTATTGGGTGAAAGATTCTCTGCTCTTCAAGCAGGATACGCTGGCCATGAGTCTGACTTATCTTTATACAGATACTTTGAATCAGCTAGTGCCCCGTACGGATACGCTGAACCTTGTTTCGAAACAGAAATATAAGAAAGAGGAGCCGGATAAGGACAAAAAGAAAAAGAAGAAAAAGAAAGGGGAAGAGGATGAACCCGAACCGACGAAATTCTTGCCGGTGAATGTCAATGCCCCTTCGTCAATGGATGTATATGGATCTATTTCTTTGAATTTTGAAGAACCGATAGCCAGTTTCGACACTGCCGCCATACATCTGCGGCAAAAAGTAGATACGCTCTGGAAAGATATACCATTCGAATTTGAGCAGGATTCAGTGAATCTGAAGAAGTTTAATCTGTATTATGATTGGGAACCGACGTTGGAGTATGAATTCTCGGTAGACTCGACTGCCTTCCACGGAATATATGGATTATTTACCGATAAGATAAAACAAGGATTCAAGGTGCGTAGTGAAGATGAATATTTCACGCTTCATTTCAATGTGACGGGAGCGGATTCACTGGCCTTTGTCGAATTGCTTGACGCCCAGGACAAGGTGGTCCGTAAGCGGAGAGTGGAAGAGGACGGAATGGTCGATTTCTACTTCCTGAATCCGGGAAAATATGCAGCCCGACTAATCAATGACACAAATGGAAATGGTGAATGGGACACGGGAGACTTTGCTAAAGGCATCCAGCCGGAGGCTGTTTACTACTATCCGACGATATTGGAATATAAAGCGTTGTGGGATGTGACCCAACCGTGGGATATTCATGCGACTCCTGTGGATAAGCAGAAACCGGACGAACTTAAAAAACAAAAACCAGATGAAGACAAGAAAAAGAAAGATAGGGATCGAAATAATCAGAACCGCCGTCGTTGACGCTCGACGTAACCTTATTATTGGATTGGTGGCATTACTGACGGGAATCTTCGCCCTCCCTGCCAGTGCCCAATGTGAAGCGAAGAATGATGCGTTTCAATCCGGCGAACATGTAATGTATGATTTATACTTCAACTGGAAGTTTGTCTGGGTGAAAGCCGGACTCGCCAGTCTGACAACGAATGCGACTACTTATCATTCGCAACCAGCCTATCGGATCAACCTGCTTGCTTTAGGTAGCAAACGGGCAGACTTCTTTTTCAAGATGCGCGATACGCTGACTTGTGTGATCGGTGAAAAACTGGAACCGCGCTATTTCCGCAAAGGTGCTGAAGAGGGAAAACGTTACACGGTTGATGAGGCTTGGTTTTCTTATAAGGACGGTCTTTGCCTGGTAAATCAGAAGCGTACTTACCGGGATGGAGCGTTTGATGAATCTGAAGCTAGCGATAGCCGTTGTATATACGATATGTTGAGTATTCTGGCACAGGCACGTTCTTACGACCCTGCAGATTATAAGGTGGGAGACAAAATTAAGTTCCCGATGGCTACGGGCCGTAAAGTGGAAGAGCAAACGCTTATCTACCGTGGAAAAGAAAATGTGAAAGCGGAGAATGGAGTTACTTACCGTTGCCTGATCTTCTCATTGGTAGAATATGATAAGAAAGGAAAAGAAAAGGAGGTGATTACTTTCTTCGTGACGGACGACTTGAACCATCTTCCTGTCCGCCTGGATTTATTCCTGAACTTCGGTTCGGCAAAAGCATTCCTGAATAATGTGACGGGTAACCGGCATCCGCTGACTTCTATCGTTAAATAGATATAGAGAAAAAACGAAGGCATATCAGCAGTAAATTGACCTGCCAACCTGTTATTTTTTAGACGCGGATAACGCGGATGACACGGATTTATTATCTTCTTATCCGTGTTATCTGTGTCTAAAAGGTAGACTTTTAAGAGTGTTGATGCACCTTCCTGTTTTTATTCCTGAACTTCGAAAGGCACTTTTTGATCCTTTCGGAACACGCTGGATTCAAAAGTTGCAATCAGCTCTCCGTCTTGGTTTGTTATATCTACTTGATAGCAACCTGTGCTTCGGCCGATATAGCGTTCGCGTGCTTCGGCAAAGAGAGTATCTCCCGGACCGCTGGCACGCAGAAAAGTAATAGTGGACGAGAGAGAGAAAGCTAGTGTGCCGTGCGAGTTGGCAGCTGCGGCAAGCGCCAGATCTGCTAATGTGAAGATCGCTCCTCCTTGTGTGCGGGCACCTGCGTTAAGATGTTCGGGTTTTATTTCTAATTTGGCTTTACTGTAACCTTTGCGTACTTCCAGCAGTACTACTCCTGCATTTTCGGCAAACAGATCGTTCTTAAAAAACTCTTGTGCGGTCATGATATTATTTTTGAAGATTCTTTAATCGTTTCTTATTTTTTCAATGAATAGATATATACCTTATCTTTTTCAATTGAGTAGCTAAATTTATTTGTTTCAGACATAATATCCAATATTTTCTCCAAGTTATTTGTTTCTATAATAAAACTTCCATGGAAAATTAAATTCTTGAGTTGCTCTGACTCAAATGCGAATGTCACATCAAACTGGCGTTCCAACTCTTTAGAAATGATCGACATAGGAATCTCATCCCAAAAAACTTTGTAGTTGATCCACTGTTCAGCATAGTCAGCACTCTCGGTCAGCTTATAAGTTTGGTCAAGCTTATTAACTGTCATCGTTTGATTAGGCTTCATTATAAACTCTTGGTTGATGCACGATAAGGCAATGGAACCTTCTAGGAGTGATACCTTTATATAATTCTCATCACCATAATTTTTTACGTTAAACTTAGTACCCAGTACCTTGATCTGTGCGGAGTCTGTTTGTATAACAAATGGATGCTCTCCATGCGCTACCTCAAAATACCCTTCGCCTTCCAGCCGGACATTGCGATTCTTTCGACTAAAACTCTCGGAGTAAGAAAGCTTGGAATCTGCGTTTAACCACACTATAGAACCGTCAGGAAGCTTCATTTTTAATTTCGATTTTCTTGGAGCGTATACTTCGGAAATCAAAGAATCATCAGGTGTTGTAAAATTATAAATTATAAAAGGAGTGGTAAACAGTAATATAATGATTGCCGCTGCGTAACCTGCATACTTCACAAATAAGGCTCTTCTTACCTTTCCTGCCGGGGCACTCTTATGTTTACGGATTCGTTCCGCAAACCTGCTATAGGCACGTTTTTCATGTACAGATGCATCTTCATACTCGGCAGACAGAAGCCAGATTCGTTTCTGCTGTTCAAAATATTCCTGATTCTCCGGATCGGAGTATACCCATTCGTTCAACTTATGCAAGTCCTCTTTGGTGATACTTCCCGAGAGGAAATCATATATCAGTCTGTCAAATTCTTCTTTCATACCATCTTAAACTTAATATCTATTGAAAATTACCTACCTGCGCTATCATCAGGACAGTCTGTCAATAGAAGAAGTATAGTGAATAACTCTGCTTTTTAATATTAATTAAATATATTCGTAATAAACATTACAATTAGGGCAAGATAAGATTTTGCTGCTTCTTTCAGCTTATCCAGTGCACTTCGCATGTGATATTTCACTGTATGAATAGTGATTCCCATGATTTCGGCAATTTCTTCTTGTCTTTTGTTCTCAAAACGACTCAATAAAAATACCTTCCGGGTTTCCGGAGATAAGCCGTCAATCGTCTTCTGGATAATAGAATGTAGCTCTTTACCCTCTAAATGCTCAACCGGATTTTCGCCCAAGGACCATAAATCGCTGTAAATGACCAGGTCTTCTGACGAGCAGGCCGTTTCCCTTCTCACATATTCAAGCTGAAGATAATTGATACACTTATTGGCTACACTTCTGAAAAGGTAGTTCTTCAATGAGGTGTTAATTGTTATTTTAGAGCGGTTTTCCCATAGACTATACACCAAATCTTCTACTATAGATTCTGATAGATAAGAGTCTGTCAAATACCCTCTCGCTATCCGGCAAAGATCTGTATAGTAAGTTTTATAGATGTATCGGAATGCCTCCTCTTTACCCGATTTCAGGGCCTCGATAATCTCTGTTTCCAGGTTTTTTTCCATTATGTCTTTCAGAAATCGTATATTTGATTTATTAGTTAATATATTAAGGTGAATACTCACAGGTTCTGTTTCTCCGATGGATAATTCGGGGGCAAGGTATTGAAAAAATGTAAGATGACCAAACTCACCAATAAAAAGATGAGTTGAAAGGCTTTACGAAAAAAAATCATTTCTCACTATACTTTTTATTAATCTGGCTGTCATATTAATGAATAGGCCAATAAAGCATATTTTAACCTGAATCTCTATGAATGGTAAAAAGAAGGATTGTAAAAGAGCATAGCGCGACACTCTTTTTTAAGTTATAAGGTATACAAACAGCTGTTTTAGTTTAGTCATGCAGGATAAAGATTGTTTTCAGGAATAACAGAAAATAAGCTATTTCTTATTTAAATAATATTGTATGAAGAAACTACATTTTCTATTAAGCACATTCCTTGTGTTTATATTCACGTCATGCGGAGAAGATGAACTGAAAGGTGTTGTCTTATCCGAAGATCCGGGGTACGTAAAAGAACCATTGGTAGCCATACAGGCAGAAGATGGCACAGGGAACTGGATAAATGGTCTTATTGACCAGAATAGTAGAATCATAGCCTTGGATTTTCGCATCTTGGATGACCAAAGTGCGGTGAACGTGAAACTCAAACTGGCGGATGAATGGGCAAAGCCCATTGATCCGCTTACTACTGATGCTGTACTGGACTTGAGCAGCGGTATTACCCGTATTAAAGTGAATGATGGAGCAGATGATATTGAATATACCATTTTTAGCACTTCTACCCAGTTGCTTCGAGGTGTAACGGCTACTTGTAACACAGAGCAGGTTAGTGCTGACTTTATTAATGGCATCGCTTCGTTACGTTTCAAACAAAACACTGCATTTGCAAACGTAGTGTTGATGCCGACTTTGGCAGATAACGCAGAAATCATCTCTACGGACCCCTCTAGTCAAAAAGATGAAAATGGGAACCTGATTGTTGACCTAAATAGCACACTTACTATTACTGTAAAAGACAATACGAACAACATGACTAAAAAATATCAGTTGAGTGCTGTAAATGGAATTATTGACGCAGGGGTAAACTGGAAAAATATTACTGCTGATCTAAAAAGCCAACACAGTAGTATTTGTATTCCTGATTTCATGATTGTCTATGAAAATAAAAACTTGCATGGAAGGAGCGGTAATACGGGATGGTTGATAACTATTCCTGCCGGTAAAATAAACATGAAAGTTAGCTGGGATATGAATAAAGACAATGTAACATGGGCTGAACCCACTGCTCAACATCGTACAACAGCTATCATGAATGATAATATGGATTATTCATTGTTTGTTCCGGGATTGTCCGGGCAATTCTGGGTACCGATATTTTATAGCCTCGGGTGGAATGATAGTGGGCTGCTATCCGCACCGCGTCTCGGATATAACCTATCTACTTCTTTGAAGTATTGTCCGGGAACTCTGGGAATTACAGCTGATGGAAAAGCGGAGATTTCGTATGCAGAAGTGATAGATAATAACTTGTATAAGTTTACCAGCGGCGGAGCCGGCAAACAAGCTGCCAATGGAGTACAGTGGTCCCCAACCAGTGCTGTCAGTGGATATTCCTATCCGTTGCAAAAAGGGCAGATCATGATTGCCGGAGAAAATGCAGAACTTTACAAGACATTTGCTACTAATGAAGGAAGAAATACTTCGACCCGTAACAGAGGAATGGATGGAGCATTGTCAGGAAGTAATTCATGGGCTGCTAATCCGGTAAGCATTTGGACTTTTGATGGCAAGCCTGTAGGACGCCGGGCTGTCGGTATCACGGAAGAAGGAGACTTGGTCATTTTTGTAAGTAATCGTTTTACGAATTCTTATAACTCGGTAAAAGCAGCTTGGAATGTCTTTAGTGATGGTTCCTCTTTACGAGAAGTAGCGGTGGCGTTACAGGAAGTTGGTTGTACGGATGCCATTGTGTTTGGTGAGAACTACCATAGTCCTGTTGTCATTCGGGATGATAATAGAGGGATACCTTTAGGGAAAGTTGCCGGCAGATACGATTGGGAAACGAACGGCAATGTGAAAAATGCGGATAATGAAGCTAGTTCGCAATCCTGGATAATGTTTAAATAAGAACATTGTAAGACAATGAGTTAGTAACAAAAGATATACATATAAAAACTTAAATCAATGAGTAAAATCATCAAATGCATGTTCTTCGTGCTATTAGCCGCAGTTCTTCCACTGTCGGTTCACGCACAGCAGGTGACCTTACATTTGCAGGACGTAACGGTGCGCAAAGCGTTCCGGGAGTTGGAGGTCAAAGGAAATGTATCCTTAGTATATGAGAAAAATGATGTGGACCTGACCCGTAAAGTAACCGTGAAGGTAGATAATCAACCAATAAGCAAGGCACTGGATCAGATTCTGAAAGGGCAGGAATTAATTTATAAAATAAAAGATAATCATATTATCATCACCCGGCCTGTCGTTCAGAAATCAGATAAGAAACGGCGTATCAATGGTATCGTCAGTGATGTCAATGATGAATTGTTAATTGGAGTATCGGTATCAATTCCCGGTACTAATATTGGCACGGTGAGTAATATGGAAGGGAAATTTGAACTGGAAATACCGGAGGACGCTAAGAAATTGCAAGTGTCTTATATCGGTTTTGACACGCAGGAAATTTCATTGTCGCCTGGCAAGACGACATTCAACATTGTAATGGGAGAGAATGTGAAAATGCTTTCAGAAGTAGTAGTGGTTGGTTATGGCACGCAAAAGAAGGTGAACCTGACCGGTTCGGTTGCTACGGTAAATTTGGAAAAGGAATCACTTTCCCGTCCTTTGGTCAGTGCTTCGCAGGCGTTGAGCGGTATGACAGCCGGTTTACAGGTGATGCAAAGCTCCGGGACTCCATATAATGAAGGCTTTTCTTTCAATATTCGGGGAGTAGGTACCCTGAACAGTTCTTCACCACTCGTGTTGGTGGATGGGATGGAGCAAAGTCTGAATAATGTAGATCCCAACGATATTGCTTCTATTTCCATCCTGAAAGATGCGGCCTCGTGTGCTATTTATGGTAACCGAGGGGCAAATGGGGTTATTCTGGTTACTACCAAAACCGGACAAACAGGAAAGGTCAGCGTGTCCTACAATGCTACTTTTTCACTGAATCAACCTACCAAACTGATAAAAACGGTATCTAACTACGCCAAGTATATGGAATTGATGAACGAAGCTGCTACTAATATAGGAGAATCTGCTCCTTTCAGCGACATTACCATCAATCAATGGCGTGAGGCGGAAAAAGATCCGAATGGCATTTCGGCTTCCGGCTATCCTAATTATGTAGCTTATCCTAATACAGATTGGTACGATGAGATATATAGTAACGACTGGATGATGAAACATTCGCTTTCCGTCACTGGACAGGAGGGACGTACCGGATATAATCTTTCTATATCTTATACTGACAATCCGGGATTAATCAAGGATACCGGATACCAACGCTATTTTTTGCGTGCCAATGTTTATTCGGATATTACTAAGTGGTTACGTATTGGTACTCGCGTATGGGGGTATCACACTGACCAGAAGAAAAGCGATACCGGTTCACTCACCAATATTAATACTCAAAAGATGATACCGGGCGTATATCCATATTATGACGGAAAATATGGTGCGCCGGAAGCGAACGAGGAAGATCCGCAATCTCACAATCCTCTGTGGGACATGGCACAATCGGAAGGGCATATCAAAAACACGCAGTTCTTTACTACTTTCTATGCCAACGTGAAGTTTCTGAAACACTTTTCATACGATGTTAATCTGAACTATAAAGATTACCGTTATGAATCGATGTCCGTAAATACGGATTATGGGAAATATAGTTTTAGTACAGATCAGTGGATAGCTGCCCCCAAAGATCCTGCCGATTTGTATACCCGTATGGCGTATGTCCGTGAAAACCATTGGAAATTAACGCACTTGCTCAACTATAACCAGACTTTTTATAAGCATGATATTGGTATGTTATTGGGCTTTGAAGAAGAACGTTTTGTCAAACGGACTACCGACACTGCCAAACTTGGATTAATAGATTCGTCTGTGGGTGATCCAAGTTCTGCTACTACTCCTTCTTCCATAGGTGGTACAGGTGAGGAATTTACATCCCGTTCTTACTTCGGTCGTATTAACTATGCTTTCGACAGCCGTTATTTATTCGAGGTTAATATGCGTTATGACGGTTCCTCCCGTTTTGCTCCGGATAATCGCTGGGGGCTTTTTCCATCTTTCTCTGCCGGGTGGAGAATCAGTGAAGAGAGATTTATGAAAGGACTTCCTATCGACAATCTGAAATTACGTGCTTCGTGGGGTAAGTTAGGGAACAATGCGATTGGTAACTACGAATGGCAGGCTGTATACAACTCGGCAAAGTACGCGTTTGGAGGTAGCCTTAATAATGGTTTGGCAATTACTTCTATTTCCAACAACCTGTTGGAGTGGGAAAGTACTGCCATTACGAATATTGGTATCGACTTTGCAACTTTAAGAAACCGTCTGACGTTTGAGGCTGAATTTTATAATAAAGTAACGGATGGAATCTTATATCGCCCTGATATGTATATGTCTCTCGGGACAGCCAGTGGCCCTCGTCAGAACATTGCGGAAGTGACTAACCGCGGTATTGAAATGACCCTGAATTGGCAAGACCGTATCGGTAAAGTAGAATATCGTGTATCCGGTAACTTTGCCTATAACCAGAACAAGGTCAGTAAATACAAAGGAGAGTTGCAGCGTGGCTGGGTGACAGATGAAAACGGGAACCGTATTTATCAAACCAATATCGGTGATGTCTCTACCGGAGGATCTACCCGTGTAATAGAAGGTAAAATGATTAATGAATACTATATGTTGCAACCATATAAAGGTAATGGAAACGGCTTTAACGCAGATGGAACAGTCAATATCAACGGTGGTCCGAGAGACGGAATGATCCGCACAGTAGACGACATGAAATGGCTGAATGCCATGGTAGGGGCAGGGTATAAGTTCTATCCGCGTCAGAACGTCAGTAAGAGTGGCATTTGGTATGGTGATTACATCTATGCAGACTTAAATGGCGACGGTGTATATGGTAATGACGCTGATAATGAGTTTCAGGGATGTTCCAATGTGCCCAAGTATAACTTCGGTCTGCAGGCAAGCGCTAATTGGAAAGGCTTCGATTTCTCCATGAACTGGTCCGGTGCGGCAGGTTTCAAGATTTACTACTATCGTTTGGCATTGAACAGCAGTGCTACCATCAAAGGATATGCTATTGGGGAAGCAATAGCAAACGATCACTATTTCTTTGATCCCAAAAATCCCAATGATCCGCGCACGAACTTGAGTTCAAAGAATCCTCGTTTGACAAATAACTCCGGTAACGACCAAAGTGGTATGACACAGTCATCAGTACATTTGCAAAAAGGGGATTATATTAAACTGAAGAACCTGACTATCGGATATACATTGCCTGCTGTCCTGTCGAAAAAAGTATATGCACAGAATATCCGTTTCTTTGCTTCCGGTGAAAATTTATTTACCATTACCGGGTATGAAGGAATGGACCCGGAAATGCGTACCGCAGTGGGATATTCTACTATGAGACAATATGCATTCGGTGTAAATATCACTTTCTAAACTTACTCTAAAACGATTTTATGATGAAAAACAAAATAAAAATATTTCGGAAATTAGTAAGATGTGCATCTATTGCCTTGCTGTCTTTCTCTATGGCTGGATGCGGTGCGGACTTTTTAGATACTACTCCTACCAATAACATAAGCGGTAGTAGTATCTGGACGAAAGCAACTTTGGCCGAACAGGCTGTTATCGGCGTATATAATGTCTTTCTGGATCAATATTGTCCTAACTCCGGCATTTTGGATTCGCACCGGATTCCATGGGATGCTTATTCTTCTGTGATGGATACAGACAAGAACTGGATTAAGCGAATGCCTAATTGTACAGGAGCAGCTACTCCCTCAAGTGGCCTGTTCAGTGATATTTATAAACGTTTTTATACTTTTATCTATCGTGCTAATGATGTGATAGATAATATTGGTCAGGTTCCTGATATGTCGACCGGAGAGAAGCAACGGGCTATCGCCGAATGTAAATTCTTGCGTGCATTTGCTTATATGCGCTTGAATATCTTGTATAAAGGAGTGCCGTTATATATGAATGCAATCACGAGTCCTGAAAACGGTAACAAAGCCCGTTCTTCAGAAGCGGATGTTTGGGCGGCTATACTCCAGGATCTGACAGATTGTGTGAATGAACCCAATCTACCGGGTAAATATAATTCGGGTGACTCTAACTATGGACGGGTAACCAAAGGAGCTGCTTATGCATTACGCGGACAAGTATATATGTGGCAGAAGAATTGGGAGGCGGCGGTTGATGATTTTAATTCTGTGGCTGACTGTGGCTTCGGGTTATATACTAAGGCCGGTGCTACCAGTTATAAGCAGTTGTTGAAAATAGCAAATGAACAATGTGAAGAAATGATATTCTCTGTGCAATGCATCAAGCAATATGGCTACTCCAATACAAGGAACATCACTTACGGCAACCGTTGTACAGCAGGTTCTATGTGGAATAACTATTTGCCTAATCCGCATTTTGTAGAATCTTTTGAGACGGCGACCGGAGAAAAGTTTAATTGGGATAACTACTTGCCGGGCTATAGTGCGATGAAAGAAAAAGAACGTGTGGTGTTTTTTCTACGCGATGGACTGTCTGCGGCGGAAAAGGAACGTATGGCTGCCTATGGGGCAGATATGAACAAATATCTGGATAGTGGCAATGAAGCACGTATCAAAAAAGCTTACGAGAGCCGTGATCCACGTCTGCAAATGGCTGTCATTACCCCTTACGCACAATACAATGGTGCTTCTTCTGGAATAGCTCATACTTATACATTGCGTTGGCCTTATCGTGGCTCCGACAGTGCAGAGCCTTTTGATATCCGTACTGATACAAACGATAAGTTTTACTATCTATGGAGAAAGTTTGTACCTGAAGGTCTGGAACAGACAGAACGTGATACTTATGGATTGGATATTCCATTAATACGCTATGCGGAAGTATTGCTCCTGAAAGCAGAAGCGCTAAATGAATGGGGAAGTACCCATGAAAGCGAAGCAATCAGATGTGTTAATGAAGTAAGACGTCGTGCAGGGCATGTCGAATTGAATAATGCAACTTATCCTGCTACGAAAGTTAACGGGCAGAGTGATTTGCGTGAACGTATCCGGAATGAGTATTACTGGGAAATCGGTGGCGAAGATTCCATGTATTTCCATGAATTGCGTTGGGGAACGTGGAAAGATAAGAAGTTTGATAATAATCGTAACGGTCTGATGCAGATGTGGGGTGAAACGACTTATACCTGGTACTGGTTGGGAGATCAGTGCTGGAGCTGGCCTATTCCTGCTAAAGAAATGGAAATGAACTCGAATTTGGAACAGAATGAAGGTTGGATAAATTAATCTTAGTTTTAACTAATAAAGTATATATGAAAAAATTATCTTTTTTAATTGCAACAGCATTGTGTATCATGGCATGTTCCGGTGGCTCTGACGAACAACCGGATGGGCCGGGTAACGGTAATGGAAATGGGGGTGGGGGGAGTACACCTAACCCTGTTTCATTCTCCAATCCTATAGTCGGCAAACAGTTGCCTGATCCGACTATAATCCATGCGGCAGACGGGAACTTTTATTTGTATGTTACCCAACAGGATAATATCTATATTCCGATTTACAAATCTACTAATATGACACAGTGGACTTATGCTGGGGCAGCCTTTCTGCAAAAACCGAACTGGCAGCCGGACACTCGCTTATGGGCTCCGGACATTAACTATATCAATGGTAAATATGTGCTCTATTATACTCTTGGGCACTGGGACTTGCCTAAGAATAGTTGTATCGGGGTGGCGGTCAGCGACTCTCCTGTAGGACCTTTTACGGATCACGGAAAACTTCTTGACTACAATTCTGGTACTATGCAGTGCATCGACCCTTGTTATTTTGAAGATAATGGTAAGAAGTATCTTTTCTGGGGAAGTTATAATAGTACTTCTAAAGGCTATGAAGGAGGTATCCGTTATGTAGAGTTAAGTGCTGACGGTCTATCCATTAAAGGTGCTGTTTCCGAAAAGATAGCGGGTCCTTCAATAGAAGGCATCATGGTTCATAAACGCGGGAATTATTATTATCTATTTGGCTCTACGGGTAGTTGTTGTGAAGAGGAAAGAAGTACGTACCGTGTAGTGGTGGGGCGTTCTAAAAATATCGAAGGTCCTTATGTGGGTAAAAACGGTACTGTGATGAAAGAAAATAGTAGTTATAATGAAGTAATTCTACAGGGTAATAACCTGTTTGCCGGAACCGGGCACAATTCCGAAATTATCACGGATGACGAGGGGAACGACTGGTTCTTCTATCATGCTTGGCAGAAAGCGAAAATAGATAATGGTCGTCAACTGATGTGTGACCGCATACAATGGAGCAGTGATGGCTGGCCTTATATTACTAATGGCACACCGGCATCCGTATCTCGTGCACCTGTATTTAAAAACGAAGAAGAAAAAGAGTAACTTATGAAACTATTCAACTATTTATTGGCCGGGATATTGTGCGCTTCTGCTATTGCTGTCTCGGCGCAGCATCGGGCTGATCCCCAGAAGCTGGTCGATCCGGAATCCTTTTCTATGATTTTGCTTGGTGATCCACAGGGGTATACCAAGTATGATATTAACCAGCCGCTTTTTGATCTTTGCACTGCATGGATTGCGGACAACATAGAACCACTTAAAATTAAAGCTGTCCTTTGTACGGGGGATTTGGTAGAACAGAATGACAACAATGTGTTAAACCGTAAGATGCTAAATCAGACCAGTCGTGAGATGTGGGAGGCAGCGTCGCAGGCTTTGAAAAGACTGGATAACAAAGTACCTTATATTATTGCCGCAGGCAATCATGATTATGGATACAAAGCCGCAGAAAACGGTCGTACTTATTTTCCTGATTATATTCCTTTTGAGCGTAATTCTACCTGGCGGAATATCTGTGTCAGTGAATTTCCTAATCGTGAAGGTAGGGCGTCTTTAGAGAATTCGGCTTTTGAGTTTGATGAGCCGGGATGGGGAAAGATTTTGGTCATAGCAGTAGAGTTTGTGCCTCGTGATGAAGTGCTGCAATGGGCGAAAGATTTGGTAAACAAGCCGGAATACAAGAATCATAAGGTGATTTTTATCACTCATTCTTATCTTGATATAGGTAATAAGCGCGTTACGAAAGATGGGTATAAGATTTCTCCACAAAACTCGGGGCAGGCTATTTGGGAGAAACTTATTTATCCTTCTTCCAATATCCGTCTCGTACTTTGCGGACATGTGGGAAGAGGCACCGGTGAATATGAGAATAATGTGGCTTATCGGGTGGATAAGAACAGTGCCGGGAAAGATGTATCACAAATGACGTTTAATGTACAATATGTAGGAGGCGGTCCGGAAGGGAACGGAGGGGATGGTTGGCTTCGCATTCTGGAATTTATGCCGGATGGTAAAACGATCAAAGTACGTACTTATTCTCCCTTGTTTGGGATTTCAAAATTGACCAGGCATCTGGCACATCGTACGGCACCTTACGATCAGTTTGATATTATATTGGAATAACTTGACCTAGTAAAAATACTCTTAATAGAAATAATGTAGATGAGAAAAATTATATGCTCTTTAGTGATACTTATTAATAGTGTTTATCTATTTGCACAGTGGAAACCGGTTGGCGGTCGAATTATGACGGAATGGGCGGCGAAAATAGATGTTGAAAACGTGTTGCCCGAATATCCCCGCCCAATTATGGAACGTGCTGACTGGATAAATCTGAACGGATTGTGGAATTATGCTATTTCTCCGGTAGGTCAAGCTATGCCACAAAGTTATGATGGCCGGATTTTAGTTCCTTTTGCTGTAGAATCCAGCTTGTCCGGAGTGGGGAAAAGCCTTGGGGAGAAGAATGAACTCTGGTATCAACGTCAATTTTCGGTTCCTTCCAAATGGAAAGGACATAAGATTTTATTGCATTTTGGGGCTGTTGACTGGAAAGCGGATGTTTGGGTAAATAAGGTAAAGGTGGGACAACATACAGGAGGATTTACTCCTTTTTCTTTTGATATCACGCCTGCCTTGCTGAATGGGGAAAATGAATTGATCGTGAAAGTGTGGGACCCGACTGATAAAGGTCCTCAGCCTAGAGGAAAACAGGTTAGTAAGCCGGGAGGTATCTGGTATACTCCTGTCAGTGGTATTTGGCAAACAGTTTGGCTAGAACCCGTGCCAATCCGGTCGATTGTCAATATCAAAACGACTCCTGATATTGACAGGAATAAGTTGACAGTAGAGGTTATGACAGATCATCAGATGCTTTCAGATAAATTGGAGGTGAAGGTATTAGAAGGAAAGCAGTTGGTGGCTGTAGGAAGTTCCGTAAATGGTATTCCGGTTGAAATTGCTATGCCGTCTGATGTAAAGTGGTGGTCTCCGGATTCTCCGTTTTTATATGATATGGAAATTTGTCTGTATTCAGAAAATAAGTTGATCGATAAGGTTAAGAGCTATACTGCCATGCGTAAATATTCAACGAAACGCGATAAAAATGGAATTGTGCGTCTGCAACTGAATAATAAAGACTTGTTTCAATTTGGTCTTTTAGATCAGGGCTGGTGGCCGGATGGCTTGTATACGGCACCTTCGGATGAGGCTTTAGTATATGATATTCAAAAGACAAAAGATTTTGGATATAATATGATTCGCAAACATATAAAAGTAGAGCCTGCCCGTTGGTATACGTATTGTGATCGTTTAGGGGTTATTGTGTGGCAGGACATGCCGAGTGGCGATAAGAATCCCGAGTGGCAGAATCGGAAGTATTTTGAGGGAACAGAATTCAAACGGTCTGCTGAATCAGAGGCTATTTATCGTAAAGAATGGAAAGAAATTATCGACTGCCTTTACTCTTATCCTTGTATTGGCACATGGGTACCTTTCAATGAGGCTTGGGGGCAGTTTAAAACCCCTGAAATAGCAGAATGGACAAAGCAATATGATCCTTCCCGTTTAGTGAATCCTGCCAGTGGAGGTAATCATTATACCTGTGGTGATATGCTCGATTTGCATAATTATCCCGGTCCGGAGATGTATTTATATGACGCACAGCGTGCAACTGTACTCGGAGAGTATGGAGGAATTGGTTTAGTGCTGAAGGAGCATCTTTGGGAGCCGAATCGTAATTGGGGGTATGTTCAGTTTAGTACTTCCAAAGAAGCTACTGATGAGTATCTGAAGTATGCTAATATGCTGAAGGATATGATTGCACGTGGATTCTCGGCTGCTGTTTATACACAGACTACAGATGTTGAGATCGAAGTGAACGGATTGATGACATACGACCGCAAAGTAATAAAACTGGATGAACAGAAATTGAAGAGGGCAAATACGGAAATTTGTGAAAGTTTAAAGTAAGAAGCCGGATTAGCTATTTGGCTGAACAAAAAACTCATCTGTAGCCATTCGAATTATAGATATAGTTTGCAATATTATATAATTGAGAAAACAGAATTCAGATACTTTCTTTGTATCTGGACTCTGTTTTTTTTGAATATATAATTCTATCCATTCCTTCATTTTTCAGTGAAATGTACCAAAATTGTCCTTCATTTGGATTATTTAGGTCGGTCAATTCTATTTAAATGCACTACTTTTGCCATCAGGAAAATTAATCACTTAACAAATAATCCCTGTATTATGAAAACAATTCTTAGCGCATTAGGACTTTCCCTATTGATCTTTACGAGTTGCGGTGGACAAAAAAAGGTTGAAGTAGACTTTATTCAGGACAACATCGACAACGCAGTTGCACAAAACACGATTCAAACGGATATTATTGAAAAATCTGGTAAGATCCTGAATCCAAGAACTATCAACAAAGACGGTAGCATTTCTTACATACCTATTGATGACTGGTGCTCCGGTTTCTTTCCCGGTAGTATATGGTTGACTTATAATCTGACGGGTGATAAGAAATGGTTGCCGCTGGCTGAGAAATATACAGAAGCTCTTGATTCTGTGAAATATCTGAAATGGCATCATGATGTAGGTTTCATGATCGGTTGCAGTTATTTGAACGGCTATCGCATGGCAGATAAGAAAGAGTACAAAGACGTCATTATAGAAGCTGCCAAATCATTGTCCACTCGTTTTCGTCCGAATGCAGGCGTTATCCAGTCATGGGATGCCGATAAAGGTTGGCAGGGAACACGGGGATGGAAATGTCCGGTGATTATTGATAATATGATGAATCTCGAACTCTTATTTGAAGCAACAGCTCTTTCCGGAGATTCTACTTTCTACAATATTGCAGTGAAACATGCTGATACAACAATGGCTCACCACTTCCGTCCGGACAACAGCTGCTACCATGTGGTAGATTACGATCCGGAGACAGGAGAAGTGCGTAAGAGACAAACTGCACAGGGATATGCGGATGAATCTTCTTGGGCCCGTGGACAAGCTTGGGCACTCTACGGATACACTACTTGCTATCGTTACACGAAAGACAAGAAATATCTCGACCAGGCACAAAAAGTCTATAACTTCATCTTTAATAATAAGAACCTGCCGGAAGACCTCGTACCATACTGGGATTATGATGCTCCGAATATTCCGAACGAACCGCGTGATGCTTCTGCAGCAGCTTGTACAGCCTCTGCCCTTTACGAACTGGATGGCTATCTGCCGGGCAACCACTACAAAGAAACGGCTGATAAGATAATGGAAAGTTTGGGCTCACCTGCTTATCGCGCAGAAGTTGGAACAAATGGAAACTTTATCCTGATGCATTCGGTTGGCAGTATTCCTCACGGTCAGGAAATTGACGTTCCTCTGAACTATGCTGACTATTATTTCTTGGAAGGACTGATGCGTAAAAGAGATTTGGAAAAGAAATAAGAAATAGACAATGAACGGTAAACAGTGAACGGTGAATGCTTAGCGGATTCTGACGGAACATGTTTACCGTTTATCATTCGCTACTTATTATCTATAACTTTCTATTGACCGTTTGTCATTTACCTGTTTTAATTATTTATCATAAACTATCATGAATAAACCTATAAACCTTCTTGTAGGAGGCTTGACGCTCTTTGCCGCACAAGGTTGCAAGGCTCCGAAACAAGCGTCCCAACAAGCGGAGCATCCTAATATAATCTATGTATTTCCCGATCAATACCGTAACCAGGCGATGGGCTTCTGGAGGCAGGACGGATTCCGGGATAAAGTAAACTTTGAAGGAGACCCCGTGCATACTCCTAATCTGGATGCCTTTGCACGTGAATCTATGGTCTTGTCGTCTGCACAGAGTAACTGCCCGTTGAGTAGCCCTCATCGTGGAATGTTACTGACCGGTATGTATCCGAACAAAAGCGGTGTACCATTGAATTGCAATTCTACACGTCCGATCAGTTCCTTACGCGAGGATGCGGAATGTATCGGCGATGTGTTCAGCAAAGCAGGTTATGACTGTGCTTATTTTGGTAAACTTCACGCTGACTTCCCGACTCCGAACGATCCCGAACATCCGGGACAGTATGTGGAAGAAAAACGTCCGGCATGGGATGCCTATACACCGAAAGAACGCCGGCACGGCTTTAACTACTGGTATTCTTACGGAACATTTGACGAACACAAGAACCCGCATTATTGGGATACGGATGGTAAGAGACACGATCCGAAGGAATGGTCACCTTTACACGAATCAGGCAAAGTCATTTCTTATCTGAAAAATGACGGTAACGTACGTGATACCAAGAAACCTTTCTTCATAATGGTGGGCATGAATCCTCCTCACAGCCCGTATCGCTCCTTGAATGACTGTGAAGAGCAGGATTTTAATCTTTATAAAGATCAGCCTCTGGATAGTCTGTTGATTCGTCCGAATGTCGATTTGAAGATGAAGAAAGCGGAGTCTGCACGTTATTATTTCGCTTCCGTTACCGGAGTAGACCGTGCTTTCGGACAGATTTTGACGACATTGAAAGAATTGGGATTGGACAAGAATACAGTCGTAATCTTTGCTTCCGATCATGGTGAGACGATGTGTAGCCAGCGCACTGATGATCCGAAGAATTCCCCTTATTCTGAATCCATGAATATTCCGTTCCTGGTTCGTTTTCCCGGTAAGATTCAGCCGAGGGTAGATGATTTATTGCTCTCCGCTCCTGATATTATGCCTACGGTGCTTGGCTTGTGCGGACTGGGTGATTCTATTCCGGCGGAAGTGCAGGGACGTAATTTCGCTCCTCTTTTCTTCGATGAAAAGGCTGAAATTGTTCGTCCTACAGGTGCACTGTATATTCAGAATGTAGATGGTGATAAAGATGAAAATGGATTGGTGCAGACTTACTTCCCTTCTTCAAGAGGTATCAAGACGGCTCAATATACATTGGCGTTATATATCGACCGTGATACGAAGCAATTGAAGAAAAGCCTCTTATTCGATGATGTAAAAGATCCATATCAACTGCATAACCTGCCTTTGGAAGAAAATAAGGAGATTGTGGCACAACTTTGCGGTGAAATGGGAGCTATGTTGAAGGAAATTAATGATCCTTGGTATACGGAAAAGATTCTGTCGGATCGGATTCCTTATTAGCGATTAGTAATTTATAAAACGCTGATTAACTCAAATAAGTGCCAATTTTAGGAGTAAATCTCTGCGACAATAATAGGTGTTAATCCGCATCCGCGTTTAAATTGAAAATAGTAATGAAAAACAGTTGTTTTATAGTATTATTCCTTTTGGGAATCATTCCTTCAGCTTTCGCTCAACTCATCGGATTTGAAGAAGAAGTGCCCGAAGCATTTACAGTTTCCGGAAAGGGAGAAGTGAAAATCTCTTCTCTTTTTTACAAGGAGGGTGAAAGTAGTCTGGAATGGGACTTTCAGCCTGGTTCTACGCTGGACATTCAAATTGCTCCTTTATCGTTGAATGCGAGAAATGAGAAGCAATTTGGCATTACCTTGTGGATTTATAATGAGAAACCGCAGCAGGATTCTATTCGTTTTGAGTTTCTGAATAAGGCAGGAGAAGTCTCTTATTGGTTCTCTTATCGTTTACAGGCAGCAGGTTGGCGGGCTTGTTGGATCTCTTTTGAGTATATGCAAGGAGATAAGAAAGATAAGAAAATCGTAGCCTATCGACTGGTTGCCCCGCAACGGAAAGGACGTATCTTTCTTGACCGTCTGATTTTTCCGGAAAAGAAAATGAATCTTCGTACTACTCCCGACCAGCAGTTGCCTGCCAATAATGGATTGTCTAATCGTGACCTATGGCATTGGTGTCTCGTGTGGAAATGGGAACAACAGTCGTATGATATTCCTCTGCCTTCTAAATTGACAAGCGAACAAAAGAAGGAGCTGAAGACTATCGAACAACGTTTGACTGACTTTCTGGAAGTGAAAAAGGCTCCGCAAGGACCGATTAATGCTGCCTATAAAACATTTGAGAAAGCGGCTATCAGTCCATCCATCGCCGGAACGGGATTTATAGGAACTCCTATTGTTGCTCCTGATGAACAGGACAAGAAGAAAGGAGAAATGTCATGGAACGATATTGAAACGATGCTTTCCGGCTTTGCCTATGATGCTTATTATAACCAGAACGAAACATCAAAGAAAAACTACTTTACTGTATTCGACTATGCTATCGATCAGGGATTTGCATACGGTAGCGGTATGGGTACCAATCATCATTATGGTTATCAGGTACGTAAGATATATACAACTGCCTGGCTGATGCGTGATGCTATCTATAAACATCCTCATCGGGATGCTTATCTCTCCACATTGCGTTTCTGGGCGGCTCTGCAAGAAACTCGTCAGCCATGCTCTCCAACACGTGACGAATTGTTGGATTCCTGGCATACGTTATTGATGGCGAAATTTATTTCCGCTATGATGTTTCCCGATGCAAGAGAACAGGCGCAAGCGTTGAGTGGTTTGTCACGTTGGCTATCTTCTTCTTTGCGTTATACTCCGGGAACGATCGGTGGTATAAAGGTAGACGGTACGACTTTCCATCATGGCGGTTTCTATCCGGGATATACCACTGGAGTACTTGCGACTGTAGGAGAATATATTGCATTTACCAATGGTACAAGTTTTGAACTGACAGAAGATGCGCGCAAACACATGAAATCAGCCTTTATTGCTATGCGCAATTATTGCAATTTCTATGAATGGGGCATCGGAATCAGTGGCCGTCATCCTTTTGGAGGGAAGATGGGAAGCGATGATATCGAAGCATTTGCCAATATCGCTTTATCCGGCGATTTGTCCGGTCAGGGAAATACGTTTGATCGTGGTCTGGCTGCCGACTATTTACGTCTGATACGCAATAGTGATACTCCGAATGCGCGTTTCTTCAAGAAGGAAGGTATTCAACCGGCACAGGCTCCACAGGGATTCTTCGTTTACAACTATGGTTCGGCAGGCATTTTCCGTCGTGCGGACTGGATGGTGACATTGAAAGGGTATACCACTGACGTATGGGGCTCTGAAATTTATACGAAAGATAACCGTTACGGACGTTATCAGAGTTATGGCTCCGTGCAGATTATGGGGAAAGGAAATCCCGTGTCACGTGCCGGAAGCGGTTTTGTGCAGGAGGGATGGGACTGGAACCGTTTGCCGGGTACAACTACCATTCATTTGCCTTTCGATTTGCTTGATAGCCCATTGAAAGGAACGACTATGGCACGCTCCAAAGAGAATTTCTCCGGAAGCAGTTCTTTAGATGGTAAAAATGGAATGTTCGCTATGAAATTGGCAGAACGGGATTATGAGAACTTCACACCAGACTTTGTGGCCCGTAAATCCGTTTTCTGTTTTGATAACCGGATGATTTGCTTGGGAACAGGTATTTCGAACTCCAATGTAGATTATCCTACGGAAACAACTCTTTTCCAGACAAAATATAATGGTAAGGAGCCCAAAGTAGGAGAGGATAACTATTGGCTTCATGATGGTTATGACAATTATTATCATGTAGTGGACGGAACCGTTCGCGCACAGGTGGCAGAACAGGAATCACGGCACGAAAAGACGCGTGAAGTTACTAAGGGAAAATTCTCTTCTGCCTGGATAGAACATGGCAAGGCACCGAAAGAGGGGACTTATGAATATATGGTATTGATACAGCCTTCTGCTTCCGATCTCGACGAACTGCGTAAAACTCCTGCATACGAGGTGTTGCAACGCGATCAGACTGCTCACGTTGTTTATGATAAAAAGACTGGTATCACGGCGTATGCCGCTTTTGAAGCTTATCAGCCTGCCGCTGATAAAGTGGTCGTCGCTATTCCTGCGGAAACAATGGTGATGTATGCAAAAGAATCTGATAAGGGTATCCGTTTAAGCGTCTGTGATCCGAATCTGAATATAGAAGAGAAGACGTATACAACGAAAGAGCCCAGTCGTCCTATTACTAAGGAGATACGGCTTAAAGGACATTGGAGATTGACAAGCCCGATGGAAAATGTCCGGTTGGAACAGCAGGGAGACCAGACCGTACTGACAGTAACCTGTCAGCATGGACAGCCGGTCGAAATGCTCATGGAAAATAAATAATTAGTGAATAAGATAAGAGAAAACAAGAATTTAAAGAGAGGTATTAGTCATCATGTTTCTATGAAAAAAGAGAAGACCGGTTCATGGGGAGCCGGTCTTCTTTGTATTTACACGGTGCGTTGAGCACTTTCTTTTCTTGTTACTTATTCAGTCTCCATTCGAAACCGTCTTTAGTATCTTTGATTTCAAATCCGAGTGCTGTCAGTGCGTTGCGGATTTCGTCGGAAGTAGCCCAGTCTTTGTTGGCTTTCGCTTTCATACGTTGTTCCAGTAGCATATCTACTACCTTGCCGTAAGCTGCTTCACGACCATCTGAAGAGCCTTTTTCTTCTTTCAATCCCATGATGTCGAAACTGAACAGATGGAATGTTTCTTTCAGGTCTTTCAGGTCTTCGGCGGAGATGGTGGCATTGCCGGCAATGATATTGTTTATAATGCGGGCGCCTTCGAAAAGCTGTGCGATGACAATCGGTGTATTCAAATCGTCATTCATTGCTTCGTAGCATTTGGCGCGCAGTTCTTTCACGTTGATTCCCTCTGAAGTTGCCGGTGCGGGAGTAATCTTATCCAATGCGTCAATGGCTTCCATCAGACGTTGCAGCCCTTTTTCGGATGCTTGCAGTGCTTCATTGCTAAAGTCTACCGTGCTGCGGTAATGAGCTTGCAGGATGAAGAAACGGATTGTCATTGGTGTGTAGGCTTGTGCCAGCAGCTTATGAGTACCGTTGAAGAATTCGTCCAAAGTGATGAAGTTGCCGAGTGATTTACCCATCTTGGTTCCGTTGATGGTAATCATGTTGTTGTGCATCCAGTAGTGAACCATGTCGTCGCCTTGTGAAGCTACCGATTGTGCGATTTCACATTCGTGGTGAGGGAAAATCAAGTCCATTCCTCCTCCGTGAATATCGAAGTGTTCACCCAGGTATTTGCGTCCCATAGCAGTACATTCGGCGTGCCATCCGGGGAAACCGTCGCTCCATGGAGACGGCCAGCGCATGATATGTTCAGGTTGTGCCTTTTTCCAAAGGGCGAAGTCGGCGGGATTGCGTTTTTCGCTTTGTCCGTCGAGGTCACGGGTGGTATTTAATACGTCGTCCAGATTACGTCCGGAAAGTTTTCCGTAATGGTGATCTTTGTTGTATTTGGCTACATCGAAATAAACGGAGCCTTCGCTTTCATAGGCGTATCCGGCATCCAAAATCTTCTGTACCAGTTGGATTTGTTCAATGATATGTCCTGAAGCATGTGGTTCAATGCTCGGAGAAAGTACATTCAGTGCTTCCATTGCTTTATGATAGCGGTTCAGGAAATATTGAACAACCTCCATTGGTTCCAACTCTTCCAGACGTGCTTTCTTGGCAATCTTGTCTTCTCCGTCATCGGCATCATGTTCCAGATGGCCTACGTCGGTAATATTGCGTACGTAGCGTACTTTATATCCTAGGTGGGTGAGATAGCGGAATAATACATCGAAGGTAATAGCCGGACGGGCATGTCCTAAATGGGCATCTCCGTAAACAGTCGGTCCGCACACATACATGCCTACATGAGGCGCATGAAGCGGTACGAACAACTCTTTCTTTCTATCTAAGGTGTTGTAAATGGTAAGTTGATGTTCCATAACATTTTATATTTGTTTTATTGGAACTGCAAAGTTAGTATAAAATCTGAATATGCGCTCTATCTTTGATGAGTTGATTTTAGCTCTTGAGCTGTTTTACTGGTAATATTATTAGTTTCCCGGTATGAAACTAAAAGTTTCACACCGAGGAACCAATGGTTTCATTACGGGAAACCAAAGGTTTCTCACCGAGAAACTAAAATTTTGTCGGCATGAAAGTAAATGTTTGGTTATTGTTGACTGCAAAACTTATCAATAGCTTCTGCTACACCGTCTTCTTCGTTGCTTAGAGTGATGTAATTTGCTGCTTTTTTTACAGGTTCTTGTGCATTTCCCATAGCAATTCCCAGTCCTGCAAACTTAATCATGGATAAGTCATTATAGCCATCTCCCATTGCTATGAGTTCTTCTCGTGCTACTCCTATTTCTTTCAATAAGACAGCAAGAGAAAGAGCTTTGTCAATTCCTTGCGGAACTAATTCGAGGAAATAGGGTTCTGAACGGAAAACGTTAATATGTCCTTGTAGCCGGAGACTAAGTTCTGCTTCAAGCGGAATGAGTTTATCTGCGTCTCCCACGATGAGGCATTTGGCTACAGGAAGCGTGATCTCTGTGAGGAAGTCGTTTGTTTCCCGTACTGCCATTTTATTGAGAAAGGCTTCTTTCTGTACGTATGGGTCTTGAGAGTTTTCTGTTATTATATCTGCTCCGTCATAGGTTAATATACTTAGTTGGTGGGTACGGGCACATTCATAGAGCATCGGAACAACTTCATTAGGTAACACATTTTCATATACCATCTCTTTTGTTTCCCAATTGATAATTTCACCTCCGTTATAGGAAAGGATGAAACCTCCGAATTCATTCATCCGTAATTCGTTGGCTAATGGTACAATACCATAAGTAGGTCGTCCGGAAGCTAATACGAGTCGTATTCCTTGCTCTTGTATACGTATTAGAGTTTCCCTGTTGCGGGGAGTGATTTCTTTTTTAGAATTGGTGAGTGTGCCGTCAAGGTCGAGCACGATAAGTTTGTATTTCATGTAGCGTTGTTTTGGGTGCAAAGATAGATTAAAAAAGTTTTTCCGCAAGGTGGTGGGGGAAAAGATGTGGCTTTAGCTAAGCCAGCCATCGTTTGTTCAACTTGGCAGATGTTTTTGTAAAGTATTGAATATTAATAAAGGAGCTTCAGATCTGAGTCGTCGTGCTGTCATGCATCAGATGCAGGGACTTTCTTTTTGAACCAGACTCGTATTTTTCGGATGTAGTAGCTTCTCCTGTTTCTGATTTCTTGATTGATGATATGACATTTAGATAAATAAAAGCCGCATAACTTTCGTTATGCGGCTTTTATTATTAAACTGGTAAAAGAGTTTTATTCAATTGTTGCTCCATAACCAGCTACATCGCTAGCTAATGTAAATATACCATTTACATAATCATATTGAGTAATAGGAGCTGTTGCGTGCTTGGTTATGTTATTACCGCTTGTTGGTTCTTTAACTAAAGAACTTGTATGATAATAATTCCAATTTTTGGTTAAGCCATATACGATATTGTCGGTTACATCTATTTGAGGTGTGCAACTTTCTAAGAAAGAATAATAGTAGGAACCGAATTCTGCTTCCGGACTTACGTCAAAGATATTCTTGCTTATAGTCAATGATGTTCCTTTTTGATATCTGAAGAATATATTGCTACCTATCATGTTGACAAAAGTATTATTTATAATTTCGGCAGAAAGTACACCATCTGATAAAGGTATATTACCAGTAGCCCAGTTTAATATTTGCACGCCTTCTTGAGGTGTCTGGCTATACACTATATTGTTCTTGAAGTTGAAAGTTTTATAATCTCCTAAATTGAAGCCTTTATATATATTTATCAAGGCAATTTTGATAGCATTAACTTCAATACGAGTGTCTTGAACAGAGATGTTGTCTATACCAAAGTAAGTCTTTTGTGCTGCATCGTAATAAATTGGTTTCAAGACATTCGCAATCAGACAGTTGTCAATGCAGATGTCAGTAAAGTCTCCCTTGCTGATAACGCCTGCATTATTTATAAAATAACCAGCATTGCTACCTCCATTGAGATCACTTAAATCTATTTTTATATTCTTAAAAAGTAGCTTTCCTTTGCATGATTTCCAGCAATTAATAGGACGAAGTGTTACTTGCTCGTCATCATATCGACCGATGATAATAACATCATTGCTGATTGATTTTACTCCGGTTGTGGTAAAATTGTGTGCTGTACCTGTGAGGAACAGTATAACAGGTTTACTCATTGTAGCACTAAAGTAAGTGTCAAGTGCCACATCGGCATCTGTTGCATCCAATATTTGTATGTCAGCATCTGAATAAATTTGGTTGTTGATGGTGATGCCGCCGATAGTAATGTCTTTACCATGATCAAAATCGGCTTTATAATCCGTACGATTCTTAATACTAACCTGAATCTTTGCAATCATAGCATACTTTCCACTTGTTGCCAATACCGCAATATCAGTAC
>OGXG01000301.1_pt1 | contig 28254 bp, 18 predicted proteins | sample 1576251 | NCBI WGS metagenome assembly OGXG01 (sample SAMEA3541533, study PRJEB24748) | human gut metagenome | biome: human gut; feature: human-associated habitat; material: faeces | place: China | collected 2012
TGTAATCCACCGATCAGTGAAGTAATCACTACATAAATCAGAATCGGGCGAAGCAGAGGCAGTGTAATCTTAAAAAATACCTGTGTAGAAGTTGCTCCATCCACTTCTGCCGCTTCAAATAAAGAAGTGTCAATTCCCATCATTCCGGCCATCAGAAGAATGGTTGTATTTCCGAACCACATCAGGCAGTTCATCAGTGCAATCAGGCCTCTGGCACTTCCGGTATGGGATAAAAATTTATATGGTTCTGAGATAAATCCAATCTGCATCAAAAGAGAGTTAATCGGACCTGCATCTGAAAACAGTGTAAAAAACAACATGGAAAATGCAGATGCCATGATCAGATTTGGCAGGTAGATCACGGTCTTAAAAAAACGTGATCCTTTCAATCGCAGGCGTACATCGGAGAACCATGCGCCCAGCAGGAGTGAAAAAAAGATCTGCGGAATAAAACACATAATCCAGAGGATCATTGTATTTTTAAAATAAATCCACACGTCTCCACTTTTAAATAACTCTCTGTAATTATCTAAACCTACAAATGTCGGTCCAACCTGGTTGAGACCGGACATATAATTTTCGAAAAAACTGTTATAAATTGTGCTGATCAATGGTATCAGCTGAAAAACGACATATACAACAATAAACGGGATCAGAAAAATATAGCCCCATTTGTTGTAACGAACGACCTTTCCTTTACTCTTATTCATATTTCTACCTCCGCGGTATTGGCGGTCGTCCCACCGGAGCCATAATATGGGAGAGGTGGCTCCGGCTTCAGACCTTATGTGTAACAAAAATTAGTAAGTAAGCTCTGGATATTTCTCGGTAACACCTTTGTAGAATAACTCTAATGCTTCGTCCTTGGTTGCCTTTCCTTCAAAGTAATTCTTCATTGCTTTCTGGAACTCTTCGTTGCAGCCCTGGTCATATGCGGAAATGTTGCTCAGATTCAATGTCTCAACACCTGCGCAGTACATAGACAGTGGGTTCTGTCCTCCAAGGATCTTGCTGCTATATTCTTTTCCGTCTTTTGCCTTAATTGATCCGTCTGCCAGTCCGTTCATGACGGTGTTGTTGTTTACGAAATCATCATCATCTAAAACAATGTCTTTCATGACGTCATCATCGGTTGTCATCTTTAACATAATGTCTTTTACAAGACTTGCATTATCTGTATCCTGTGCTGCGCAGATCCATGTACCGCCCCAGAAGAATCCCTGTGGCCCCTGAGCTGCACCCCATCCGCCGTTGTAACCGATAGATCCTTCGGTATCAGCTGCCATAGAGAAGTTTACAAGCCATGCCGGTCCAAAGTAGCAGAATACTTTTCCGTCCGGATAGAATCCCTTTGACCAGTCATCGGACCACATATCAAAGGTTCCTGCCTCTTTTGCATCTACAAGTTTCTTGGAATCGTCCACCCATTTCATGATATTGTCATCTACCTGTACTTTTCCGTCTTCTACCCACTTGCTTGAGACATTGTTGGAGTATACACGGTATGTATCATTTACAGATGAAATCATCTTGTAACCTTTTGCCTGCATTTTTGCAGCAGTATCATTGAAAGTATCCCAGTCACATACATAATTCTGTACTTCATCCGGATCATCGGTTCCCAGTACATCCTTTGCAGCCTCTCTGTTATAGAAAAGAACGCCTGGACAGCCCTGCCATGAAACTCCTTTTAACACTCCCTTGGAATCGGTTACGATATCCTTTGTATACTGGTACTGCTTGGAAAGATCCGCATCGGTAATTCCAAGATCTTTTACCGGCGCTGTGTAATCCGTATCTACATACTTTAATGCATTGTCTGCTTCTACCAGAAAAATATCAATCTTGTCATCTGCCGGAGCATCCTGCTGATTTAACAGTGCTGCATCCAGGTTGTTCTGATATGCATTGTCATCACTCGGTGTGATGTTCCATACAACATCCACATCTCCGATTTTTCCGTGTGTTGCATCCACTTCCTTGTAATCCGCATAGTGTGCGGTAATACGGCTCTTGAACTCCTCGTTCCAGCAGTAAATATTTAATACCTTTCCATCATCTTTCAGATTTGATGAAGCACTTTCTGTTGCGTTTGACGCATCCCCCTTGGATGTATCTGACGGTGTACCGGAATCACTTCCTTTTCCGCAACCTGCAAGCATTCCTGCTACCATGGCTGCACATAATAATGCACTGACTGCTTTCTTTTTCATAGTAAATTTCCTCCTTTTCTTTTCTGCCTTAAGCATGGTTTTATTATAGAGTTTTCCAATGGGTTCTGATACAAAAATGCTTGCAAATATATCAGATTCATGACATAATCTACAGATATAAATAGGAGGTCTTGTCATGCTGAAAAATCAATGGAGCAAAAAAGAAATCGAAGACAGTGAATACGAAATCCATCATCGTGCGCTTTCCGAGGAATATTCCTTTTTTGAAGCCGTAAAAGACGGAAACATCGAAGCAGTCAGTAAAAATTTAAAGGAAGAAGCGTTTACCAATCCCGAAGGCATGGGAATTCTTTCCAAAAATCCCCTGACAAACTTAAAATATCATTTTGTTGTTACCGTTGCACTGGTCACACGGTATTGCATTGACGGCGGCATGGAAACAGAGCAGGCCTACCGTCTGAGCGACTTTTACATTATTCACATGGATGCCTGCAGCACCATTCAGGAAATATCAGATCTGCATCATGAGATGGCTCTTGACTTCACCGGAAAAATGCGCCTTCTGCAGAAGAATGCCGCATTATCCAAACCGGTTGCACAGTGTATTGATTATATCTATGCCCACATCAGTGCAAGAATCACCGTGGAAGATCTTGCGGTCTACACCAATTTGTCTGCCAGCTATCTGTCCCGGTTGTTTAAGCAGAACCTCGGTGTGTCGATCAGTGATTATATCCGCGAAAAAAAAATCGAAAAAGCGCAGAATCTTCTGCGCTTTTCCGATTTTACCTACATTCAGATTGCAAACTATTTATCATTTTCTTCCCAGAGTCATTTTATCCAGACATTCCAGCACTTTGTCGGTATGACCCCAAAACAATACCGCAGTTCCAAGTACAAAAGCACATGGTAAAATTCTGCTATCCCAGAACAATCCGAAGTGTATGGTTTTCTTTTCCTTCAAGTACGGCAAACGGAATGCAGATTCCTGTATTTGTTTCTCCGGCATACCGCTGACCATCCAGCCATACTTCCGTGATCCGGTAATCCCCATATTCTTTCTTTTGTGGATTCTGGTAAACCACTGCGTATGTCTGTCCACGGAATGGGAACTGTGCCGAATAATTGCCACTTTCGTCAAACTGCCGCAACAGAATTTTGGGTTCTAGTACCAGATCCCCCCATTCTCCGCGGAATCCAAAAATCTGTGTAACCATTGTCATCATATACCAGCTGGCTGCCCCGGTCAGATACGGATATTTGCCTTTTCCGTCCGCATCAAAATATTCCGGAATTCCAGGATACATCAGGCTCACCGGTGTGTTCATTGCCTGTTCGAACAAGGTATACAATGCCTTGTATCCTTCCTTTACAAAACCTCTCTGATACAATGCATTTGCATACATAACCGTCATATGAGAAAAAACCGCACCATTTTCTTTTTCGCCATAAGCAAATCCAAACATTCGTCCCAGATCAAATTTTTCTTCCTTAAAATCCGTGTTCAGCCGGTAGCCTCCCACCTCTTTTTTATACAAATACAGGTCTGCACTTTTTGTAATCGCAGCGGTCTGTGCATCATCTGCGACATTTCCCATAACAGAAAATACCTGACCGGTCAGCATCATGCGGACATGATTATCCCTTTTGCCTTCCACCGGTCTGCCGTGATTATCATAATATCCGTTAAACCAGCCATTTCCATTTTCATCCGTTACCCATTCCTGCGTACGGATCAATCCGGTATACCATTCAGCACGCTCCCGCAGATTCTGCACCAGAGTACTGATATCCACAGAAATCTGTTCTCCAGAAATATTATGCACACACTGACTCACATAATTGTTTAAAACAACATTCCGTTTTTCTGCCGAATCATACGATGTGCGGTCCTGTCTGATCAGAATTTCCATCTCTTTTGCCAATGTAACCTCTTTCTTTCCGCTTGCCGCTTCGTATTTTTCAAGGGTATCTGCCAAATCACGGAGATTTCCGATATACGCACAGGTAAAAGCCACGCTTTCTCCTTTTTCCGCTGCCATATCCAGTGCATCATTCCAATCAGCACCGCGAAGACGCATCATTCCATGTTCTCCCGCCTCGTAGAAAGCGCACAGATTCTGCAAAAGCAGATGTTCTAAAACCGTGCCCTCGTAAATATTGCCATTTACATCTTTCTGGCGCATCCCATATGCCGGTGTCCACTCTGCGTCCCCGGCAGTTCCACGCTTTGCCTGCGGGTCCTTAAAATACGCCACTTTCTGATCCAGAATATCCAGATCTCCCGTCTGGTTCAGATACAATTTTGTGGTAACAAATGGCCAGTACGCATGATCCATCCAGACTCTTGTAATATTGTTGCGGTCTGCAACAAATTCTCCCGGCTTATCCCCGATAATTGTCGCATTGGTCCCGTCAAAACGGACACCCGCAAAGCTGTTTAAAATCATGGAGCGAACTTCCTTCGGGTCGAGAATCAGAAGGGAGAGACAATCCTGCCACAGATCACGCCAGCCCCTGCCGCCTCTGCCATAATCATGGTACGGCAAAAACGAACATCCGTAGATTCTGCGAAGAACCGGCTGGAAACAGATCCATTTCAGATAACTGTCTTCTTTGGGGTTTCCGGTTTCAAAGGAAATATTGACCAGCCCATTCCAGTAATTTTTTGCCTGTTCAAAGGCAGCATCTGCCTGTTTGGTCGTGCAAAACATTTCTGCTGCCTGTTCTGCCAGCTTCGGATCCTCTGTCATGCCACCAAGCAGAATATAATCGACATGTGCTCCTGCTGCAAGGGTAATCTCTGGAAATGCCATCGCCCCCATTGCTTCTTTTCCATCCACGGTACAACCGGCCGGACAGCCTTTTTCTTTATTTTTAAGCGCATCCGGTGCCAGAAATGTTCCGGTTTCTCCAATAAACGATTCCACCGTTGGGAAGAACGATTCCGGTTTTGTTCCATCTCCCTGACTGCCCATCTCAAAATAAATCATATGATTTTTCTGATGTCCGCGTTCATCAAATGACAATACCGGTTTACAGATCACGCCGCGTCCGGTAGTACGAATCCGGTGAAGCAGGGAAGTTACATGGCGGTGATCGCGCAGATTATCCGCGCTTCTGCCGTAAATTGGGATAGCAGAAGTCACGCGCACACACATATCCATATCCGATTTATTGGTAACGCGCACCTGCATCAGTTCTGCCGGTACTCCAAGCGGAGCAAAAATCCGCACGGCTGCCTCGATTTTCTGTTCTTTTAATTCCCGCTTCGTCTCCTGCCACATAAATCCGGCATCGAATGTCACTTCCTCCTCTTTTCCAAGGAAATGTGCATATTCTGCCTGCGCCGAAACTCCGGTCAGTGACACATGTTCCTTCCGGTTGATTGTACACCAGACATTGCGGGTACTTCTGTTATTGTGCAGATTTTCGATGCTCACCGGTTCCAGCAGAAAATGGTTCTGATCCAGCTTACAATCGCCGCCGAAGGTCTGCGTCACGCTGCTTTTGATTCCCTCTTCATTTGCCACCGGAAAATTGAGCTGTGTTTTTTCAACCATATGACGAATTTGAAATTCTCCGTTTTTTCCTGTAAACTGCATATCGTTTTTCATAACTTCTCCTTTCTATGCCATCACAAGGCGTACCTTCGTCTGATCGGTCATTTTTTCTACCGGAATGTAGTTGTCTTCCATCTTTTCCTCATTCACGTACAACGCTTTGCATCCACTCTGTACATGCTCTGGATTTTCTACCACAATATGAAGATGTTTTCCCCGGAAATCCTTCTCAATGGTAAACTGATCCCAGTCCGCCGGAATGGATGGTGCAATACGAAGTCCTCCAAAGTCCGGACGCATGCCAAGGATTCCTTCCACACATCCTACCATTACAGTGGAAGCAGTTCCGGTCAGCCAGTGCACATGGGAACGACCAAAATGCGGGCTGTCTTTTCCTTCCGTAAACTGTCCATAACAGTATGGCTCCAGTTTCCGAATCTCAGCACGATCGTTCTGTGCAGACGGTGCATTTTCCATAAAATAGGTAAATGCCTGATCCCCATGCCCCAGCAATGCTTCTGCCAGAATCAGCCATCCCTGCGACTGGGAAAAGATACCGGCATTTTCTTTTGTACCGGGATTGTAAATCACAGCCAGTGCTCCGTCAAATGCATGCAGATGATATGGTGGATCCATCAGAATCGCTCCATACTCTGTGTTTAACCGCTTTCTTACATTTTCCATGGAAAGTTCTGCCTGCTGCTTTGTTGCCAGTCCACTGATCACAGCCCAGCTCTGTGGATTCAGCCACATATTTGCTTCCGGATCCGTGCGTTTTCCAATCACCTCTCCGGCTTCCGTAAATCCACGGATAAAACGATCCTCATTCCAGCAGAGATTGTTAATTAATGTTCCAAGTTTTTTCTGTTCTTCTTCCAGATAATCCATATATGCCTGATCTTCTTTGTATGCGGCAAACTGTTTTAAAATCGTCATTGCATAATAAAACTGCAGTGCAACAAACGAGGACTCTCCATTTTTGCCCAGACGCAGACAGTCATTCCAGTCCGCATAAAGTCCTGCCGGAAGTCCGTGCGGTCCCAGATGATTCACAGAAAACGCAAGTGCTCTCTTCAAGTGCTCGTATACAGTGGCTTCATCTTTATTGGCAAACGGAATCACTTCATCGATAAATGCCAGATTTCCGGACTCCGCAATATATTTATATACCGTTGGAAACAGCCACAGAGCATCATCCGCACGATATGCCGGATGCCCGGTTTCCTGTACATAGGAAGCATCATCCGGCGTATCCTCATGTCCGGCATTGTGTGTAAATTTGACAAGCGGAAGTCCTCCTCCGTTATCCACCTGTGCCGAAAGCATAAACCGGATCTTTTCGAGTGCCATCTCCGGTGCAAGATGAATCACACCCTGAATATCCTGCACGGTATCGCGGTATCCGTAACCGTTTCGCAGACCACAGTAGAAAAACGACGCCGCACGTGACCAGATGAATGTCATAAAACAGTTGTATGCGTTCCATGTATTGATCATGGTATCAAATTCCCTGCTTGGTGTATGTACCTGAAAATGTTCCAGTTTTTCATGCCAGTAGCCCGTCAGTTCTTTCAGTTCCGTCTCACACTGTGCTGCCACATCTGCATAGCGGTTACAGATTGCTTCTGCTTCCTCATGTTCTTTCATTCCGACAAGAAATGCAATTTCCTTTGTTTCTCCCGGTTTCAGAAGCATCTGAGCTGCCAGTGCTCCGCACCCGTTTTCGTTGTAGCACATTTCCCCGGATAATTTTCCGTTTTCCACCCCCACCGGATTATGATATCCGTGATAGCGTCCAAGAAACGATTCTTTATCTCCACAGTAACTGTCCACCGGTGCACCGGTCAGTGCAAAGAAACGGGAGATTGCAAGCTTGTTATCCACTTCCTCTCCTTCTTTCACCCAGTCCAGATTACCGTGAATAATATGCCGGATACGGTTTGTCTCAAATACCGTACTCGTGATGAACTGGGAATACTGCAGATTTACCTGATCCTGTTCATAATTATTGTTGTTGGTAAATTCCGCATAACCGGTGATGGTCAGGTTTCTTTCACACGCTGACGCATTGGTCACTTTCAGATGCCAGACCTCATATGTCTGATTCAACGGCACATAATAACATACTTCAGAATGGATTCCACTGTAATCTGCAAGCATCTTTGTGTATGCTGTTCCATGATGACACTCACTTTTATAACTTTCCAGATCTTTTCCTACCGGCTGCCAGGATGCAGACCAGTAGTCTTTGCTCTCATTATCCCGCAGATAAATATAGCGTCCCGGCTGATCAAACTGGTTAAAAATATAACGCAGGATTCTTCCGTTTGCACCAGATCTGGCAAAACTGTATCCTCCTGCATTATTTGAAATCAGCGCACCATACTCCGGTGACCCCAGATAATTCGCCCACGGCGCCGGTGTATCCGGGCGTGTGATTACATACTCTCTTTTCTCATCATCAAAATATCCAAAATTCATGTGAAACCTCCAACCTTTCAATTTTCAAGCCTTTTACCCTATTGTAACGGATTCACAAATTTATGAATATCAGAATCACAGGATTTATACCAGATTCATGACATAAAAAGAGTGCCGGAATTTTCCGACACTCTGTGTTTCTTTTAAATATGAAAATACCCGATTCCTTTTACCAGTTTATCGGAAATCTCCCGCAGCTGCTCGGCACTTACATATACCTGCTGGAACGTTTCTACAACTTCCTGTGTTCCATCGTAGGTTTTTTTCGTGCTTTCCACATTTTCTTCCGCAATTCCGGACAATTCCCCAACTGCCTGAACAACTTCATTTCTGGAATCTTCCAGTCTCTGGGTACTTGCTTTGATCTGTTTGATGCTCTGCATGGAACTGTTAATTTCGCCCAGCACTTCTTTTACAATATTCTGCGTCTCTGCCATGCTCTCACTCTGGCTGGTAATAATCTGCTGCATACTCTGCATACTTTCCACAGCAAGGGAAGAATCCCTGATCAGCGTTGACGCTATCTGCTCAATTTCCTGGCTCGACTGATCCGATTGCTCTGCAAGTTTTTTAATCTGTCCTGCCACCACAGCAAATCCGCGGCCGCTTTCTCCCGCCCGGGCAGCTTCAATAGAGGCATTCAGGCTCAACAGATTGGTTTCCTCTGCAATGGAGGAAATGATGGTTGTGGCTTGCTGGATCTTCTGTACAGAATCGTTTGTCCGGTTGGTCTGCTGCTGAACCTGTGCCAGCATCTGCTCCACCTGTTCATTGATCCCACAGAGTTTTTCCAGCGTTGCGGAAGCATTTTCGCTGGAGGAATGCATAAATGTGGCATTTTGATCCAGATTTTGTACCTCTGCTGTAGTTTCCGTGATATTCTCGCCCATAATTTTCATATGATCCGAAGTATTTCTCGAATTTTTCGCCTGCTCACTGGAATTATCCACTACAAGGCTGACCGCCTGCTGTACCTGTGACATTGTACCATTGGTATTGTCCGCCGCCGTACCCAGAATCTGTGACGTTGAAAGCAGCTTCTTTGCATTTTCTGAAATATCCCGGATTACAGACTTCATGGCATCCCTTAATGTCATGGTTCCGCGGGACAGATCACCGATCTCATCCTTTCGCTTCAGAAGTTTTTCATCTACCCACACATTTAAATCACCATCTGCAAGTTTTCCAACGACAGCCACACTGTTTTTGATATTTTTACTGATCGAGGCTGCCATGCGCATCGCCACAACGATACATAAAAACATCACTGCAAGCATGGCAGACATAATCATCCCAAGAATTTTATTCACCACGGCATCTTTTTTCGCCTTGTTGGTACCGACAAAGACCATGCCTACGACTTCATCCGAACTTCCATTCTGGTATACCGGAGTAAAATATCCATAGTTGCGCGTCCCATCCAGTGAAACGTTTTTACTAAAATACGACTTTTTCCCTTTGAGAACCTGGCTGACCACACGCTCCCCCGCTTTGGAGCCGAGAATACGATCGCCGTTTTTATCCAGTGCCGAGGTCATGATTCTTTGATCTCCGTAAAAAAAGGTCACATCCATTCCGGTATTTTCTTTGATCCGGTCCACCAGATTTTCCGATTTGGATATGTTGTAGCTTCCCTTCCAGATATCACCATTGGTGCTTTCCAGATAATCCCCGGTATTCTGGTCATAGGCGGCAAGGGTGGCTGCCGCGGTACCTTTTAATGCATCCTGTACCTCATCCATCAGGGAGCTTTTAACCATCGTAAGCATAAAAAGCAGGGTAATTACCCCTAATACCAGCACCGGTCCTATACTGGTTGCAAGAATTTTCTTTCGTATACTCATATATGCCCCCTATTCTACCACTTCAACGGTTTTAAAATACCAGTTGATTCCACCTGTAATTGTGGCATCATCCAGCGTCTTTCCTTCTTCACCAACCGTTTCTCCGGTATTTGTTTCAATCACACCGTCAAACACACCGTTTTTTCCGGATAAAATATCTTCTTTTGCAGTATCCACAGCCTCCTGTGTTCCATCCGTGCAAAAATCAGCAAGTGACGTAATCCCTACCAGATTTTCATTCATACCGCCATAATAATTGCTTCCATCCCAGGTACCGTCAATCACGCTCTGCACCGCTGCTGTATAATAAGCACCCCAGTTCCAGATCACGCTGCACAGGCAGGCATCCGGAGCATTTTTGCTCATATCAGAATTGTACCCGATACCATACACCCCTTTTTCCTGTGCCATTGTCTGTGGATATTCTGTATCACAGTGCTGCGTGACCACATCACAGTCCATATTTAACAGGGTTTGTGCTGCTGCTTTCTCCGCATCCGGGTCAAACCAGCTGTTCGTGACTTTTACATAGATTTTTGCTTCTGGTTTCACGGAATACACCCCAAGTGCAAAGGCATCAATACCTCCTGTCACTTCGGAATTGGAGGAATCCATCGCTGCCACATATCCCAGCTTATTGGTTTTGGTATTCATTCCCGCTACGATTCCGCTTAAATATCTTGCCTGATAGATTCGCCCGAAATAGTTTACAAAATTCTTTCCGTTGCTTTTGTATCCTGTTCCATGTGCAAAATATATATCCGGATATTTTTCCGCCATCTCCTCCGTGGCATCCATATATCCCCAGCTGGTGCTAAAAATAATATTGCATCCGTCATCCACACACTCCTGAATCGCTTTTTCGGTTGCCTCTTTATCCGAATCATCAACATTTATTTTTCTGTCAATCTGTTCATCTGATAATCCAAGATTCTGCTGCATTGCCTGAATGCCAAGATCATGTGTATAGGTATATCCACTGCCTTCTGCCGGATCCGATAAGTGCAAAACCCCTACCTTGATCTTGTCCTTTGAAATCCCTCCGCTTTCAGTTCCCGTTGTTTTGGTGGAAGCCTCCTGTGTGCTTCCCTCATTTGTTGCATAATCATCGACCTGTCCGGCTGCCCCGCATCCTGCAAGCAAGATACCGGTAAGTGCCATGGCAAGCAGTCTTCGCCCTTTCCATTTCATAGCGTTCCTCCTTCGCACATTATATCCATTTTCTCCCCTGTAACCTCATAATATTTATTATATCCAATTCACCCTCATTCTTCCAGTAAAATTTTAAAAACACCGTGCCCGTTCCCGTGTTCCCGGCACAATAAAAAGTGGGAACCGAAACATACGGTTCCCACTAAAGGAGGAGTTAAAATATTTTTATGATAATTTCCAGATTTCTTTGTTGTACTGGTCGATGGTTCTGTCAGAGGAGAAGAATCCAGCCTTGCTGATGTTGATCAGCGCTTTCTTTGCCCAATCCTTACGATCGGTATATGCTGCATATGCTTTCTCTCTGGTTGCAATGTAATCCTCGAAATCCGGGAATGTCATAAACCAGTCTTTGTTTAACAGCTCATTGTACAGACGCTCTAAGTTCTCGCTGCATCCAACTGCCTTTACCGTATCGCTTATGATGAAATCTACGGCCTTCTTTAACTCAGAATCCTTCTCATAGTAGCTTCTGGAGTTGTAATCGCCTCTGTCATAACGGTCGATAACGGTCTGGGAATCCTCACCAAAGGTAAAGATGTTCTCGTTTCCAACAAGCTCTGCGATCTCTACGTTTGCACCGTCCATGGTTCCAAGTGTCAGTGCACCGTTTAACATAAACTTCATGTTACCGGTTCCGGATGCTTCCTTGGATGCAAGGGAAATCTGCTCGGAGATATCACATGCAGGAATCATCTTCTCAGCCATGGTTACGTTGTAGTTTTCTACCATAAATACCTTTAAGTATGGACTTACTTCCGGATCATTGTTGATGATCTGCTGTAAACAGAGGATCAGATGAATGATATCCTTTGCAATAATGTAAGCCGGTGCTGCCTTTGCTCCGAAGAATACGGTGATCGGAGTTGCAGGCTTCTTGCCTTCCTTGATCTCGAAATACTTGTGGATGACATAGAGGGCATTCATCTGCTGTCTCTTGTACTCATGCAGTCTCTTTACCTGAATATCATAGATGGAATTCTCATCAATCTCAAATCCCTGTTTCATCTTCAGATAATTCTTCAGATCTGCTTTCTTGCCAGCCTTTACTGCAAGGAGACGATCCAGTACCGCATCATCATTGACGAAATTGCCAAGTTTCTCTAACTCGTTGGCATCCTTCTTCCAGCCCTCACCGATTAAGTCTGTGATCATTGCGGAAAGCTCTGGATTGCAGGACATGAGCCAGCGACGGAAGGTAATACCGTTGGTCTTATTGTTGAACTTCTCCGGATAAAGCTTGTAGAAGTTATTTAACTCACTGTTCTTTAAGATTTCTGTGTGCAGGTATGCAACACCGTTGACACTGTATCCATAATGGATATCCATGTGTGCCATGTGTACCAGTCCGTCCTTGATGATGTAGGTGCTCTCATCGGAAACTTTTGCACGTACACGGTTGTCCAGCTCGCGGATAATTGGCATAAGCTGTGGAACTGCCTTATCCAGGAAACCGATTGGCCATTTCTCAAGTGCCTCTGCAAGAATCGTATGGTTGGTGTATGCACATACCTTAGATACGATGGAAACTGCCTCATCCATCAGGATGCCTCTCTCCTGTAACAGACGGATCAGCTCCGGAATTACCATGGATGGATGGGTATCATTGATCTGAACGGTTGCATAATCTGCCAGGTCATGTAAGTTTGATCCCTTCTCTACTGCCTCGTCAAGAATCAGTCTTGCAGCGTTGCTTACCATGAAATACTGCTGGTAAACACGAAGGAGACGTCCCTTGTCATCAGAATCATCCGGATATAAGAACAGTGTCAGGTTCTTTGCAATGTCATCTTTGTTGAAATCGATCGTATCTCCGACAATGCTCTCATCAACAGTCTCGATATCGAACAGACGCAGCTTTGTAGTACGGTTGTTATAACCAACGACATCAATGTTATATAATCTGGACTGTACGGTAAATCCACCGAACTGTACCGGATAAGTGACATCTGTCTTTGTCAGCCAGCTATCTGGTGTAATCCATGGGTTTGGAGTCTCTTTCTGTAAGTTGTGGTCAAATACCTGTTTGAACAATCCGTAGTGATAATTTAATCCAACGCCATCACCGTTTAATCCAAGTGTTGCGATAGAATCTACGAAGCAGGCTGCCAGACGTCCAAGTCCACCATTTCCGAGTGAAGGCTCAAGCTCGATTTCCTCGATCTCTCCGATGTTCTTTCCAGATGCCTCAAGCTCGGACTTTACACTGTCATAAATGCCAAGGTTGATCAGGTTGTTGGATAAAAGCTTTCCGATTAAGAACTCTGCAGAAATGTAATACAGCTTCTTCTTTCCTTCGTTGCTGACCTTGTCCTCTGCCATCTGCTTGGTCATATCAAGGAGTGCATAGTAAATTTCCTCGTTTGAGCACTTCTCGATGGTCTTGTTATATTTCATAGATACTGCTTTTGCTAAAGTCATGTGTTTTCCCTCCCACAAGATTTCGTGTTGTTTTGATGTACTTAGTATATGATTTTTTCCTGCTGATTTCTTGTCGTATTCAAGCAAAAACTGATACTATTCTATCATTTTTTATATTCAAATAGCCCATGACTGTTAAATTTTACCAATTTCCTGCCACCTGTCTTGGTACATTTCCACAGTGCCTGCATATCCTGTGTTTTCGCCTGTTTCATGCGTTTTCTGTGTTTTTGTTCTTTACAGGCAGAGGACAATTCTGCTAAAATAAAGATATGAATATACTTGAATATGAAAATTATCACGAAACCATCACACATGGGGATATTATCTTCCCTTATAATACATATCTATGCTCGATCCCACTGGATTTTCCGCGTGTACCGCTGCACTGGCACGATGAACTGGAACTGATCTACATCAAAAAGGGGATGGGACGCATTACAGTAGATTTCCGGGAATACAAAGTAAAAGGTCCGACCCTGGCTCTTATTCTTCCGGGACAGCTCCACTCCATTGACCAGCTGGAAGATGCCTTCATGGAATATGAAAATATCATCTTTAATCCGAGTATGCTGATTCCACGGCAGAACGATGTGACTGCCACCGATTTTCTTCTTCCTCTTATGAGCGGAAAAGTCACGGTTCCAACCATCTTCACCCCTGTCTATCCTTATTACACGGATGTCATCATGCCAATTGATGCCTGTGACGAGATCAGCAAGACCAAACCACAGGGCTATGAACTGTACATCAAAAGTCAGTTGTACCAGTTTTTCTTTATTTTAGACAACCGCTGCCGGAACTTAACGACAGGCAGTAACCGCAAAACGCTTGATAAAATGAAAATTGTTTTAAAATACATTGAAAATAATTACATGCAAAAAATAACGATTGCCGACATCGCGGCAACCGTTGATTTTTCCGAATCTCATTTTATGCGGTATTTCAAAGAAACTATGGGAACGTCTTTCGTGGACTATCTGCGGGACTACCGCCTGACAATCGCCTCGCGTCTGCTGACAACTTCCGACTCCTCCATTCTGGATATTGCGGCAGAATCCGGTTTTGAAAATCTTTCCTATTTTAACCGGGTGTTCAAACAAAAATACAGCATGACACCGCGCCAGTTTCGGAAAGAAAGCCAGTAATTTTTCCAGCATAGCCGGTGAAAACCACACTAAAAAAACAAAGAAAAAAACGCAGCAAAAAGAAATCCCGCCACTACATCACTGATAAAGTGCACCCCGGAAACTACCCGGATCCATGCAATGGCAACTGTCATAAGCAAAAATACAATCCCCGCAGCCGGGCACACAAACCAGAACGTAAACGCAATCACTGCCGCGGAAAACACATGCCGGCTCGGCCAGGAATGTCCTTTCGTATCTTTTGGAATCACAGATGGCAGTTCAAATATTTCATACGGCCGTTTCCGGTTGATCCAAGTCCGCACAACCGTCACAATAATAAATCCGTCAAGTGGCACACAGATGGCTTTATATAGCCGCATATCCTTCTGACACAGCAGCCACAGAAGCAGGCATGGATATGCCACAAAAATCACAACCGTCAATATTTTATTTGCTCTATGTAACGCCCGCGCACGTTTCGGGTCATCCCGAAACGGCTGGGTCATTTTAACGTAAGTTTCTTTTTTCATAGGTAATCCTGTCTAACGTCCGGTATTGGTCTTACCGCCATTGTTTGTGTCTGCATCCGGATCTACCGCGTCAATTGCATCATCCACGCCATCTGCCACAGCATCACCGGCATCTTTCACACCATCCACGACATCTTTTCCCACATCCCCGATATCTTTTCCGACATTGCCATCGTTTTTGGAATTTCCGGCATCCGTATTATTGTCTGTTGTACCATTTCCAGTCGTATTGTCCGTTCCCGGAATGTTTTCCTGTGTAGTAACCTGTGTATTGGAAGTATCGTTTACACCATTGTTCGTTCCGTCATCATTTGCTGTACCACAGGCCGCAAACAGACAGATCCCTGCTGCAAGCATTCCGCTCATCATCAGAACTTTTAATTTTTTCATCACACATATCTCCTTTTATTTGATCTACAGAGCTAGTGTGTGCAAAATTCCCATTTATTATACAACAGAATTTTCCAGATTTGCTAGTGCTTTTTCATCTTTGGCTGGCAGAGCAGGGAGGCAATATAAGAAAAAACGAGTGCTGCGGAAAGCCCTGCCGCACAGTTTTTAAAGCCGCCCAGAAAAATACCGATAAATCCTTTCTTGTCCACCATCTCTTTGACACCCTTCCAGAGATTGTTTCCAAATCCCAGAAGCGGCACATTCGCGCCCGCCTGCGCCCATTTGGAAAACGGCTCATAGATCCCCACAAATCCAAGGATGGCCCCAAGGCAGACCAAAAGAACCATGATACGTCCCGGAAGCATTTTTGTTTTTTCCATCAGGATCTGTGACAGTGCACAGATCATTCCCCCTGTTACAAATGCAATTACATACTGCATATCCTTATCCCTCCTTTTTTGCGGATGAAACACAGCTTTCCAGCACAACACCGTGTGCAATCCCTGGTATTGTCTGTCCTTCATTGAAACTGACCGTAGAAAGCAGTGCGCCTGTCGGCACAAAGAGTATTCTTTCCAGTTCCCCGCTTGCCAGCTTTGGCAGGAAATGCGCGCTCAGCACCGAGGCTGCACATCCGCATCCCGATCCTCCGGAACCGGTTCCCTGTGTCTGTGAATCAAAAATTAACATGCCACAGTCCTCATGCTGCTTGCGGATATCCATTCCTTTTTTCAACAGCAGATCAAACAGAATCTGCTGACCGACTTCTCCCAGGTCTCCCGTGATAATCCGGTCATAATCTTCTGGTTTTCGTTTAAAATCCGTAAGATTCTGCGCAATCAGCTCAGCGGCAGCCGGTGCCATCACGGCTCCCATATTCATGGAATCTTTGATTCCGTAATCTACAATCTTTCCGGTTGTGACCCCCGCCACCTTTGCCAGCGGCTGCTTCGCCTCTTTTGACAGAATAAATGCACCGCCTCCGGTCACTGTCCATGTGGCACTTACCGGACGCTGATTTGCGTATTCCAGCGGAAAACGGAACTGTTTTTCCGCACTGGCAAAATGGCTCGAAGTGACTGCAGCCACGCGATCCGCATATCCGGCCGCTACCGTCATTGCAGAAAGTGCCAGCGCTTCTCCACATGTGGAACATGCCCCGTACAGTCCAAACAGTGGAATTTCAAACGTTTTCAGTCCAAATGACGAGGCAATCAGCTGTCCGAGCAGATCTCCGGCAAACAGATACCGCATATCTTCCGGCTTTTGATCTGCTTTCCCGAGGGCAAGCGTCAATGCTTCTTTCTGAAGACTGCTCTCTGCGGCCTCCCATGTCTGCTGACCAAATTTATCATCCGGTCCGATACAGTCAAATGCATCTGCCAGGGGGCCTTCCCCCTCTTTGGTTCCAACCACAGATGCTGTTCCAATAATAAAAGGAGCCTTTGCAAAGCAAAGACTCCCTGATCCAACCTGCTGATCCATACTGTCTCTCCTTACTTTGTTTTTCTGATAGTATGTACAGGTCATGCTGTTTTATTCTGCTATAATGGTATACAGTGTCATGAAACAGAGAGCTTCAGCGTAAGCAGCACAATTTTAAAATTTTAATGTTCTATAATCCAGATAATGTCCTCATTACCAGATCTACATCCTTGTTTTCAAGTTCCTGTATAATATGTAAATATGTTTTCTGGGTAGTAGTCATACTGGCATGTCCCAAGCGTCTTGCTACACTGGCAATGGATACTCCTGCAAATAATAACAGTGATGCATGTGTATGTCGAAGCCCATGAATTGAAATCACTGAAATACCACAATCCCTGCAATGCCTCGCAAGAACATCATTAACCGTTGAATTATATATTTTTTCTTCTCCTACAAAAATCGGCTTATCCTCCGGCAGATTTTTAACCAATTCAGAGAACTTTACAACAATTTGCCAATCTATTTGTATTTTTCTGACCGATGACTTGTTTTTAGTAGGTAAAAAACCACCTGTTCCTTTATAATCCCAGGTTTTGCTTACCGATAATGTCTGCCTTGCAAAATCAAAATCTGCTGGAGTAATTGCAAGTGCTTCTGAAAAACGCATACCCGTTTTGGCAACCAATAGAATAAACCAATCCCAATTTGGTTTTTCCTTTATGTCAAGATGTGCAATCAATGTATGAAGTTCAAACTGATTGAGATATTTAATCTTTTTTACTTTTGGTGTTTTTCCTTTAATAATTGCTTTTCTTGTAGGATCTCTTTCTATCAGTCCCTCATCAACGGCATCCAGAATTGCTCCTTTCAACTGATGATGAAAATCAAGTGTTGTCTGTCTTTCATGTTCTTTTGCATAATCATTTAAAAGCTGCTGATACATCGTTCTTGTAAGTTCAGATACTTTCAAATCCGGCACCAGTTTTTCTACCCACTTTTGTGTCATTCGGTATTTTGCCAAAGTTGCTTCTCTTATGGCATCCTTCTTATATACATTAACCCATTCCTTATAATAATTACAGAAAAGTTCTGTGGTGTTCTCATCATTTCGCATAAGCACCTCCGTTTCCTGTACTACTTACGCTGATAAGAACAGTAAAGAATATTTATATATACAAATCAATCCTAATGGTTCATAAGAGGTTTAATTTCTTCATCCAGAGTTTTTCTTAACTCAGCAATCATCATTGTATAATATTTAAATTTTGGAATTGCTCTCTCCTGTACTTCTTTGTAACTGGTAAAATTTGCTGTCTCTTTAATTGCACTCTCATTCGGGATCTCTCCATTTCGATAATGCATTGCCGCATACATAACATCATCTTTAGACGTATACCATGTAATACAAAAATCTGTAACTACTTTTTCAATACACTCTTGTTTCATATTTTCAACAATATTCAGAATGGACTGTCCTTTATACTTATTTACATCCTGCTCAATTTCTCCAATTAAAGTGGTCATTATCTCAGCTACTTTCGGATTATCTTTTCTGAGTTCTTCCACATATTGCTTTACCTCATCCATCTGCTTTTGTTTCTGTTCCTGTGTAACATCCTGTGATTCTTCATCTGGTGATACAATGTTCTGGATCAGATTGATAATATACTCATAATCAATCTTTGTATGACTGTATGCCATTAATTCATAATCTTCATCTACGACAGGCACTCCCGGATCATCAATTTGACCATCGGTATCTTCTTTAATTTCCTCTTTTGCATTTAAGTACTGTCCTGCATAATCCGTATACTCATCTTCCGTAATACCATATCCAGCCAGCATATTATCTTCATACTGTGTAAATGATTTTAATTGCGCAAAAAACTTGTCAAAATCCTGAAACAGCTTAACAAATATTTTTTTCTCTTTTATTGACATTCCCGGAACTTCTTCCGGAGTCTCTGCAGATATTCGAAGTGCTTTTAATGACTTGCGAAATGCCGATTCCACCTCTTTCCAATCTGCCAGAAGAGCTGTTTGTGTACTTCCTGCAGAATACAATCGTACCGCATTGTCAACACTCTCCTTAAATAATTTTGGTGCCTGAAATGTAACAATCTGACCATATACTTTATTTTTATCATAAATACGATTTGTTCTGGAAAATGCCTGAATCAAATCGTGCGGTCCCATTGGCGGTCTGTCAATGAATATCGTTGACAGACACGGTGCATCAAAACCGGTCAGGAGTCGATCGACTACAATCACCAGATCCAGCTGCTCATTTCTGCTCTTATATTTTGCATCCTTCCTTGCAAGACGCTTATTCAGATTTCCATTGTATCCCTGTATTTGAGAAATCTCATATTTTGTTCCAAACATTTTATTGTAATCATCTAATGATTCCTGCATCTTCTGCTGATTTACATGGGAACCTTCTTCGTTTTCTGTTACGGAATAAGTAATTGCGAACTTTGGAAAATCCGGTAATACCTGTTTTATTTTTTCATCAATTTTAAGTGTTGTCTTCCCTTCCTTTACCATTTTCAACAAATCATAATATTTTTGTGCCAATTGGATGGAACTCGTTGTAAGTAACCCCTCATATGTCTTTCCTTTTCCATTTTGAAATCCCAACTTATAATAAGATTTATTCAAAATCACCTCAAGTACTTTCAACATATGACTTTCAGTCACATAAAGATTACTGTCCGTTTCATCCTTTTTATTTTTGGGACCATTATGTTCCACCTGAAATCCTAAAACGGCATTGTCATGAATGGCATTCTGAATCGTATATTTATGCAGGCACTCTCCATATAATTCCTGTGTAGTACGGGGCAGATCTCCCATCTGTGGATATGGATTTTCCGCAAACCGGGGAGTGCCTGTAAATCCATACCATAAGGAATTTCCAAAAAATCTTTCTATTTCCCGCTTTGTTCCAGGAGTGACAGCTCTATGACATTCATCTACAACAAATGCAATTTTCAGGTTTTTAATTTTGTGATATTCCGGTGTACCTTCCTGCAATTTTCTGGTAATTAATCTCTGCAATTTCTGGATCGTTGTCACAATCACCTGACGATCATCTGATTTCAACTTTTTCTTTAAATCAAACACATTGTCTGTCTCATCTACATCTATCAGATCATTATTCGCATATGCCTGAAATGCCATGGTGGTCTGCGTATCCAGATCTTTTCGATCAATTAAAAAGATAGCTTTATCAATCGCTGGAATATCCATTAACAAATTTCTGGTAGCTTTATAAGAAGTTAAGGTTTTTCCTGATCCAGTTGTATGCCATACAAAACCAGATTTTCCAGTCTTAGAAGCATCACGAATTGCTTCTATTGCATGGATCTGATAAGGGCGCAACAAAATCAAACGCTTTGCCTCTTCATCCAATACTGTATATCTTGCGATCATCTCATGTGCCTCAGGAATACGAAGCACACTTTTTGCAAAAACAAGGTAATCGGAAACTGCGTTATTTTCCTTATCCAGCCATCCACTGATAAACTTCGGATTCAATTCGGTATCACTTGCAGCTGAAAAATATTTTGTATCAACCCCATTACTGATTACAAACATCTGTACAGCTGAGAATATTCCCGTAAATTTTCCCTCTCCAATGTATTTTTTTATCTGCCAGAATCCATCCATGTACGAATGCTGCTTATTTTTCAATTCTATATGAATCATCGGCAATCCATTGATCATAAGAGTAACATCAAATCTTCGGTCTCTTGCATTTACACTACTATCCTCATCCATTTTTAACGCATTGTACTGATTAATCACCTCATAAACACTGCTGCCACCTGCAATATGCTCATGATTCATCACAACAAGATGCAACCGTTCGGTATCCCTTTGTACGTGTACCATTACTTTTCCATTTTCACCAACTAACCATTCGCCAGCCTTATAGAATGATGAAAACTGCAGTTGATTCTTTACCTGTTCAAATTCTGCATCCGAAAGTGGTTCTCCATTTAAACGTTCCTTATTATTCTGTTCAAGAATATATCTGAAATTCTTCCAAAGATCTGCTTCTGTTTTTAAGTCTTCGCGATACGTCCATTGTGAATCACCATAAATCAGTTGTTCAATAAGTTTCTGCTCTATCACGGACTCTAATTCTGCCATAATAGCCTCCTTTTTGGGTGTGTTTATATCGGTTGTTATGTATTTCATTACATTTTTTGCGCAAAATAGCTTATGCTGGTGAAGAGTGATGAGGTGGTCTAGGTGATTAAAATATGCTCCTATCTTCATCTGTTCCTCTAAAGATGGCATCTTTATCTCACACTGAATAAGCTTATCATAATAGAAGTAAAGACGCACGCTTCCTTCCTGTAATCTCTCAATCCATTTCGGAAAATGCTCAGACTTAAACCAATGCCAAAGAAATCTATCATCAACATAATCCGCTGTCTGAAAAACCTCATAAAGTGAACTAACTATTACATTTTCAGTACCTGCATAGTATCCTATCGAGCCAACATTTATTCTAGCGGGATTATATGCAAATGAATTTGGAGGGACAATATTGTAGGCTGTTGTATCAACATCTACCATATATCCGAAGTCATCATGCGCATCCTTTTGAGATATAAAGCCTCTATCATTTGTTACTGCATAGCACTCTAACTCCAACCCTTCTCTATTTCTTACAGCTACATTTTTGACGAACTCTGAGAACTTACGCTGTTCCCAAGCGTCCAGCGCAATATCGATAAATCTATAACACTTACGTTGGTGAAGAGTGATGAGGTGGTCTAGGTTGGAAAAGTATGTTCCAATTTTATGTTGCTCTTCCATTTTTGGTAAATAAATTTTATACGGCTCGATATGCTTATTATTTATCTGTGGTATTGTAGACGTATCAGCAATTTTATAAAGTCCTTCTTTTTGCAACATTATATACAAAAAATCTACATCTATTTTTTCAGAACTCAAGGCCATCATATTTGTATCCATATAGCTATCAACGCCTAAAACACGCACTTTATTCGTTAATATTGCAGCTCCTCTTTTGGGGAAAATAACACTTCCTGCTTGCACCATCTTAGCAGAACTATTTTTCAAAACTTTATTCTGTGTGTTTATTACAATCTTATATGCATAATTTAAATCATCAACTTTAACGTAGTTGATATTACCCTTTTGGAATTTTGCTGGTGCCTCTCCAGATATAATTTCTACACAATCCCCCAACTTACGCTGTTCCCAAGTTTTCTCTTATATTTTTCTTTTTATAAAAACTTACGATAATATAAAGTGTTTAACAAAAATACCGTATCTCTCCAAAATACTCAAACCATTTTTGTTTTACCTCATCACTTCTTGCTTCAATAATCCTTACAATATTTCTCAAAGCAACTGTTGGAATATTTGATATGTTATTCACAACAATACATTTTCCGGCAGATGTAATCCACACTTTCGTTGCATTCTGATGTGGACGTCCTTCTGCAATATGCACATGTATCGGTTCCAACGGTTTCCCTTCATTTGCCCAAAAATATATCCAATAGGCTCCTACCTTAAAAACCTGAGGCATGCTCAAATCCCCCTTCTTTTGCGAATTCCATAATCAAATGTGCCGTTGATTTTATAATTTCCATAAATTCTTCAACCTGTTTATCTGAATATCCATTGATTTCTTTTATTTCATAAGTCGGCAAATAACATGTCATATTATGAAATCCATCTTTTTTATCTGGGGTTTCAATATAAACTTTTACCGTTCCATCTGCATTCATATCAGAATGCACAATTTCTGTTTCATCATTTAACGTCATAAACGGATACATCATAATTTTTACCTTCTTTCCCTAAATCTAATACTACACTAGATTACATCGTAAGTATAATTTTTTTGCAAATTTTTATTTCAAATAAATATTATAAATTTGTTTTATATTTTCTATTTAAAAATTACTATAAAATGTTACATAAACATATTTTGTAACATAAATTTCTTTAATTTTTGTAATTCATCACACTTATGCTGGTGAAGAGTGATGAGGTGGTCTAGGTTAGAAAAATATGTTCCTATCTTCTCTTGTTCTTCCTTTTCTGGAAATAAGCCAAAACATTCCGCAATATCTTCTTGTCCTATTGTTGTAAATGCCGTTGTCTTCGCCCTTGCAATAAATTGTCTTTTGAATATACTTCCAGATAAATTAAGTTTCACAAAAAATGGATCATATTTTTCTTTATCAAGCTTAAGTCTTATAAGATGGTCATCATATACAAAACGTCCTGAATCCAGTAAAACATTAGATTCTGCAATACCTTCTGGTTTCAGCGAACTTCTTGTCAGGAAAATATCTCCCCATTCAACATTACATTTTTTTACAGCATCTTCATCATAATTACTGAATGTCAATTTTTCTGGGTGAATCTTATCTGGATCATACATGTTAATAACGTTAATATGTCTTAATCCCGTTTCATCATTTGCTTGATTATTCATTATCCCATTTGATAATTTTTCTATAGCTATTTCTGATAACTTACGCTGTTCCCAATCGTCCGAGAATCCAGAAAATCTAATTTCCGGGACACATTTTCCATTTTCCGGAAACATTTTTTGAAGCATATATTTTTTCAGGCTTTTAGTTTCTTCACACTTACGCTGGTGAAGAGTGATGAGGTGGTCAAGAGACTGAAAATAGGTTCCTATCTTAGCCTGTTCTTCTATTAATTTAGGATAAATAATACCCGTATCTTGCATAGCAGATTTTGAAATTGATGTAACTTTTATCCCCTGCATCAAAGGTATCAACTGATGGTGATACGCATTGGAATTCAGATAGTATCCCAAATATCCAGAAGCAAATTTTTCTACTGGTCTATATGGAATGGTATGTAATCCAGACAGTACAACTTCATCAATCAATCCAGCTATTTCACTACATTTTCCAACAGTTGAGTCTTCTGCTGTATCAGCAACAATTACATCTCCATTCTGCAAAAATGAAGCATTATATTTAGTCAAAACGTTTTCATCCAAAATCATAGGGAGTTTCTCTTTGCTTACGTCTAAGACTTCACCAAACTTGATAAGCACATCACCATAATGAACATTCTTTGCAACTCCTATTTCTTTAGACAGATCAGCTCTGGAAAGTGTATTATTCTGCAAGCTAACCAGCACATCCCCCAACTTACGCTGTTCCCAATCGTCCTCATACCCTTTGAATCTAATTTTAGGTTTTCCCATCGCTATCACCCCTCCATCTTCCTAATCAGTTCATTCAACGAGGACATAATAGTTTCATCCGTAGATGTCAAATCCTTAAGTAAGGACAGAAATTCTCCCTGCGCCTGTTCCAATTCCTTATCCGTCTGATCCATCTGCGTTAAAAGAGCATTTATATCGACTTCTTCCTCTTTTTCAAAATTATCTACATAACGCGGAATATTCAAATTGAAATCATTCTTCTCAATATCCTCAAAGCTTGCAAGATAGGATTCTTTTTCTACTGTTTCTCTTTTACTGTACAACTCCATAACAGCATCTATATGTTCATCTGTCATGGCATTTTGCTTTTTTCCTTTGTCAAATTTCTTTGATGCATCAATAAACAATACATCTCTTCCATCTCTGTGTTTCTTTAAAACGATGATACAAGTAGGAATTGAAGTATTATAAAATAAATTGGCAGGCAATCCAATTACTGCATAAATATTCCCTGCACGAAGCAATTTTTCTCTGATTTTTCCTTCTGCTGCCCCTCGGAACAGAACCCCATGAGGTAATACAATTGCCATTGTTCCATTACTTTTTAAATGATACAGACCATGAAGTAAAAAAGCATAATCCGCTTTTGATTTTGGAGCCAATACTCCATAGTCGCTGAATCTTTCATCTTGTAAAAATCCGGCTGTTGCACTCCATTTTGCAGAGTATGGTGGATTCATAAGTACCATGTTGAAATCGGTCTCTTCTCCTGTCGGCCAGTCTCCATCCAGCGTATCACCATTGCGAAGTACCTGATTCTCCGGAGTAATTCCATGTAAAAACATATTCATACGTGCCAGATTATAAGTAGAAGTATTTAGCTCCTGCCCATAATACTTAATATAACCTGGTTCAGTGGCATACTTTTTGGCATTTAACAAAAGAGACCCAGAACCCATGCATGGATCATATACAGATAATCCCTTTTTGTTTTCCTGCCCTGCAATTGCAATCTTTGTTAATATCTTTGAAACTGCTTGTGGTGTATAAAATTCTCCTGCCTTTTTTCCGGTCTCTGACGCAAACTGTCCAATCAAATATTCATATGCATTTCCAAGTATCTCTGCGTCTGAATTCAACAAATCTGCCTTATCAATTTCCTTAACAAGACTGGATATGGTATCACTTTGCTTCTGATCTCCATTTCCCAAACGATTAGAGTACAAATCAATATCTGTAAATAAATCTGCAAACAATGGATCACTCTGTTCAATATTGTTAAAAGCTTTCTGTAATAACTCCCGATTGAATACATTGTTTCTCGCCGCATCAGCAAAACACGTATAGGTAAGTTGCGGTTCAATCAAGTAATGACATTCTGACTTTATCTGCTCTTTCAGTTCCTCAGCACTTTCGTCTTCCAGTGCTTCTTTGTATGCATCCAATGCAACTTTTAAACTCTTCGGCTTTTCATCATAAATCAAATCATAAACTTTAATTAAAAATGTATCCGAAAGATATTTATAAAATACAATTCCAAGTAAATAATCTTTATATTCATTTGCATCCATCTTGGATCGGAGAATATCTGCGCCACTCCATAATACACTTATCAAATCTTTACTACCTTCTACTTCTGCCATGCTCTTTCCTCCGCTCGTTTTTCAATTTCAATGATCTCATACTGCTCATATTTTCCAAACAGATAGATTTTAATCGTTTCGCCATTAAAACGCTGATAAGATTATAATAACAAATTACCTTTTTATTTACAATCAAATATTAGAAAGCCCCCCACAACCACAGAGCACACCATCGTGTGCCCCATAGCGCGAAGGGCTTTTATCCATTCTTTTATTTCTTTTACGCCTGCCTCAAACCAGGTTTTATTTTCCCTCGAACTGTACGACAGAGTCCACGTCATAGTCCTTTAAGACTTCCCGTCCGTTAAGATCGCTTAACTCTATGAGAAACAGCATCTTTACCACTTCACCGCCAAGTTCCTCTACCAGTTCCGCAGCAGCTTTCATGGTTCCGCCGGTTGCAATCAGATCATCCAAAAGTACAACCTTTTCTCCTTTTTGAATGGCATCTTTATGCATTTCAATCGTTGCCGTACCATACTCTAGATCATATGTTTTTTCAACTGTCTCACACGGCAGTTTTCCCTTTTTACGAATCGGTACAAACGGCTTATGCATGACATAAGCAAGTGGTGCTCCAAAGATAAAGCCTCTGGATTCTGCTCCGGCGATCACATCAAAATCAACGCCCTCCAAGCGTTTCGCCAGTTCATCAATGGAAAGCTTCAGTGCATCTGCATCCTGCAGTACACTTGTGACATCACGGAAAATAATTCCCTTCTCCGGGAAATCCGGGATACTGCGAATGTACTCTTTTAACTCTTTCATCCTCTTACCTCACTACTACACGAATTTCTTCGCGTTTTTGACTTTTGACGTTTCTATTATAAGGCTTTCCCCGTGCAAGCGCAACTCTCACTTGACTTTTTTCCATTCCTGCGTGCGCCTTGTGACCTCTTTTACCGTCAGGATTCCCTCTGCCACCGTAAACCGGATGTCATAATCATCAAATGCCATCCCGTAGATATAATCCGGCTTTTTGTTGTATGCCGCCCTGGGGTCCTGTGCAAGAACCTCAAGAAGCGGTCCTCGCAGATGTTCCGGAATCTGTGCCTGCAATTCCTCCGGAAATACTACCGGTATCTGAAACTCCCGGAATTCTTCCGCAAAACCGTTTTTTGCCTCCGGATGAGCATCCACATACGGCAGATACGGTTTGATATCAAAAAGCGGTGTGTGATCAAGCAGATCCAGCCCGGAAACCGTAAGAACCGGTCCAAGCTTCTGATCGATGCGCACTTTTTCAAGTTTCACGCACGAAAGACCGATCGAATTCGGGCGGAAGGGGGAACGCGTGGCAAACACGCCCCGTTTTTCTTTTCCTCCCAGACGGGGAGGTGCTACCGTTGCATGAAAGGTATCCTGCTTTGCCCTGGAAAACTCCCAGAGAAGCCACAGGTGGGAAAACTCCTCGATTCCACGCACTGCATCCGGATTCCGGAATTTCGGTGTGAAAATAATTTCCCCACAGGTACTCTCCGCCAGCCCGCTCTGTCTGGGAATTCCAAATTTTTCTTTATACGGGGTCTCTACATAAGCTATATATTCCATATCCGTTCCTACATCTGATAAAACCGCAGATTTTCTTTCAGTTCCGGTGTGATCTCTCCGCCGGCAGCCTCATATTTATCGTAAACAGAACGAAACCTCTGCAGTTTCTTTCTGTTTTCCGCATCAAGTCTGTGAAATGCATTCTGATACTGTGGATTGGTGGCCAGTCCCTGGCGGATATCCTTTGCAAACGGACAATACCTTACCAGAATATCTCTTGCCACTTTATTCAGTCGGAAACTTCCCTGTGACTCATACTTCATCCATGCCTGATAGTCCTTGACAAATACCTCACGGTAACTGTTGCGCGCACGGGACAGTGCAGTCTTGATCTTTTCCTTTGCATCTGCGGAAAGATCTGAATTTTTGCGATAATACTGAATAAAATCACAGTACTCCGCCGTAAGCGATTTCTCCCGGATATCGTTCCAGTATACACCCTGCACACGTCTGCAGATCTCCCAGCGGTATCGGCCGATACATTCCACCATCTGATCATCGAGATCCACTGCGGAAAAGATCGGAAACAGAAAACGCGCTGGTGTATCAATCTTGGCCCCGGATGTCTCCTGCCACATCAGGGTACGGGTTCCGGCATTTGGCATCAGAATCACATCCGGCAGAATCTCCTTTTTGATCCATTCCTGATTGATTCCGCGATCCGGATCGGAAAACATGACATC
>OGXG01000306.1_pt1 | contig 27872 bp, 18 predicted proteins | sample 1576251 | NCBI WGS metagenome assembly OGXG01 (sample SAMEA3541533, study PRJEB24748) | human gut metagenome | biome: human gut; feature: human-associated habitat; material: faeces | place: China | collected 2012
TCCTTGCTGACATCATTAAGCTTCACCATGTCAAAAAGTGCGCCGCTGACAGGCATCTTCTTGAGTGATAATGTAAAGTCGTCTATTGTCTTGTCTGCATGTGCTGCATGCCACTCTTCGTAGTTGGAGTTTGCTATTGTCATAAGGTACTCAAGCACGCTGACTGATGGGAATCCCTGCTCTGCATAGAAGCCAACCGCAGCCTCCGGGTCCTTTCTCTTGCTGAGCTTTCTCTTTCTCTGGTGCTCGCCCTCCTCGTCCACTGTAACCTCAAGCTTCATGATAGGTGCGATGTGCGCATACTTTGGAAGCGCAAATCCACACAGATCAAAGAGCTGCTTGTGAAGTGGATATGATGCAAGCCACTCGTCACCTCTGATGACAAGATTTGTCCTCATGAAATGATCGTCAACTGCATGTGCAAAATGGTATGTAGGTATTCCGTCTGACTTCAGAAGTACCACATCCATGATATTCTCAGGCATCTCAATCTTGCCCCTGATAGGATCGCTGTAGATAACAGTCTTTCCTGCCTCGCCCGGACTCTTGAGTCTCACAACATATGGCTCGCCCGCTGCAAGCTTCTCCTCTATCTGCTCGTATGTCAGATTTCTTCCTACTGCATACTCGCCGTAATATCCTATGTCAACCTTTGCAGCCTCCTGCTTTGCCCTGATCTCATCAAGCTCCTCGGCTGTTGTGAAGTCAGGATATGCATATCCCTCCTGCATAAGCTTCTTGACACATGTCTGATATATCTCTTTTCTCTCACTCTGCTTATATGGACCATATATAGTCTCACCGCCCTCAAATGGTCCCTCGTCAAATCCAAGGTCAAACTTCTTCAGCGAATTGATGATCTCATTTACACCGTCCTCAAGCTCTCTCTTTCTGTCAGTGTCCTCTATTCTGAGGTAGAACACGCCGCCACTCTGCTTTGCAAGCTTTCTTGAGATCATGGCTGCATACAGTCCACCGATGTGCATGTATCCTGTAGGGCTTGGCGCAAATCTTGTTACCCTTGCTCCCTCTGGAAGATTTCTCTCCGGAAATCTCTTCTCAAGGTCATCCACTGTATCTGTTATATCTGCAAATATCAAATCCGCTAATTTGTTGTAATCCATCTCCTGTTTTCACCTTTCTGCTATATCACTTATCATCAAGAGTCTGCTTGATGATCGCTTCATTATATCCTGTCTGATTATAATTTGTATTATGTTTTACGTCAATTCCTTAAACCACAATGGCAATTGCATAGATTCCATATACTTATCGCCTTGACTTACACGTAAAATTTTCCACAACTATCTCATACACATTTACCGCTGCCAGCATCTGGTCTGAGTAGTTATACTTCTTCTTTTCTACCTTGTCAAACGATCTCATATTATCGGTATTTCTCGCAAGCTGATGATTCATAAGGCAGTTGAGTGCCTCGCACTTTTCCTCAGGATCTGTCAGCTTTCTGGCTGTGCCATTTCCCATGATACTGCTGTAGAGATAACCAAAGCTGCAGGCATTTGGTCCCTCAACCAGATAGTGATCTGTGTCCATCTCTATAGCCACCTTCGGATCCGCTGCCAGAGCATCCACCTTCCTGCCCTCACCGGCAGAGTGGAAATAAAGCTTCAGAACATCCTCCTCGTAGGTATAACCGAAATTCAGCGGAACTATGTACATTCCCTCTTCATCGTGAACCGCCATCCGGAACACCTTACACGAATCAAGTACATCCACTATCTCTTCACGATCTGTTATCATCCTGTCACTTCTCCGCATCTCCCGCATACAATACCTCCTTTTTCAGCGTACAATCTATTAAAATAGTATAAATGACGTCAGCATATTTGCAAGTTTTTTGAACTTTATATTATTCGGATTTTCAAAACTTTTTTATTTCTGATCCAGGCTCCACGCTTTAACTTTGTATGATGTAACTCCAAGTATCGTCTCGCCGTCTATCTGAAGTGGTGTCGGGCGATCAAATTCAACCTCAACCTCTTTTGCGTTGAATATATCAACATGCTTTTCGTACTTGACATGCTCTCCCTTGAATATAGAAGGAAAGATCATAAGGGTTCCAAGCTTGCCCTTGCCGCGGAACACCATAACCGAAACTGTATGCTCCGGATTCAGTCTGTCCTGCCCGGGGGTAGCCATCATTCCGCCGCCATAATATCTGCCATTCATGGTTGGCACGAGCCAGGCATTTTTATATTCATGACGGACTCCATCCACTTTCACCACAGCATTTCTCGGTTTGAATGCGTAGAGCAGGCCTTTGATAGCTATAGCCGTGTAGTTCACAGGCTTGTTCTTATGAGTTTTCTCATTCTTTGTCCTCTGGCGGTCGCCCTCCTCACAGCAGTAACCGTCTATTCCGAATCCAACATTGTTCATGAACAGCCACTTTTTGCCGTTGATCGTCACCTCCGGCAGATGCTGTATGTACTGATTTATCTGGTAATCCGGAGTGTCATGACTGTTATGTCCTATGTCCTTTGCAAAGTCATTGCCGCTTCCGGAGGCATAATAGTAGATGGTATTCTTCACATCCATGTCCTTTATGTCATTCACAAATATGTTCAGCGTTCCGTCACCGCCGCACAGGATAACCTCGTCATCCTCTGCAAGCGATCCCATGAACTCCGCATATGAAGCGATCTCTGTCATCTTCTTGAGTATCGCATCAGGATATGTATCTGCAAGTGCCTGCACGTCATACATACATTTGCCGTTGCCCGCCAGTGAATTATATAAAATGTACTTCTTTCCCATAGTTTTTACCCTTTTCATCTTTCTCAAGGACAAGTCTCACCCTGTCGCTGATCTCATTCTTCTTCATTGCTTTTACCTCATCGGCAGGTATCACATCCACCACATCTATATAGACGTCAGATCTGCGCCTCAGCACATTCCTGTAGATATTCTCCGTTCCGTGTATCGCCATGACGACTATCGGCGCATGCGCTTTCTGGGCTATCCTGAAAACACCCGTGTGAAATGGCAGAAGTCCGCCCTGTCTGTTTCTCGTTCCCTCCGGGTATACTCCAACTGCCATATCTCCCTTCTGGAGAATCTCGGTAGCCGTCTTGATCGTAGACAATGCCTTACCCGGATCTGATCTGTCTATCGGCATAAAGCAGCATCTTCTGATGATCCTGCCGAATATCGGTATCTTAAAATTCTCCGGCTTGGATACAAATGCCACATCCCACTTCTTAAATACATGCCATTCTATCAGCGGATCATAATTTGACAGATGATTTCCCACAAAGAGTGGTTTGACATCCACTGGAATCTTCTCCATGCCAGTCACATGCATTTTCACTCTTAGAAACCACATGGCAAATCCGGTGACACCATACAGCAGATGCCTGTAGAACCTGCTGTCCTCCGTATACTGCCTGTCAGTTCTCACGAACAGACTGCACACGAAGAGAAAAAGTATGTACATCAGAAATATGGCTATGATTCCGCCAAGTATATATAAAATTATCACTTTTTATTCCACCCTTTTCTAATATCATCCATAAGCTTCATCATATATATAGACTCTGACAAAGGCATCGATTTACTCTGGAACTGTCCCTGTCTGATCATATCCAGACTCTCCATGATCTCATACTCATAACCACTTATCTGTTCCGGCACATCCACGTGTCTGATAAGCCTGTCCTCACAGTCGAACACATCTATCCCCTGCGGATTATTTATATTATCGACTATCATATATCCTTTCTCACCATAGAAGATTCCTTTTCTGTCCGATCTGCCATATATGCTGTGGGTCGTCACTGCCATCCTTCCGTCTTCGTATTTGACTGTTATGCTCTCCTGTCCGTCTACCCCGGTCTCATGCATCATGACAGACGATTCGATAGCTGAGATCTCCTTACCCATATGCATGACAATGAAGTTCAGCCCATAAACTCCCACGTCTAAAAGGGCACCTCCTGCCAGCTCAGGTCTGATCAGACGCTCTATCTTTGATATCGGATAGGACAGGTTGCAGGTCATTGTCTTGATCTCCCCTATCACACCTGATTCAAGAATTTCATTTATCATCTGTCTGGACGGCATATATCTCGTCCATATTGCCTCAGCCACATACACCTTCTTATCCGCTGCCAGATCTGCGATCTCCTCAGCCTGTGCAGCATTGTAGGTAAATGCCTTCTCGCATAGCACATTTCTTCCATGTTCTATGCAGAGCTTCATTTGCTCATAGTGATGCGAATGCGGCGTTGCAATGTATACCAGATCTATCGCATCGTCACTGACCAGTTCCTCATAACTTCCGTAAGCTTTATCTATTGCAAACTCGTTGGCAAATGCATTTGCCTTTTCCCAGCTTCTCGAACCTACAGCATACAGTTTCACATCAGTCATCCTGTTTATCGTGTCCGCCATAACGCCGGCAATCTTGCCTGCGCCTAATATTCCTATGTTCATATGCTGTCATCCTCCCGTTTTTTCTATCTGTTTTCCAGCGCTGACACTGCATATATATCTTCAAAAGTACATCTCTTTTTGTTTTCGACATATTTTGACACTACATATCAGATTATAACACACAGACGGGAAAATAGAAGAAAAACTCCTGATGCCAGCGATAACTGACACCAGGAGTCCTCCCCTTTATCTTGAGCACCATAATAAGCACCCAACCCACTATATATGTTGTACTATGCATCTCTATCGGCTACACATATTCTACAGTGTAAAATATGTTGTTCCACAATCCGCATGTTACTCTCTGTACATAAGGTAGCTGTACATATCTGCATAATCATGTCTCTCATTCTTGATGAAATCGATGGCTTCCCTTGGATGCTGATTCAGCATTCCGGTCAGCATGTATGGCACATCATAGCCCCATACTGCATCTCCCTTTGCCTTGAGCGGAACCATGTACTGCTCTATGAACTTCAAGATGTGGTACAGGTTGTACTTTGGATTTCTGAGGAATCCAAGAAGAAGCTCAAGCGCACAATTTCCTGCGCCCCTGCCCATACAGCTTACAGTTCCATCGAGCATGCTCGCACCACTCCTCATTGCCTCAACAGTGTTGGCATAGGCAAGCTTTAAGTTGTCGTGTGCATGTATTCCTATCTTCTTGCCATACTTCTCTCCAACTGCGACATATTTCTCCGCGAGTTTCTTGATCTGCTCAGGGTACAGTGAGCCGTAGCTGTCAACAATGTATATTCCATCTACATTGCTCTTACCAAGCAGCTCAAGGGCAAGATCGATATCCGACTCCTGATCCTTTGAAACTGCCATGATATTACATGTGGTCTCGTATCCCTTTGCATGTGCATCCTCAATCATCTCGATGGCTGCAGGCATGGTGTTGATGTATGTCGCCACCCTCACCAGATCGATAACACTGTCGGCTCTGTCGATGATATCCTTCTTGTAGTCGCATCTTCCGACATCAGCCATAACTGAAATTTTCAGATCTGTATTGTTCTCTCCAACGATGGCTCTTATATCCTCCTCGTTGCAGAACTTCCATTTGCCGAATTTGTTCACATCAAACATTTCCTTGGAGGCCTTATAGCCGAATTCCATATAATCAACCCCCGCCTTGATGTTCGCTTCATAGAGGGCTCTTATAAACTCGTCAGTAAAATAGAAATCGTTGACAAGTCCTCCATCTCTTATTGTTGCGTCAAGTACCTGAATGTCAGGTCTGTAGGTGATCAGATCTCCGCCTATCATAATAGTGTCCTCCTTCTTGTTTTTTGTTTTGATTTTCTCCTCAGTTTTCTCGGTTTAAACTTACGTCACTTTAACGCGTTGGTGTATGTTAGTAACTTTATTTAGTATAGCACACAAATAAATTAATGCAAGGACTTTATTCAAAAATGCAATCTTTGGTGATTCTGTTTTTATCCTTTTTCGCAGGGAAAGCAAAGTCTTAGGATAATTTTATCCTAAACAAGCGAAATATAGCCCAAAAGATACAACTTTCTGGAACTTTGTATCTTTTAGGCCTAAATTGTTGATTTCTGGATAATTTTTAGCTCAGATCCTCGCCGTTAGTCTCGATGACCTTCTTGTACCAGTAGAAGGAATCCTTTCTGTATCTCGCAAGATCCTTCATGTCAAACTCATCTCTGTTGACATATATAAAGCCGTATCTCTTGGTGATTCCCTCGTGGGTGGACACGAGATCAATTGCTGACCAAGGACAGTAACCCATCATCTCTGCGCCCTCGTCTGCTGCCAGCTTGATCTGCTCTATATGCTTTCTTAAGTACTCTATACGATAGTCGTCGTGTACCTTGCCGTCCTCTGTGAGCTTGTCATATGCGCCAAGACCATTCTCTGTCACGATCATAGGAAGGTGATATCTGCTGTACATCTCTCTTATAGTTGCCCTGAAGCCGTCAGGGTCTATCTCCCAGCCAAACTCTGTGCGAAGAAGATTTGGATTTGGATACGCCTTGTATACCCCCGGCTCAATACCGGCTGATTGCTGATCCTTTTTTTCTGAGTCCGTCACAGCAACCGGGCTGTCATCCCACTCAACCGTTGCAGTGTTATAATAATTGAAACCTATAAAATCAGGCTTTGCCTGCGCCATGATATCCATATCTCCAGCCTCAATAACAGGGATAGCGTCATGCTCTTCAAGGAACTTCCACACCAGGTCGTTGTATCTTCCATACACTGCCATATCAAGGTAAAGCCAGTTTCTTATCGCGTTGAAGTTCTGTGCTGCCAGGACATCCTTCGGCTTACATGTGGCAGGATATACCAGTGAAATATTTGGTGCAGGACCAATCTTTGCACCAGGACACATCTCATGGAGAAGCTTCATGGCCTTTGCCTGAGCAAGGAGCATGTGGTGATTCTCCTGATAAAGCTTCTTGTATTTATTTGTCACGCCCTCCATGTTGCAGGTTCCGATCACGTCACCCACAAGTGTGAGCATGTTCTGCTCATTGATAGTCAGCCAGTACTTTACTCTGTCGCCATAATTTGTGTAGAGAAGCTTTGCAAATTCAACAAACTCGTCAACACTCTCTCTTCTCGACCAGCCACCTTTTTTCTCAAGAGCCGCAGGAAGATCAAAATGGAACATTGTGACAAGCGGCTCGATTCCGTACTTGAGGCACTCATTTATCACATTGTTGTAGAAGTCAATTCCCTCCTGGTTGACTCTGCCGGTTCCCTCTGGGAGGACTCTGCTCCACGCGATGGAGAATCTGAATGTCTTGAATCCCATCTCAGCCATGAGGGCTATGTCCTCTGCATATCTGTGATAAAAATCAGCACACACATCCAGCTCACTTGTTCCCGCTGGAACTGTCTTGATATCCTGCACACTTGGACCCTTGCCGTGTGACAGATTGGCACCCTCAACCTGATATGCGCTTGTCGATGCTCCCCAGAGAAAATTCTCCGGGAGTCCATGTTTCTTTGTGATTATCATAATTTTCCCTCCATGGATTTACATTTTCAATAGTATTTATAAAAGAGATGAACCATCTGTTCCAGTTCATCTCCATCTTACGTTTGTTTTATTGCGATTTTATTTCACGCCCTCATACTTCTGCTTATAATTGTACAACGCGCCAAGAAGATTCGAATCATTGCGGAACTTGCATGTGTCGATAACCATGCCATCGTAGGTCTTTGTAATCTTTCTTATCTTGTCCACATACTTCTTAACCCCCGGAACAAAGTTCGGATTGGCACTCATTCCACCTCCGATAAGTATGACATCCGGATCTATCGTCATGTACAGGTTACAGCAGAGCTTTGCTATGGAGAAGTATGAGTCCTCAACCATATCTATGATCTCCTGATTGCCCTCATCTATCCATTGATATACCATCTCACCGGTCACCTCTTCTGGCTTCATATGCATTATCTTGGATGCCTTGTATGTAATGGAGCTTGCAGTACATGTTGAGGTTACCATGAACGGGTTATATTCAAATGTCTCCTCAACAGTCAGCTCTTCACAGCATCTGACATTATCAGCTTCTTCCCTTGTCATGTTCATGAGGGCATATGACAATTCACCTGCCAGAAGTCTCTTGCCTCTGTGGATCTTTCTGTCAATGATTATTCCACCGCCGATTCCTGTACCCACGACAACGACTGCTGCATTTGTAGCCGTGCTGGCATTGCCCAGCCACAACTCTGCGAGAGCCGCACATTTGCCATCGTTCTCAAGGGCTACAGACACACCGCCGCATGCCTCTGATATGAGATCACCAAGATGTGCACCATCAAGATACTTGATCCCGCCACCGCCGTACACTATGCCACGCTCGACATCTATCTGTCCAGGAAGCCCCATGGCAATTCCCGTTATGTCACAGTCCAGTACCTTCTCGTCATACACCTTCTTGATCTGCGCCACAAATGCCGGAGTTCCAGCCTCGGCATATCTGTCGGTTGGAGTCTTACCCTTTCCCGATATATTGCCCTCATCGTCCATTAACGCATACTTTATAAATGTTGCCCCTACATCAAATACTAAATACATAAGTCCCTCCTCTATAACACGTCCTCTGACAGATGACAGAACACGTAACATTATTCTTAATGTATTATCCCATCTATCCGATATTTAGCCAATTGTTTTTCATATTTTTTTTATAGAAAAATTTACAAACATGTATAGTAAACACAGGACTGACAGCACTATTTTTTCATAAGGAGGACTTATATATGATTCAACGAACAAATTCAGACATGTTGTTTACTGATTTCTATGAGCAGTGGATAACCACATACAAACAAGGCGCAATACGCCCAGTCACCATGAGCAAATATAAGATGGCTCATCAATGGCTTGTCAGGCTTATCCCAGATCTCAAAATCGGCGACATAACCCGGATTACCTATCAACAGCTGCTTAACAACTATGCCGCCGAACACGAGCGCCAGACAACGATGGATTTTCACCATCATATAAAATGCGCTATTCTTGACGCCGTCGATGAGGGTCTGATAGAAAGAGATCCAACCAGAAAAGCAATAATAAAGGGACGGCCGCCAAAGGATAAAAAGCAGAAATATCTCAATCAGTTTGAACTCCAGAAGCTTCTCGCCAATCTGGACCTGGGAACCAACGTCAGCTGGGACTGGTTTATATTGCTGGTGGCAAAAACCGGTATGCGTTTCTCCGAGGCCCTGGCTCTGACTCCAAAGGATTTTGATTTCTCACGCCAGCTGGTTTCCGTATCCAAAACATGGAACTACAAAGGAGATGGAGGATTTCTACCTACCAAAAACAGATCGTCCATACGCAAAATACAGCTGGACTGGCAGACCGTCATACAATTCGCCGGATTGCTGAAAAATATGCCGGAGGACGAACCTATATTCATAAAAAAACAGGTGTACAATTCCACAGTCAACGATGTTCTCGCCAGACACTGCCGTGAAATTGATGCACCTGTCATTACTATACACGGGCTCAGACATACCCATGCGTCTCTGTTATTATTTGCCGGAGTATCCATAGCCAGCGTAGCAAGGAGACTTGGTCACTCCAGTATGACGACAACGCAGAAAACCTACATTCATATCATACAGGAGCTTGAAAATAAGGATGTCGATGTGATCATGCGTTTTCTGTCAGGACTGAACTAAAACTATCGTATGTGCCTGTCAGTCCCTTTATTCGATATCAAATCCTCCCGACAAAATGTACTTTCTAAGAAGGGAATCAAGTTTCGATCTGACCTTTCTCTTAGGAATATCTTCACCCTCTTTTTTATCAAAATAAGCCTTTGCAGTATCTATGTCGACGCTCTGTACCAGATCATTATACTGTCCAAATGCATCAATATCATTCTCCGTCACATGCTTATCCATGATATCTCTTAATTTCTGCTCATGCAGTCCCAGTATTTCTGCCATTCTGTGTATCTGATCATTCTTTGCCCTTGCCTGATATTCAACGATATAATCCCTCACACTTCTGTCATCATGAACAATCAGATCACCATTTTGAATGTCCTTCAGGACTATATTCGCAAACTTCTGTTCATCCTGGGACAGACTGGCAAATGATCTGTGGAGTTCATTCAGCGCAGCATCCACTGTCGCCTCATCTGCATGTTCATCAAGGGTCTTTATATACTTCTTAAATCTGCTGTCCATGTAATCGGCATCTATCTTCTCAGTTGAAAGTGACATAAGATATGGGTCTATGTCATAAGCTGCGTCTTCGCCGCCGCCATCTCCGCCACGGCTCAGCTCCTTGTAACGCATAAGCAATGCATCATAGATTCCCTTGTCAAAATCCACTGTATATACACCACTTACTCCATCTGAGTCTTCAACCTCATATGTAAGCTTATCCCATACAAAGCCCTGAACCTTCGCCGGTTCAAGGTACTTATTCAGCTCCCTGAAAAGCTTTGAAAATTTTTGTCTCTCAGTGGGATCTGATGGCAGTCTGGAAAAATCATCTATTCCTGCAGACGCAAACAGATCCTTTATCTCCTTAAAGCACATGTTCATTCTCTGTATATTCTCCGGAAGCTTCATCACAAACACACCATATGCTTTATTACCTGAATACTGCTCAAATGCATATTCTATAATATTTTTCATAGTATAAGGTCTTCTGTAATATCTTATAATTCCATGTGACTTATCCTTCGTAAACACCCTGTTTGTCCTTGAAAATGCCTGTATGATCATCTCAATATTTGTCCATTTGTAAAATTTGTCCATGTACAGAGTGTTGAGCCACTTCGAATCATATCCTGTGAGCATCTGATCTACAACTATAATGATGTCAAGACACTTGGAACTGTCATTGTGAATTGCCACATATGGCGATTTGTGAGCCAGCCTTGCACATACATCTCTCTTAAACGATGCATATGTCGGTATAGTAAATCTCACTCCAAACGTATCATAATAATCTTTAAGGACATCATTTATTCCGTCTATCTTCTCAATGCTGCCCTCTCTGTTGTCATCATGAGGATCAAAAACTGCTGTGAATTTCAGGTTGGTATTTCTGGACTTCAATTCCTTGTAATATGCCATAGCCTCCGGAATACTACTTGTTGCCAGCATGGCATGGAACTTTCCAAAATGGCTCTGCACATCCCAATTCACAAGTATGTCGTCTACAACAGCCTTCCTGTGCTCAGCTCTGTTGTACTGAACGTCCTTTATACACCCCTCTATGCTTTCCGTCTCACGGCCGTTATCATCGAGAGCTGCCCCCATAGGAACATCCTGCATCCAGTGCATATATATGCGTTCTTTTTCAGGATTGCCCTTTACATCCTGGATACTTTTGGCCTTTGCTTTCTCCAGAGCAACCACCTCCCGGAGATCCCTGTCCTTATATGTAGGCTGTGGTATCGTATCGAATCCAAGGACATTTCCATCCCTCATGCCATCTGCAACTGTATATCTGGTACCCTCAAGCTCATCTCCAAACACATCTGCTGTGGTAGTATCCTTTTTCTTGTTTATTTCCAGAATGGGTGTTCCTGAAAATCCGATGAATATAGCTCTTGGGAACGTAAACTTTATCGTAGAGAGCATATCGCCAAATACACTTCTGTGACACTCATCTACTATAAATACGATTCTTTTCCTGTTGATCTTCTCAATATCTGCGGCATTGAGGCCATCTTCATCCTTGATCCTGCTCATCTTCTGTATAGACGTTACTATAAGTGTATCCCTGACAGAATCACTCTTGAGTTTTGTCAGTAATACCTCGGTATTCTCTGTATCCTGTACATCATCAGTAGCATCAGAAAAACCTCTGTATTCCCTGAGCGACTGTGTACCGAGTTCGATCCTGTCCATCAAAAATACTACCTTGTCCGCATCCTTGGAATTGGCAATCAGCTGTGCGGATTTGAAACTTGTCATAGTCTTTCCCGATCCGGTTGTGTGCCATACATAACCGCCATATATACTCTGATCATTCCACTTCATCTCGCTCACGCGCTTGGAAATCTTGCTCGCTGCATAATACTGGTAACTTCGCATAACCTTAAGTACATTGTCAGACTGATCTGCAACACTATAGAATCCAATAAGCTCATGCGCCATCGGTATCGAAAGCAGCAATTCAGCTATTTTGTCCCATCTGTTTATCGGATTATTATAGCTGTCAGCCCAGTGGAAGCAGAATTTCTCGTTATATGATTCATAGCTTCCCGGATTGGCAAAATATACACACTCCTCCGGATTCATCGCCACAAATATCTGAACCAATGAGAATAATCCTGTAAAAACGCCTTCATGAAGATACTTACATATCTGATACTGAGCCTCCGAAATCGGAACCATGCTTTTCTTAAGCTCCACGTGTATAACCGGCATACCATTTATAAGCAGACAGAAATCACCTCTTCTATCTGGATAAATATCGTTCTTGGCACTGAATTTCGGTTGCCTGGCAATCTGATATCTGGTTTTGCCCGCCGCAATCTCATTCCTGTCAAATATCTTAAGCGACACCAATTTGCCAAAATTATGCTCGTCAGCCTCGTTGTCCCTGGTAATCTGTACCGTTCCGCCATTTATAAAACCATTGAGTCTGAGCGGTGTCTTGAGAGCCCTTATCTGTTCAAGAATCTGCTCCATCTCACCATCAGTAAGAGGATAGTCCCCAAGCCTGTCTATACTCCGATTGTTCTCATACAGTATATCCGCCCAGTTTCTGATAAGTTCCTTCTCTGTTTTATAATTTAATATGCCGTCCTTCCACCCCTTCTGCTCAGACAGCATCTTCACAAGATCATCTTCAAATTGCTTTTCACTGTTGTAGCCCATGTGTGTCCTCCCCATGTTTTATATATTTTTTATTGTGACACAGATTTAGTTTTTTGCAATATTTTGTTTGAGGAAAAAGTATTTTTTCTAGTAAGATTTCGAGGGATTTTTGCTTACAATGTCAGAAAGCTTTGTGATAAAATTATCCACGAAAATTGTAGTTGTTTTCATAAAAGCTACGTTAGACTAGGTGTTCTTCTGTTGAGAACAATGTAGCCTGGAGTACATATCAGCGAGGTGTATCTGATGACAATTGGTAAAGTCAATGATAAGTATATTGAAATGCAAAGCAATGAATATACGGATGGAAAAAATGTTATGCACTAGGATTTGACAAAACTTAATTAAAATCGGCTATTATTTTTAACTGCCGAAATTAGTTGAATTTTTAATGTGATTGCTATATAGTTTAGTTGGAGGTGATTTATATGAGTAAAATCGCTGAAGATAAAAAGTTTATCACAACCACAGAACTAAAAAATATGGGGTATACCTATTACAAAATCGACAAGCTTGAAAAGGTTGGAATACTGTCGAGGATAAACCGTAGCACCTATGAAAATCTTGAGTACAAAGGCGATGAAAACGATTTTTTTAGTGCCGAGGCTTATGTGCCGAACGGAGTAATCTGTCTGATGAGTGCCGCTCGGTATTACGGACTTACAAATTTTCTTCCAGATGCTGTAGATGTTGCGATAGAGCGCAAAAAGAAAGTAAATACACTGCCGGAATGGCCGGAGATAAGGATTTTTTATTTTTCCCAATCTCGAATGGATATCGGTGTAAAGAAAATCTATGAGGGTAAAAATTGTTTTCATATTTTCGATATTGAGAAAACAGTGGTAGATATTATTTACTACAGGAACAAGATCGGAATTGAAGAAACATCCGAGGTGTTTAAAAATTACCTAAAACGCAGGGACAGACAAATAGACAGGATTTACGCCTACGCAAAACGGCTGCGTTGCGAGAAAGTGGTAAGAACATATCTGGAGGTGCTTATATGATGAATGTTGATTCAGTAAAGGCGAGACTTAAAAACTTCGCAATAAAAAGTGGTTGTACTTTTCAGGAAGCTCTTACTTACTATGGTCTGGAAAGAACAATCTACAGAATTTCGATATCAGAATATGCAGATAATTTCGTTTTGAAGGGCGGCATATTCCTTTATGCATTATTCGGGCGCAATTATGAAAGAGCAACAACGGATGTGGATTTGCTTGCGCAAAGGATATCAAACGGCAGTGAAGAAATGAAAAGTGTGTTTCAAAAAATTTTTTCTCGGGATGTTGATGATGCGCTTGTGTTTGATGTGGATTCTATTACAGTTGAGGACATTACAGAGTTTAAGGAATATCATGGCTTGCATGTATCATTTGTAGGGTATCTCGACCGAACGAAAATACCAATTAGCATCGATATAGGTTTTGGAGATGTAATCTATCCGGAGGCTGTCAAGATGGACTTTCCTGTAATACTTGATATGGAATCACCAAGAGTGAATGCTTACTCATTGGAAACATCGATTGCGGAGAAACTGGAAGCTATTATTCATAATGGATATCTTAATAGCAGATATAAGGATTTTTATGATATCTATGTTCTTTCAAAAAAATATGAGTTTTCTTATGCAGAGCTTCGGAATGCTGTTATACAGACATTTGAGAATAGAAAAACACCAATGACAATGGACTCCGCTGCTTTTAGCGATGAATTTCTAAATGATCCAATGCATCAGACAAGATGGAAAGCATTCTTAAAGAAGAAGAAAGCACTTATTCAGGTATCTATGTCAGATGCTATGGATTGGATAAAAGCTTTTGTGCGTCCATTGTTTGAAGGAGCGAAGAAAACAAGATGGAATCATGAAAAGGGTATCTGGGAATAGTAGTGGTCGAAACTGAAAATGCGTTTTTAAGTATATATTTTTGTGATTTATTACTGTGATTTGAATGAGCTATTGCTTGGGAACAGCGTAAGTTGGGGGAATATGTAAGCATAATATCTGGTGAAGCTCCTTCAAAATTTGAAGAAGGAACAGAATTGTATGTTAAAGTAGACGATTTGAACTACAACGATAAATATGTCGTTGATACTCAAAATAAAGTTGCTGAGCATTCAACAGTAAAAAGAGTAACAAAAGGGAGTGTTGTTTTTCCAAAAAGAGGTGCGGCTATTATGACCAATAAAGTCCGTATTATAGGCATTGATAGCTATATGGATACGAATATGATGGCACTTACTTCTGAAAAATTAGATTCGGAATTTTTGTATAATATTATTTCTAAAGAAGGTTTATACAAGATTGCTGATACATCAACTATTCCTCAGATAAATAATAAACATGTTGAACCTTATGAAGTTACAATACCATCATTAGATGAGCAACGGAGAATTGGAGCGTATTTTAAACAACTTGACCACCTCATCACTCTTCATCAGCGTAAGGTATCTTCACGGCTATTTCTGAACAAATCTACTATTTTTCGTGAAAATTGAGCTTAAAACCGTAAGTTAAGCAAATTTTTACAAACAAAATGATAATGCCAACCAGCAAAATTTTTAATCGCGTGATCATTCTGGCTGGCATTATCATTTTTGCTATACAAACATCTTTTCGAGCATCGATAATTTTATTTTTTTCAATTTTTCCAACTCACGCTGATGAAGAGTGATGAGGTGGTCGAGATTTTCAAAATATGCTGCAATTTCTTTTTGCTCATCATAACTTGGTACCCTAACCTTCATCTTTTGCAAATCAAGAAATGAGAGAACCTTCTGTCCCGTTCCTGTACATGTATACGCTATTTCACGTACAACTTCATCGCTATTATTCAATACTAGCGAGAGGAAGAAAACATCACTATTCTTGCCACTAAAAACAGGATAAAATTTACTAATAATCCCTTTATCACAGCATTTGTTGATATTAAACGTAAAATCTACTCCGTCACTTCTGTTTCGATAAGTACAGTAATTTCTTGGTAGTATATTGTACCCTGTAATATCATGTTGTTGCTTTCTTCCAAAATGCTCTTCTTGCAATATTACACCTTCTGTTTTAGATGAAGTAAGAATTGGCAATGTACACTCCGAATCAACAGTCTCTTTATATTCAGTTATGATTTCTCCCAACTTACGCTGTTCCCAATCGTCAGTAAATCCCGAAAATCTGATTTCCGGTTTAGTCTGTCCATTTTTCGGAAACATTTTTTCAAGCATGGATTTTTTGATCACTACCAACTTATCATACTTACGCTGATGAAGTGTGATGAGGTTGTCGAGATTTCTAAAAAAATCTCCTATTTTCTTTTGCTCATTATAATTTGGACACAATATTGGAATTTCTCTGCATATTTCTTGGTTTAATTTTGGCATCGCCATTCCAGAGTTATATTTCTTATAATCTTTTTGTTCAAGAGAATTACAAACGAAATTATTTTCATTGCCACCTTTAATTTTTAGCACGTGAGCATGGTTGTTAACCCAGTATTTTCCCGTTGCCAAGAAACAAACCGGGTAATTTCGATCTGTAATATTAGCTCCATCTTCGCTCAATAAAACAAGTTCTTCATCAAATAAATATCCATCTACAAAATCAACAATTCCAGATGCGCCGTAATATGGATATGGTCCAGGAATTCGCTTAGCGCCCTCCAATGGTTTTCTTATTGTATCTAGGAAATTAGCAACATCTCCCAACTTACGCTGTTCCCAATCATCAGTAAATCCCTTGAATCTAATTCCCGGTTTTTTTGAATTATCACCCATACTATTCACCTCCGAGAAGCTTTTTCAGGCATGCAAGTCCTGCCATATCGAACTCATTTCCAACCAGGTCATCGAGCATTTTGCACAATTCTGCCTCAGCACTGTGAATTTCATTCTCTATGTCAGTCAGGGTATTTGCATACTTGCTGCTGAGAGCCTGAACCTTCTTCTCAAGATCACCCACAATGCTCTCCGGTATGGTCTTCATGCCAGCGGATATTGGGAATATCCACTTTCTGTATAACATCTCATCAACCTCTGCATCTGTCAGATTCTCAATAACAGTCTTGGTCTTCATGTGAAGTTCAACATTCATGTCCTTCACTGCCTTTTTCAGATCCTTCTCCTCTTTAGACAGCGCAGTATATCTCTCTAGTGTAACCTTCAATGCCTTCTCTTCCTCGGTATCTGCATTTCTAAGCTCTTTAAGCCTAACGGCAACACCCTTTGCATTGAAAGCATCCTGGGTATCATTTAATATATCACTCTGCTTGTCGTCCTCAGTAAGATTGTCGATTAACTCCTCATACTCTGATGATATATCATTGATACGACGCTCTTTTTCTGTGATCTGTGCCAATTCATCCCGGAGCAATTCCTTCTGTACAAGATCAAATGGCAGTATTCTACCCTTCCAGCCGTCCTGAACTTCCTTATCTTTCTTGACAACCATGTTTGGATCAACACCTCTGACCGCATCCTTGCCCTCTGTCAGGATCACATCAAAATCCATGGCAATTGTATTCCAATTGTCATCAAGTATCTGATACGCAGCGTATTTGTCTACAAGCGGTACGTCCGCCAATCTTGCAAATATATCATCTCCTATCACCGCCTCTTCCTTTGAAACCTGTACAGTTTCCATGCCGGTGATCAGCTTATTTCGAAGTACATCATCAAAATCTGCAAACGAATCCGTAAACTTCTTTCTGAACCGCTCTATATCAGCACTGTTCTCTATCTCTTTCTTAACATTCTCCACCTTCACACTGGAATAAGGCGTACCATCACCAGCAAATAACAGATCTCTAAGTTCCGGGAACGCATCCCAATACATGGACAGCTCATCTATCTCCGCATTCGGGATTCCTCCCATCATGCTTGCATATATATCCCATGATTCTGCATTTTCCGAAGAGTCCACATACCTTGGGATGTTCAGATTGTATTCATTTGCACGTATTTCTGATCTGCTTACAACCTTTGAATACTTATCTATATTTTTTCTGGATATATATGTGTCAACAATACGCTTTATATCCGATGCTTGAAGCTTATTATTTTTGCCCTCTTTGACATACCCCTTTGAGGCATCAATTATGAGAACATCATTGTTATCTCTCTGCTGCTTTAAGACCATGATAATCGTTGGTATGCCAGTTCCAAAAAATATGTTTGCAGGAAGACCAATTATCGCATCGATATTATTTTTCTCTATAAGGTTTGTCCTTATGCGCTCCTCCTCGCCACATCGGAACAACACTCCATGAGGAAGTACTATAGTCATAATGCCATCCGGCTTAATATGATACAGGTCATGCAGAAGAAAGGCATAGTCCGCTTTGCTTTTTGGTGCAAGTCCATATTCACTATATCTCGGATCCAGCTCCTTGCCTTCAGGAGACCACTGCTGCGAATATGGCGGATTAGAGACTACTGCATCCACTCGCAGAACAGGTGGATAGCTTTCGAGATCTATAGGCCAGTCATCCTCCAGCGTGTCCGCATTTCTCGTAAATATATTTGACGGATTTATCCCCCGCATTACCAGGTTCATTCTAGTCAGATTGTATGTATTCTCCTTAAGCTCCTGTGCATAATATCTTATACTGTCACGGCTCATATACTTTGACGCACTATGTCCTATATTAATAAGCAGTGAGCCTGAGCCTGAAGTTGGATCATATATTGCGATATGCTCTTTATCCTTCAGATGATATGCAACAATCTCCGACATGAGAAGAGACACTTCGTGTGGGGTATAGAATTCCCCGGCCTTTTTTCCGGCATTTGCCGCAAAATTCGATATCAAATATTCATATATGAATCCCAGCACATCGTATCCCTGTTTCTCGTCCATCGGTATATCCTTGATGAGCTGAAGCAGATCGCTGATAGCCTTTGTTCTGGCATTGCTAGTCTCTCCAAGCTTTGACAGGCCGGTCTGAAGTGTCTCAAATACTCCTGAAAACACTTTCTTATGCGAATCATTTATAAGACGCTCAAATGCCGACAAAGCATCTGTTACATTGGATGCATCAAAATCGCGCCCCATACTGATCCATGTTGAAAACAGGTTTCTGTATTCTATAAAATAGCCCAGATTATGACGGCACTGTTCCACAACCTCTTTGTCTTCTTCTACAAGCTCCGGAAGATCACCATCCTCCCAATCATTCTTTTTCAGATATTCAACCTCTCTGTCAGACAAAAACTTGTAAAATATAAATCCTAAAATATAATCCTTGTACTCATTTGCCTCTATCTTTGAACGCATCTTGTTCGCAGATTCCCATATTCTTGAGGCAAGCTGCTGTTTGTTCATCTCTCTCCTCCTATCACCTTGTCACTCTTGTTCTCTCCACAGCATCCTTCCAGCCTGCAAGGAGCGTCTCCCTCTTATCCTCGGTTATCCCCGGCTCAAATCTTCTGTCGGCCTTCCAGTAACCCTTGATCTCATCCAGACTGTCATAGTAGCCAACCGCAAGTCCAGCCAGATATGCAGCGCCCAGAGCTGTTGTCTCCGTGATCACAGGCCGCACAATCTCGGCATTCTCTATATCTGCCTGGAACTGCATCAGGAAGTTGTTGGCACTTGCACCACCGTCCACTCGCAGGCTTGTGATAGAAAGTCCTGCATCCATCTCCATAGCCGCAAGAACATCCGATGTCTCATATGCCAGCGATTCGACTGTCGCCCTGACAAAGTGCGCCTTATTTGTTCCCCTTGTAAGGCCGAACACTGCCCCTCTGGCGTACGCATCCCAGTAAGGAGCGCCAAGTCCCGTAAATGCAGGTACCACATATACACCATTACTGTCCGGCACAGACAGAGCAATGCGCTCAGTATCCGCAGCATTGTCTATGAGCTTCATCTCATCTCTGAGCCACTTGATGGCTGCTCCAGCCACAAACACACTTCCCTCAAGCGCATAGCTGACTTTTCCGTCAAGTCCTATGGCTATGGTGGTGAGAAGTCCCTGCTGCGAGTCAACTGCCTTATCCCCCGTGTTCATGAGGAGGAAACAACCTGTTCCGTAGGTGTTCTTCACATCTCCTGCCTCAAAGCAGCACTGTCCGAACAGCGCAGCCTGCTGATCTCCGGCAACTCCCGCTATAGGCACCTCACCGCCAAATATCTCTCTGTCCGTGTATCCGTATATCTCACTGGAATTTCTCACTGCCGGAAGCATGCTCTCCGGGATGTTGAACTTTGCAAGCAATTCCCTGTCCCACTTCAGTGTATGAATGTTGAATAGCATGGTACGCGATGCGTTCGTGTAGTCCGTTGCATGGACTCTTCCGCCTGTGAGCTTGTATATAAGCCATGTGTCAACAGTTCCGAACATCAGCTCCCCTGCCTCTGCGCGTTCCCTGGCTCCAGGCACATTGTCAAGTATCCACTCTATCTTCGTTGCAGAGAAATATGGATCAACTATCAGTCCCGTTTTCTCTCTTATCACCTTGTCATATCCTTCAGCCTTAAGCTGCTCTATCCTGTCCGCAGTTCTCCTACACTGCCACACAATGGCATGATACACCGGATTGCCGGTCTTTCGATCCCACACTATGGTTGTCTCTCTCTGATTGGTGATTCCTATTGCGGCTATGTCCTCGGTGCGGATTCCCATGGTCTCCCTCGCCTCCATCATCACCGACATCTGGGTTGCCCATATCTCCATAGGGTCATGCTCCACCCAGCCGTTATTCGGGAAATGCTGGGTGAACTCCTTCTGTTTCACTGAGCATATCCTGCCTTCCTTATCAAATATTATCGCCCTTGAGCTGGTCGTTCCCTGATCCAGCGCCATTATATAATCTGCCAAATTGCCCTCCTTCTGATTTACGGACGCTCGGCCCTAGTCATTTTTCAAATAATTTTCCCTCAGGTGTTCGTTCACCCTCTCAACCTCTGCCTTGAAGTCCCGTGAGGACATGCGGATCGCGCCCTGTCCCATGGTGACTATCTGCTCCAGTCCGTCTGATGTGACCACTGTGACCTTGTGCTTTCTCGCAAGCTCATGTGTGAGCTTTTCTATGTGCGCATCAGCGGTCTCGCCCTCTTTTGTGTACACAACCTCTATATCGTCATAAGGGAATCTCTCCCCCTTGTTGTCCTTCACCTTGTAGCCGTCAAATACCACTATTAACTTACAGTTCATATATCCCTGATAGTTTGACAGTATGTCCATGAGCTTACCTCTGGCGGAGTCTATGTTGTGCTCCGACAGTTCCCGAAGTGTATCCCACGCAAATATGACGTTGTAGCCATCCACTATGACATAGTCCTCGCCACTCTTTCTGCGCTTGAATGCTCCAGGCGTGGCTATACCTCTATCAGCGGGTCTGCTGCCCACAAGCGGTCCATTTCCGGGCTGCCTGTCTCTGGACTGACTCTTATTATACTGTCCATTTACTTTATACTCAGATGTAGTTCTCCTGAATCTTCCGTTCAGTGCCACATCCTTGTCCTTGTAATCTCCGCCAAATGTCCTTGCAAATATCTCGCTGAGCTCCTCATCTGTTATGGACATCTCCGATACACTCTTTCCCGGCCTGTTCACCGGAATATCCATAGCATAGCCATCTTCCGTGTAGCCAAGCTGGCCCGAGATCTCAAATCCCGGATCCTCCTTCACATGCATGTTCTCATACACATCATACCAGTCCACCAGATAACCTGCACCATGGGCGCAGAATACCGATGATGATGGATTAAATCTGTCAAGCTCAGGATCATAATGTCTCTCAGCCAGAACCTCTTCGGTGTTGTGGCATGGCTGATAGCCGTCTATATCCACCTGAAGCCTGCCTGTACCTCTGGAAAATGCTGTGAGTTCACTGTAATACTCTCTCATGGTATATACCGGGGCATGTCCCGTGATGACTGTCGTCTCACCGGATATCTCCTGACCGTCCATAGTTCCGCTCATCTTCACTATGTCTGCAAGAACCCTTCCGGCATATTCCTGTGGTACCTCTATTTTAAATGCATACACAGGTTCCAGCAAGACACTTTCCGCCATCATAAGGCCCTGTCTCACCGCCCTGTATGTCGCCTGTCTGAAATCTCCACCCTCAGTGTGCTTCTGATGTGCGCGCCCCGCAGTGATGCTTATCTTCATATCCGTGATTGGTGATCCCGTAAGCACTCCCCTGAACTCACGCTCCTGAAGATGGGTGAGTATCAGTCTCTGCCAGTTCTTATCCAGTACATCCTCGCTGCAAATGCTGTCAAAGCACATTCCACTGCCATTTTCCATAGGTTCAAGCAACAAATGTACCTCTGCGTAGTGCCTGAGCGGTTCAAAATGTCCTACACCCATGACTGGAGCCGCGATCGTCTCCTTGTATGATATCCTGCCCTGTCCGTATGTGATGGCAATTCCAAACCTGTCTCTTACCATCTGAGCCACTACCTCAAGCTGTACCTGCCCCATGACCTTGATGTATATCTCTCCTGCAGTCTCATTCCACTGCACCTGGAGCTGGGGATCCTCTTCCTCAAGCAGTCTGAGCTTTGACACCATCGTGACCGCATCCACATCAGTCGGGTACATGACCTTATAGCTGAGAACCGGCTCCAGACTTGGGAGCTCTCCATCCGGGCAGGCACCGATTCCCTGTCTGCCGTAGGTATTCACAAGTCCCGGAACAGCACAGACACATCCGGCGGGAACCTGGGTTACCATGTCGTACTTTGCACCGGAGTACACCCTTATCTGGTTGACCTTCTCATGGCTCTCCTCCCCCTGACTGTTTCTGAGCGTCAGCACATCCTTGAGCTTCAACACGCCTCCAGTGACCTTTATGTAGGTAAGTCTCTCGCCCTTATCGTCACGTCCTATCTTGAACACTCTGGCGCCAAATTCTTCCCCGCGCACAGGTTCCACTACATATCTGTTCATGCCGTCAAGAAGCTCTGACACGCCCTCATTCTTGAGTGCAGAGCCAAAGTAACATGGGAACAGCTTTCTGCCCGCAATGGCATTTACCACGTCCTGTTCATCATTTGCCCCAGTCTCAAGAAAATGTTCAAGCATGGCCTCATCGCACATGGCTATGTGTTCACCAGCATCTTCACATAAAAAATCGACACAGCCATCACTCAGTCTGTGTCTGATATTGTCCATGAGATACTCCCTGTCATACCCCGTCATGTCCATCTTATTTACAAATATAAATACAGGAATCTCATATCTCTCAAGCAGTTTCCACAGCGTCTCCGTGTGGCTCTGCACTCCGTCCATGCCATTGATTACCAAAACTGCATAATCGAGGACCTGAAGAGTCCTCTCCATCTCCGTTCCGAAATCCACATGTCCTGGAGTGTCAAGCAGTGCTATATGCATATCACCATATGTAAGCTCCGCCTGCTTGGAAAATATCGTGATCCCCCTGTCCTTTTCCTGACTGTCCGTATCTAGATATGTATCCTGATGATCCACCCGCCCAAGCTTTCTTATCTGTCCTGCCTGATAGAGCATCGCCTCCGACAGGGTGGTCTTACCCGAATCAACGTGGGCCAGTATGCCCGCGACTATGTTCTTCATATGTATCTTTTTCCCTTCACCAGCCGATATATATCACCTGCCACGCATCTTGCTGACCATTGATATATATCGGTTCTTTATAAACTCATTTATCGGTTCAGCTATGAGTCTGTATCCGCCATGCTATCGCCATCCGGGATTCCCTGTTTTTCATTCTGCGCCGCCTTATATCTCTTGAACCTCTTGAAGAATATGGCTGTAAATGCACCTATGATAAAAGGGAACATGAATGTGGCAAATCTATAGAGAAGTGCCATGGCTCCGGCTGCAGCAGAACCAACAAGTCCCGAATAGATCGCTGTCATAACAAGCTCACTTGATCCGATTCCTCCCGGCATAGGAATGACTGCCGCCAGCATGACACTCATGGCTGTTATACCTATTGACGTGACAATATTCATATCACACAAGTTGTGACACACTATATAAGGTATGGCAAACCAGCACGCGAACTTGCATATATCAAGCAGCATGACTACCACTATAAGCCACGGTTTCTTAAGTACAACCCTGGTGGCATCCTCCATCATAGCTGTCTGCCCACTTAAACTGTCAATCTGCTTTGCAAATCGTCCTTTAAACAAAGCATCAGCTTTTTCAAGAAGCCATCTGAGGAATCTGTGAAACGGCGGCCAGCACGCAAAGAGCACTATCGCCATCGTTATGAGTATGGTCGCTATAACGCCGAGGACAACATATGAACTGTATTTGCCAAATACTCCAAGCATATATTCTCTGTTCGCAAGAAACAATGCCACCGCCATAACACATATGGTCATCTTGTGTATCGCATAATCAATAGAGTACAGACCAAGCGCTTTCGACGGCTGTATTCCGCAGTGTTTCATGAACAATGTGGATGCCACTATGGTACCGCTTCCAAGCGTTGACACCCTGTAAAATGACACAAAATACGTCATAATATTTGCATCGAAAAATGTCATATTGTTCTCCACCTGTCGCATGAGGATAAACGTTATGCAGCTCTCTATCACTCCGTATAAAAGCGTCGCTCCGAGAATAGCTGCCACGACCACAGGACTTGTCTTTACAAGCTGCGACATTATAGGGCCTGCCATGTCACGGAACACATATATGATAAGTCCGACCAGCACCAGCACACACAACCATTTTATAAGTGTTTTCTGTCTATCTGATAGTTTTTTCATAGTCTTATATCCCTTTTTCCCTAATATCAATTCATTCAGATCAGTCTTATCCCAATCTGCCCACCATCTCAAATGCACCGGCAATTAGCGGCTGATATCATGTTTCGTACAATAGATTAACAAGCTAATGGAAAAAATACAAGCATATGTTATTTCATTCTGACATAATAGGTAGACTTGCCTGTACCGCCTCTGCCTATATCGCCCTCTTTTACGAGTTTTCTGAGTGCTCCCTCTACCGAACTGATGCTGAGAGTCGGACAAAGTTCCATTATATCCTGCTTTGTAAACTTTCCTATTTTCAGCAGTATTGCTTTTCTTACCATCTCAATTGCAGGTAATTTTTCCTCTACGATTTCAAAGCGCTCCTCAAAATCCTTATAAGCAGCCAGTATTGTCCCAAGGAGATATTTTATAAACGGGATCACGTCCTCTGTGCCCTCATGCCAGCCTGCCTGCGCTTTTCCAAGTGACTCATAATATAACTCCTTATTTCCTGCGATCTTAGCCTCAAGGGAAATATACTTTCCTACATAGAATCCACTTCTATATAGCAGAAGCGTTGTGAGCAGTCTGCTCATTCTGCCATTGCCATCATTAAACGGGTGTATGCACAGAAAATCATGTATGAAAACAGGAATGACGATCAGCGGCTCCACCTCGAAATTACCGATCACCCTGTTGTATTCTCCACATATCCTGTCCAGCGCTTCCGGTGTCTCAAATGGAGCCATCGGCGTGAACAGGACTTCCGTTTGCCCATCAGGATAAGTTGCGCTGATATAATTCTGCACCGTCTTTGTTCTTCCTGCAAATGGGTTATTCATATGACTGTACAACATCTTATGCAGCTGAAGTATATAATCCTGAGTTATAGGTATCGCATCAAAGCTTTCATGTATAACCCCCAGCACATCCCTGTAACCTGCTATCTCTTCCTCGGCTCTGTTCTTCGGTGTGGTCTTCTCCTCAACCAACTGCTTTATTCTTGTATTTGTTGTGACTATACCCTCTATGGCATTGGACGCCTCCGTGCTCTGGATCTTTGCTATCTCAACAAGCTTATCCAGTTCATCCGGACGCTGTCTTAAATACAGTTCCTGTTTACCTGCATATCTATATATTGCAGCTATGAGTCCAAGCACTTCAGAATCCCATTTTTCTTCTTTTATTTTACTGTAATTAAAAGTTCTCATTCCCTTAGTTCGCTCCTTTTCCCTTAAATATTAGCACATTTTAAGGGAAAGTCAACCCAATTAAGGGCATTTTCCCTCAAAGTTCTATCAGTTTTAAGGTTATCCAATTGTATACTATTTATGCAGCTAATTAAGGGTACTTTCAAAAAAAGCCACCACATCAAAACACGATGTGGTGGCTTTTTCATATAAATTCTATATCACAGCAATTACTATATATCCATTTAGCCGAATAACGGAGTTGAGTAATATCTGTCTCCACTGTCTGGAAGAAGTACTACGATATTCTTGCCTGCATACTCAGGGCGCTCTGCGATCTGCTTTGCTGCAAAGTAAGCTGCACCTGATGAGATTCCTACGAGGATTCCCTCTGCTGATGCGATCTCCTTTGCTGCTACAAATGCGTCATCATTCTCAACGGCGATGATCTCGTCATATACCTTTGTGTTAAGTGTGTCAGGAACAAATCCTGCACCGATTCCCTGTATCTTGTGTGCTCCTGAAACGCCCTTTGATAGGACTGGTGATGTGGCAGGCTCAACGGCGATGACCTTTACATCTGGATTCTTCTCCTTCAGATACTCGCCAACGCCTGTGATAGTTCCACCTGTTCCGATACCGGCTACAAATACATCTACCTTTCCGTCTGTATCCTCCCAGATCTCAGGACCAGTTGTGAGTCTGTGTGCCTTTGGATTGGATGGATTTACGAACTGACCAGCTACAAAGCTGCCAGGGATCTCCTTTGAAAGCTCATCAGCCTTTGCGATGGCTCCCTTCATTCCCTTTGTTCCGTCTGTGAGAACTATCTCAGCACCGTATGCCTTGATGATGTTACGTCTCTCAACGCTCATGGTCTCAGGCATAACGATGATCGCCTTGTAACCCTTTGCTGTTGCTATGGATGCAAGACCAATACCTGTGTTGCCTGATGTAGGTTCGATGATGGTTGCGCCCGGCTTAAGTGTGCCGTCCTTCTCCGCATCCTCGATCATCTGGAATGCGATCCTGTCCTTAACACTTCCTGCTGGGTTGAAATACTCAAGCTTTGCAAGGATATTTGCCTTGAGATCATTCTTCTTCTCTATGTTTGAAAGCTCCAGAAGTGGAGTCTTACCTATAAGCTCTGCTGCGCTCTTATATATATTACTCATTGTATAAAACCTCTCTTTCTAACTGCAAAATTTTAATATATGATTTGCGGTGCGAAAACCAAGTATATCTGTCGCAAGCCGCACCGCAAATATATTACTCCTGGATTGCCTTGAATGCCTCGTCAAGATCCTCGATGATATCGTCTATGTTCTCAGTACCGATTGAAAGTCTGATCGTGTTCTGCTTGATTCCCTGATCGATAAGCTCAGCCTCATTCAGCTCTGAGTGAGTTGTTGATGCCGGGTGGATAGCCAGTGACTTAACATCAGCGACATTTGCAAGAAGTGAGAATATCTCCAGATTGTCAATGAACTTCTTGGCTGTCTCTGCATCACCCTTGATCTCAAATGTGAAGATCGAACCACCGCCGTTAGGGAAGTACTTCTTGTACAGTCTCTGCTGCTCAGGATCTGTTGAAACTGAAGGATGGTTTACCTTCTCAACAAGTGGATGATTGTTCAGGTACTCAACTACCTTGAGTGCATTTGATACATGTCTCTCAACACGGAGTGACAGTGTCTCAAGTCCCTGAAGGAATATCCATGAGTGTATTGGTGAGATCGTAGCACCTGTGTCACGGAGGAGGATAGCTCTGATCCTTGTGACAAATGCTGCAGGACCTGCTGCGTCTACAAAGCTTACGCCGTGGTAGCTCTCATTTGGCTCAGTGAGCTGTGGGAACTTGCCTGATGCCTTCCAGTCGAAGTTACCACTGTCGATGATGACACCACCGATAGTTGTTCCGTGTCCACCGATAAACTTTGTTGCTGAGTGAACTACGATGTCAGCGCCGTACTCGATAGGTCTTACGAGATATGGTGTTGCAAATGTGCTGTCGATCACAAGTGGAATCTTGTGTGCGTGAGCGATATTTGCAATTGTCTCGATATCTGAAACCTCTGAGTTAGGATTTCCAAGGACCTCGATGTAGAGAGCCTTTGTGTTCTCCTGAATAGCATCCTCAAATGCCTGTGGATCAAGTGGATCAACGAATGTTGTATCTACATTGTAATCCT
>OGXG01000319.1_pt1 | contig 27253 bp, 30 predicted proteins | sample 1576251 | NCBI WGS metagenome assembly OGXG01 (sample SAMEA3541533, study PRJEB24748) | human gut metagenome | biome: human gut; feature: human-associated habitat; material: faeces | place: China | collected 2012
TAGGCTCGTTGAAAATCTCTAAGATTGAGATGGGAAGTGTGAAACTGGATAATGATGCGAGCAATAAATGATCTCGGTTGTAAATGTAAGAAAACTTCTATCTAAAGGTAGAGTTTTCTTTTCTTTTATGATAATATAGTACTAAGGAGTTGATTCACATGAAAGTTCAGACTGGTTATTTATATCATATTAAAGATGAATTCTTTGATCAAATTAATAAAAAAGGATTAATGATAAATCATGAAAATGGTCATTCTAGACCATCATATTTAGCAATTAAAGATAAAGAAATTTTATGGTTTATACCATTAAGTACAAAGGTAGATAAGTACAGAACTATTATTGCTAAAAAAGAAAAAAAGTATGGTTCTTGTAAAACAATATTGATCAAAAGAATTGCTGGTAGAGAACAGGCTATATTAATTCAGAATGCCTTTCCTACATTAGAAAAATATATTCAAAGTAGACATACTGTTGATGGTAAGGTAGTTAAAATTGCTTCTGCTGTCGAAAGAGAAATCATTGATGATTTTGAGTATATGCTTTCTTTAAAAGCAAGTGGATTAGATTTATTTTTTACAGATATTGATTTTATTAAAAATTTGATGCTTGATGAATTAAAAGTTTTAAATTAACTAAAGAAGACTATTGATTCTTGAAGTGAATTTTTTCACCTCAAGGAATAATACAATATATTAAATAATTTACAAAAGTGTAATAAATGATTGACAAAACATAAAATAAATTATATAGTTATAACAAGTGAGGAGATATATAGAGCTATCTCGGGGTAAAGCCTACACGTATTTTATAATTAATAAAATCCGGAGTCACTATTCTTATATGGAATAGTTGCCTTCGGTTTTTTCTATATGTGATATTAATAAAAGAAAGGAAGTGGATAAAATGATTAAGTTTAGTGAAGAAGAAGGATTTATTAAGGCTCATGGTATTAAATTTAGAGAAGGACAAGATAAAAATATTAAGTTACCTAGTGTTGCAGTAGGAGTATTTTCTAGACATTTATTTGATGATGTTATAGAAAAGTATAGTGCACTTGAAGTTGGATATTTTTCTTGTGCTAATATGGAAAGAAATATCTATATAATAAAATATAAAGATATAGAAATAGTTTTCTTTATGGCTGGGGTAAGTGGACCTTGGATTGCTGGGGATATTGAGGAGTTATATTCTGCTGGTGTTCAAAAAGTTATTATTTTTGGTAATTGCGGAGTACTTGATTCTAAAATAGAAGATTGTAGTATTATAATTCCTACTAAAGGATTTAGAGATGAAGGAACTAGTTATCATTATGTTTCACCTAGTGAAACAATAGAAATTAATCCTGATTATAAAGAAGATTTTATTAAGATATTAAACGAATATAATTTTGATTATACTGAAGGATTTACTTGGACTATTGATGCCTTTTATAGAGAGACAAAAGATAAAATAAAATACTTTAAAGATAATGGAGCAGTCTGTGTAGAAATGGAAGGTACAGTAATTGCTTCGGTTTGTCAAAGATTAAATATGAAATATTTTACTTTTTATTATGCAGGTGATAATTTAGATAGTACTGTATGGGACAAAAGAAGTATAGAAGGTCCTACTAATATTGATAAAAAGAAAGAGGTATTATTAATTGCTCTAGAATTAGCAGTAGTTTTAAATAACTATGAATAATAAAAGAAAGGAAGTGGATAAAATGGATAAGTTTATATTACCAGAATATGATAATAGTATTGTTAGTTTAGCATCTAGTATTAGGAGATATTTTGAACTTGATGTTTATCATAATACTTTAAGTGATATTGACAAAATATTAGAAGAATATAAACCAAAAAATGTAGTAGTTATATTATTTGATGGAATGGGCTCAAGATTAATAAAAAAAATATTAGGAGAAAATAGTTTTCTTTATAGAAATATGTTAAAAGAAATATCTTCAGTAGTACCAGCGACTACAACTGCTTCAACTACATCAATGCTTACTGGTCTTACACCAGTGGAACATGGTTGGCTTGCTTGGGATTTATATTTTAAAAAAGAGGATAAAATAGTAACAATGTTTACTAATAAAATTAAAGATACTGATATAGATGCTGATAGTGTATCACTAGCTAGAAAATATTTTCCATATAAAGATATTTGTGAATTAATAAATGAAGATGGAAAGCATTATGCTAAATTAATTGCTTCGTTTAATGAAAATAAATATGAAGATATCGATGATATGATAAGTAAAATTAAAAGTAGTTTAAATGTTAAAGATAAAAATTATATTTATGTATATAATCCTGAACCAGATACTACTATGCATATTACTGGTATCGATAGTAAAGAGACTATAGATTATTTTGAATTGATTAATAAAAAAGTAGAAGAATTATATAATACTATATCTGATGATACATTACTTATTGTAGTAGCAGACCATGGTCATATTAATTGTGATACTATTATATTAGAAGATTATAAAGATATATTTGATACTCTTGCTGGAGATACGTCTTTTGAAGGAAGACTATGTAGTTTTAAAATAAAAGATGGTAGAGAGGAAGAATTTGTTTATCTATTTAATAAATACTTTAGTGATTATTTTGTATTAATGACTAAAGAAGAACTTATAAATAGTAAGCTATTAGGTAATGGTACTGAACATAAATACTTTAGAGATTCACTAGGAGATTATTTTGCTTTAGCCTATAGTAATAAATATTTTAAATATAGAAATGTAGGTCATATTCATAAATCTACTCATGCTGGTTTAACTGAAGTTGAGATGAAGATACCTTTAATAATTTTAAATAAGTGTAAAGTTAAGAGAAAGTAGGTGATGTTATGATAATATTGTTTAGTGGTTGTGATAAAATAAAAGGGTTTAATACTAGAATAAAGGAAGTTATAAATAAAGAATTAGATAGATATAATAGGATGGCTGTTATATGCGCTAGTGATGATTATAGTAAGAATGATACTTTAATAGATGGTACTAGTGATATGATGGGTATAAGAAATATGTTTAATAGTATTAAAGAATTTTATTTAATAGACAGAAGGACTTCTGTTGACGATATGATAAATATAATAAATAAAGTAGATATTATATATTTATTTGGTGGTAATCCTTTAATACAATTAGATATAATTAAGAGAATAGATTATAAAGAATTATTTAAAGATAAAGTATTACTTGGAATATCTGCGGGTAGTATGAACTTAGGTAAGATAGGGTATTATTCTAAAGATGATGATTATGATAAGACATTCTTTTATGAAGGATTAGGTTTTACTGATATAACTATTGATCCTCATTTTGATATTAATAATAGAAAGCAAGTAAATGAAATAAGTAATAGTTCTTATAAACATAGAATAATAGGTTTACCTAATGATTCTTGTATAGTAATAAAAGATAATGAAATATATTATATTAATAATTATTTTGTAGTAAAAGATGGTAAAATTGAAGAAAGAAAAGGAGATGATTTATATGAAGAATATAGGAACAGTAGAATTAGAATCTAATAGACTTTTATTTAGAAAGGCAAGTACTAGTGATTCTAATGCTATGTTTAATAATTGGGCTAATGATAAAGAAGTAACTAAGTATTTAAGATGGGATGCTTATGAAAAAGAAGAAGATACGATAAAATTTCTTAATTATTTAGAAAATAGTTATAAGGAAGAAAATTTTTATAACTGGATGGTAATACCTAAAGAGGAAGGAGTCCCTATTGGAACAATTGGAGCAGTAGATATTGATGTCAATAATAATACAGTAGAAATAGGACACTGCTACGGAAGAAGTTTTTGGAATAAAGGATATGGTACTGAGGCTTTAACTAGAATAATAAAGTTCTTTTTCGAAGAAGTAGGGGTGGAAACTATATATGCTTATTATGTAGAAGGAAACTCTGCTAGCGGAAAAGTATTAGAAAAAGTAGGAATGAAGTATGAAGGTATTCTTAGAAAAAGAGTATATGATAAAGTTACTAAAAAGCAAGTAGATTTAATTAGTTATTCTATTACTCGTGATGATTATTTTAAATAAACTATATTTACTTTGATAATATATCATGATAAAATGATATTATCAAAGGAGATAGTTATGAATATTAAAGAAGAATTAATAAGAAGATATAGTTATTTATATGAGAATAAAGAATTAATACTTGCTATGTGTATTAATATAGTAGAAGTTAAACCAAATGAAAGAAAACAAGAATTAGAGAAGTTAAAAAGAGAATATAAAAAGTTATCTGCTGATAAAATGATTATTAATAATGTAGAGACCGCTATTAAAAATATTGATGGAAGCACTTATGAATATTATTTATTTAAAGATGTTAGTTCTGAAATAGTAGATTTATATGAAGACTTTTTACTGGGAAATTTACCTCTAGAAGAAACTGGATTATATAAACATATTGAAGGAGTAAAAAATAGTCCAGTTTATTTAGAAGGATTTAACAATATGATAAATGCTTTAGAAGAGAAGAGAAACAAGAATATGCATTTAAAGAATATACCAACATTTACTGTATGGAAAATATTATCTTATGTAAGAAGAAAGAATATTAATAATAAATTAGCATTAGAGATATTAGATAAATATTATAACTTAGATAGATATATGCTTACTAGATATAATTTTCAAAGTGGATATTATCTTATGAGTGAAGAATTAAATGATGATTATAAATTACCAGATACTGATATAAATACAGGTATTATTATGTTTAAATATCCTGAAAATAGATATGAAGAAGAAGATAATTATTATGCTGAAGAAAGTTTATATGATTTACCACAAGAAGATTATGCTACTTCGATATTTATGTTATCAGCAAAAAATATTCCTATGTTAGATATAGAAGATAAAGAAAGTTTATATAAAAAATACAATTATAATAAAGAGAAAGTTAAGGCTAGGTAAGTATGAAAATTAATTATATGTTTAGTAGAATAGATAGAGATAAAGGGTTTAATGATAATCAAAAGAAGTATATAAAAGAAGATATTAAGAATAATATGTCTATTACTTTTATAGCTAGTTTATTTGATGAAGTTGAAAGAAATGATACTCAGGTTAAAGAAATAGTTAATGTATTTAAAAATATAGATATTAATTTTAAAGAAGTACATTTAATAGATAATAGAGTATCTAAAGAAGATGCTTATAAATATATAGAAAAAACAGATATAGTTTATTTAATGGGTGGTAGTCCAGAATTAGAAATGAAATCTATTATAGAATATAATTTATTTAATATATTAAGGGATAGAAATGGTATTACTATTGGTACTAGTGCAGGTGCTATGAATCAAACGGATAGAGTAATATATAAAGATGATTTTAAGAATTATGAATTAGTAGATTATCAAGGATTAGGTTTTATTGATTTAAATATATATCCTCACTTTGATATTGATAATAAAGAATATATGGATGAAGTATTTGAAGTTAGTAAATATACTAGAATAATAGGATTGCCTAATGAATCATTTATTAGAATAAAAGATAATGATATAGATTTTGTAGGTAAACATTATTTTATAGAGAATGGTGTAATGGAATAAAGATAATGTATGTTTTAATTAAAAATGAGGAGGTAACAAAAATGCATGAGATAATAAATAAAATAGTACAACAAAATCAATCTTTATTTGGCACTAATCCCAAAATAGATAAGATAAATATAGGCTTTACGAATACGATATATAATATTAACGATTTATATATTGTTAAGATATGTACTGATGTAGATAATGAGAAAGAATTTAAAAAAGAAATTGATTTTTATAATTCGAATAAAAATAACAATTTAATTCCAAAGCTATATTGTTCAAGTATAAATAAAAAAGATGTTCCATATTTTTATGAAATTATTGAAAAGATAGATGGCGTTTCTTTATATAATGTATGGCATACTTTTTCAGAAGAACAAAGAGAAGATATAATTAAACAACTATGTGATGCTATGAAACAAATTCATAGTAATATTGGAGAAAAATATGATTGGACCAAAACAATGCAAGAAAAGTTTATGCCGCTATATATTCAAGCAAAGAATCTTAATATTTTTAATGAAGAAGAACAAAAACTTTTAGATTATGCGTATTCTAAATTTAATAAATATTTAGATTCTAATGATTTTGTTTTAATTCATAATGATTTACATTTTGACAATATATTTTATAATGATGGTAAAATTAAACTAATAGATTTTGAAAGATCAATGTATGCCCCTAGGGATTTTGAATTGGATATTTTATATAGAATGATTAGAAAGCCTTGGAAGTTTGCTAGTGAAGAAACAGAGCGATATACTGATTCTAGCGATTATACAAATATAATGTTATATATTGAAAAGTATTATCCTGAATTAGTAAGTGATCCAAATTTACATCAAAGGTTGGCAATTTATGATATGGTATACTTTTTAGAACAATTAGTAAAACACCCAGAATTAGAAGAATTAAAAAACGATGTTATTTTTGGTGCTAAAGTAGTAGCTTTAAAAGATGAAATTACATTTAATGATGTTAAGACACCAATGGAATTAATGGATTTTATGAATGTTAATATTGAATATGGGTGGATTGATAATCAAGGATTTAAACATCTTAATAACCTTAAAGGATTTAGAAAAAATTATAGAATTAGTTCAATAGATAAAATGTTAGAAGTTGGGTTAGGAACATGCATTGAACAAGCAAAAATGATTAAATATTTCTTTGATAAAATGGGATTTGAAAACAAATTATATTGTTATAGAAGTTATGAAACAGAAGAAAACTTTGATAAAGATATAAGAATGCATTGTTTTGTATTATTTAAATATAATGATAGTTGGTATCACTTTGAACATTCCAATAGGCCAAAAAGGGGAATTCATAAATATGATTCAGTTGAAAGCGCAATAGAAGATATTACTAGTGGTTTTAAGGAACATGGAGATATTAGAAAACTAACTGAAATAGACTCTATACCTAGTGGATTAACATTTAAAGAATTTAATAATTTTGTTAATGAATTTGATGATACAAAAAGAAAAAAAATTTAGAATTAGGAGATAAAATGAACTTAGAAACTTTAAAAAATGAATATGAGAAAATGTAACAAGTCTATGGGGATAAAATATTAAAATCAATTAATTTTGGTGGATGTGATACAAATCCGGATATATGTTTTGTTTTTATGAAGCCAACATCAAAAAATATTGTTTTTGAACCATCATGGAATGGCATTAGATCACCATGGATTGGAACCAAAAATATTTGGAATTTATTTGTTGCAACAAATTTATTTGATGTTGATATATATATAATGAAATTAAAAGTAAAAAAGCAAATGAGTGGGATAAAGAATTTGCCGAAAAGATATATGACGAAATGAAAAGAAATAAAATGTTTATTACTAATTTAGGTAAATGTACGCAAATAGATGCAAGACCTATTCAAAATTCAGTATATGAAAAGTATTTAAATTTATTAGAAAAAGAGATAGAAACAGTAAATCCTAAAGTTATAATTCTATTTGGAAATCAGGTTAGTATAGTTTTTCTTAAAGAAAAAAAATCAGTTTCACTATGTAGAAAAAAATTTACAAAAGTTATTAATGGTAAAGAATATAAATGCTATTCGATATTTTATCCTGTCGGTAATGGAAGATTTAACACTGATAAATCTATTGAAGATATATTATGGATAGAAGATGAAGTTTTAAATAAGAAAGTAGGAAGTTGTTAGTAGCATTTGAGTAATAAGAAAAAATACTACAAGAAAATTAATTTGTTCCAAATTTTATAGAGAATGGTGTGATGGAATAAAATATTATGATAGAGACTATTATATAGGCTCTATCATACCACGGAAGACTATAGGCTGAAGTGGAAAAGGAGGAAATCATGAAAGAAATAGTAGATGAAAAGAATAATAAAATAATAGGTAATGTTAATTTAGATAATTCTAAAGTAAAGTTTATAGGTAGTAATAATGTTTTATATATTAATGATGAAATAACTTTAGTTAATTCTAGTATAGAATTTAGAGGGGATAATTCACTAGTATATTTATGTAAAACATCAGAAAAAATAACTGTAGATATAAAATTATATAATAATTCCACTATTTACTTTGGAAAGAATATTTGGATAAATAAAGGAGTTAAGATAGTTATATCTGAACAAACTAATTTGTTTATTGGTAAAAATTGTATGATAGCTCCTGAATGTTGTTTTAGAAGTGCAGATCCACATATAATATATGATATTAATACTAAGAAAAGAATAAATCAAAGTAAAAGTATTTTTATTGGTGATCATGTTTGGATTGGTCAAGGAATAATGGTATTAAAGAATGCAATGGTAGGATCGGGAGCAGTTATTGGAGCTAAGAGTTTAATAACTAATAAGAAATATAATTCAAATACTATATATGGTGGAAGTCCTGCTAAAAAGATAAAAGAAGGTATATTCTTTATTCATGATGATTGTCATAGATTCTTAGATGAAGATATTGAAAAATATGAGTATAATGATACTGATAAATATATTTATAATAGAGATGGTACTACTACTGAATTTGAGGATATTGAGAATAATTTAAGAGGAGCTTCTATTAAAGATAGAATTGATTATTTAGATAAGATTACTTTAAATAATGATAAGAATAGATTTTATATAGGTGATTAGATAAAAGAGGTAGTGATGGAAGAATATTTAAATAAAATAATAAGTGATAATGATATTTTAAATAGTAATATGAAATGTGTAAAAGTAAATGCTGGTTTTACTAATACTGTTTATATATTAGATGATAAATACATTATTAAGATATGTAGTGATAGAGGTAATAAATGAATTGAATGAATTGATTAGTGAGGTATAGAAATGAAAACAGAACTTATATATTTTGTTCATGGTACTACTTATGATAATGCTAGTAAAAAGTGTTCTGGCTGGAAACAAGTAGAACTTAATGAACTTGGAAAAGAACAAGCTCTTAATTTAGGAAAGGTTAATAAAGATATTAAGTTTGATGTTATATTTACATCCGATTTAATAAGGGCAATAGATAGTGCTAATATTGCTTTTCCTAATATTAAGAAAATTCAAGATAAAAGACTAAGAGAATGTAATTATGGAAATTTAGATGGTGAAGATAAGAACTTAATTGTCTATGAAGATCATATTGATGTGCCATTTCCTAATGGTGAGTCTTTAAAAGATGTTGAAGTAAGAGTACAAAGTTTTATCAATGATATACTAAAAGAATATAAAGGTAAAACAATAGGTATTGTAGCGCATAGGGCTCCTCAGTTAGCATTTGAGGTTATTACTAAAAATATAAGTTGGGAGACTGCAAATGAAAATGACTGGCGTAAAACAGGTGATTGGAAGCCAGGATGGAAATATGAAATTGATTAAAAAATAGGATTTAATATCATGATGAGTTTAGAAAGAGAAGTAGATAGTAACAAATTAAAGAGATGGACATTTGGTATTAATGCTAATCAATTGGTTGAACTTGTACTAGAAGGCAAAAAGACCGCTACTACATATTTATATGAGGACGATGAAAAGTATAAAGAAAATGATATTTCAATATTAACAGATATAAATGGTAATGATGTGTGTCTAATACAAACAAAGAAAATAATTATAACTACATTTAAAAATATTACTTGGGATTTAGCTGTTTTAGAAGGAGAAAATAATTCATTAGATGATTGGAGAAAAGAACATTATAATTTCTTTAAAAAGATAACTCCTAGTTTTAATAAAGATACAAAGGTTGTTTTTGAAATATTTGAAATGATAAATAAATTATAATTTAAAATTAATGTTTAAGAGGTAAAACATGAAAATATTTTTGTGTGACGGTGGAAGTGGTAAAAAAAAGAGGCTACCATTAAGTTTGGAAGTTTGATTGATAAGAGTAAGCCTTTATTATATATACCACTTGCAATGAAACGTGAGAAATATGATAGTTGTTTAGAATGGATAAAAGAAGAAATGAATATTATTGGTATTAATAATATTGATATGGTTACTAGTGGGGAAGATTTGTATAAAAAGAATTTTGATAATTATTCTGCTATTTATATAGGACTTTGTCATTATAATTATAATATTGTTAAGACAGAAAATAATATAAATTATTTAAAAAAGTATTCTATAGGAAGAAAAGTAATTTATTCACCTGAAGAAGATACTATCTTTATAGATAGTAATGATATAGAATTAATAGGAGATAAAGAATATATAGTATTTAATAATGGTAATATGCAAGTGATAACAGTAACCGAAAATAATAAATAATGCTATCAAAATAAAAAATTAATAAATAAAGAAAAGAGGTAAGAAAAATGAAATATTTAGGATCTAAAGTGTTAGAAACAGATAGGTTACTTTTAAGACCTACTAAAGAAGAAGATTTAAAAGTTATTTGGGGTATTCTATGTGATAAGAGAGTAGCAGAACATTATCTTGTAGGAAAATTTAATTATGATTGGGAAAAGGAAAAAGTATGGCAATATAAAAAATTAGAAAAAGCAAATAATGAAGATGTATTTCAGTGGTCAATAATATTAAAATCAGAAAATAAATGTATTGGTCAAGCTAGTTGTCAAAAAAGTTATGATGAATTTGGTAATGAAAATAGTGATAATATAAGAGATGTTGGTTGGTTTTTAGATTTTAATTATCATGGTATGGGATATGGTAGTGAGGTTGCTAAGGCAGTACTTGATTATATGTTTAAAGAAGTACAAATTGATAAAATAGAAACTTGTGCTGCTACTGATAATTTAGCATCTTGGAAGATAATGGAAAAGTTAGGTTTTCATAGAACTAATAAAATTAAAAAAGTTAAGTATACTATTTTAACTGAAGAAGTAGATTGTTACTGCTACGAAATAACGAGAGAAGAATATTTGAATTTGGTTAGTAAATAAAAATTAACAAGATTAAAAAATATAAAAATGATGGTTATATGATAAATAAATGATGATTAATGAAGAAGTATGTTGTATTATTTACATTTTAGAGAGTTTAAGGATGGTGAAATTAAACATATAATATAACTGAATTACACATTATGAATTTATTAGTTAGTTACTTTATAACTTTTGAGTGTATGATTATTAATCATAAATTAAGGTGGTACCGCGATAATTCGTCCTTATGTATAGAGTTATTGCGGTTTTATTATTAGAGGAGGAAAAGAAAATGAATAAAAAAGAACAAATTGATTTAATATTAAGAAGAACAGTAGAAGTTCATAATAAAGATACTTTAATTGAAAAATTAAATAGTGGAAGGAAATTGGTTATAAAATTTGGAGCAGATCCATCAAGACCTGATTTACATTTAGGTCATACTGTTGCTCTTAGGGCATTAAAAATATTTCAAGAATTAGGACATGAAATTGTTTTTGTTATTGGTGATTTTACGGCTATGATTGGAGATCCATCTGGTAAATCTAAAACAAGACCAGCATTAAGTTTTGAAGAAACGAGAAGAAATGGTGAAACATATTTTAAGCAAGTTGCTAAAATATTAGATCCTAAAAAGATAAGAATTGCTTATAATTCAGAATGGTTATCAAAAATGACTTTTGAAGATGTTATTAATTTAACTGGAAAATATACAGTAGCAAGAATTTTAGAAAGAGATGATTTTAATAATAGATTTAAAAATAATATTCCAATAGGAATACATGAATTTTTATATCCATTAATGCAGGGATATGATTCTGTTGCGTTACATGCAGATATTGAAATAGGTGGAACAGATCAAACATTTAATTTGTTAGTAGGTAGAGAACTGCAACGCGATTATGGACAAGAACCACAGGATGTTATGTGTTTTCCATTACTTGTTGGAATTGATGGTAAAGAAAAAATGAGTAAATCTCTTGGTAATTATATTGGTATTGATGAGTCTGCTGAAGTAATGTATGAAAAAGCAATGAGAATACCTGATGATGTATTAATGGATTACTTTAAATTAACAACTGATTTAGATTTAGATGAAATAGAAAAAATAATGAAAGAAGATGTCGTTGAAGCACATAAAATATATGCAAGAGAAATAATCAAAATGTACCATGGTGAAAAATTCATTAATGAAGCAGAAAATAGATATGCAACAGTGGCACAAGGTGGTATACCAGAGAATATTGAAAAAATAGAGATAGATAAATCTTTAATTGAAAAGGGTATATTACTAAATGATTTATTAGTATTTGTAAAAATTGTTCCATCTAAATCTGAGGGAAGAAGAATGATAGAACAAAATGGTATAAGTATAAATGGAAACAAAGAAAATAGTGTAACTAGACTAATTAGTATTAATGATTTTGTAAATGATGAATTAGTTATTCAAAAAGGTAAAAAACAATTTAAAAAGATAGTTTTAAATTAAAAATACCTTCTATATACAGAATTTTATGATAATAAATAATGAAATTAAAGTACTTGAAATATAGTACTTTTTATGTTATCATAATGAAGAAAAGACAAGATAGAGTTATTAAAAAAATAGTTGTATTTATGATAAGGAGAATAAATAATGAGTAGTATAGAAAAAGAGATTAGGTTAAAAATAAATGATAATGATATTGTAAGAATAAAAAATGTTACTGATAGTTATAAAGAAAGAACTAGATTAATTGATATAACTTGTGGTAAGTATGAATTTGATTCTTTAAGTAAACTTGGATATATTGGAAGAATTAGATGTAATGGTAATAGTTATAAAATAGAAATTAAAAATTATCAAAATAAAGATGAGTGCTTAGAAAAATCATTACCTATTAATTCAATAAGAGATGGATTAGATTTCTTTAAATTACTTAATATGGAACCGTATTTAGTATTAGATAGATATAGAGAAGTAAGAAAATACAATAATCTTTTAATATTTATTGATGAATTTGATACTATTGGTAGTTATATAGAAATAGAATATCAAGAATCTGATAAGGATGAAGCGTATAAATTTATTGAACTATTAGATCTTGATAATAAAGAACAAGATAAATATGGAGATATTGTAAGAAATTTAATAAATAATGATGATAATCTAAAGAAAAAAATGATTAAGAAGTTAGAAAGATATAGTGAATAATTTACTATATCTTTTTATGTATAAATATAATTTATATGGCATATAAAAAATTAATATTTGTCAATACATCATTTTAGTAGTACTATATTAGTTGTAGGGATTTTGGTTATATTTTTTTAGAATGTTTGTGAAGTTTTACCCAATTAGTTTTTTGCTTTCATTAGTTTTGGTAAAAAATAAAAAATTTTATTGAAAAAATTAATAAAATTTGATATACTAATAGCAGTTGTGATGAACAAGAGGAGTAAATTATTTATTTATTAAAGAGAGCAAATGTTTGGTGTGAATTTGTATAAATAATAATTGAAGGTAGCTTGGGAGCATTTTTTCTGAAATTTAAGTAGGAAATTACGTATTACTGCGTTAAAGTATTAAGCTGCATATTATTTAGATGAATAATATGAATTAAGGTGGTACCGTGGACTTTAAAGTTCATCCTTTATAAGGATGAATTTTTTATTTTATGAAAGAAGGGATGAAAATGTTAGATAAAAAGTATGATTCACTAGTAAAAGAAGAAAAATGGTTAAATTATTGGAAAAAAAATAAAATATATGAATTTAAACCTGATTATAGAGAGGTGTATTCGATAGATACACCGCCACCAACGGTTAATGGAAAAATTCATATAGGGCATATTTTTTCTTATTCTCAAGCAGAAATGATTGCAAGATATAAAAGATTGAGAGGCTATAATGTATTTTATCCATTTGGTTTTGATGATAATGGTTTACCGAGTGAGAGATTAGTAGAAAAGGAGCAAAAAAAGAAAGCACATGAGATAGGTAGAGAAAGTTTTTCAAAGTTATGTTATGAAACTACTAACAAATATGAAGAAGAATTTCAAGACTTATTTTCTAAGCTTGGTGTAAGTACGGATTGGAGTATGTGTTATAAAACTGTAAGTTCGTCTACAATAAAAATAAGTCAAAATTCTTTTTTGGATTTAATAGAAAAAGGACATTGTTATCATAAAGAAAGTCCAGCATTATGGTGCAATGAATGTTTAACTTCTATTGCGCAAGCTGAATTAGAAACAAAAACAATCAGGACAACTTTTAATTATGTAAATTTTAAAACTGTAGAGGATAATGAAATATTTACAATTGCTACAACTAGACCAGAATTATTGCCAGCAATCGTTTGTGTATTTGTAAACCCTGATGATGATAAAAACAATCATTTGATTGGAAAAACTGCACATATTCCTGTAATTGATGTAAATGTTCCAATTATTGGTGATGAAAAAGTTGCAATCGATAAGGGAACCGGAATCGTAATGTGTTGTACTTTTGGTGATCAAACAGATATAGAATGGTGGAAAAAATATAATTTACCACTTAAATATATTTTTACAGATGATGGAAGAATAATGGATTCTGTACCAAATTATGGTGGTTTAAAAATAAAAGAAGCTAGAAAACAAATTGTAGATGATTTACAAGTTGGTGGATATATTGTTAAAATTGAGGAATTAGAGCATGAAGTACAAACACATGAAAGATGTGGTAGTGAAGTAGAATATACAGTAATGAAACAATGGTTTATTGATATAATGAGTCATAAAGAAGATTTCTTGAGAATTGGAAATGAAATTAATTGGTATCCAACACATATGCACAATAGATATGAAGAATGGGTTAATAATGTTGCATGGGATTGGTGTATATCAAGACAACGATATTTTGGAGTACCATTCCCAGTATGGTACTGCAAGGAATGTGGAGAACCTATTTTTGCATCAAAAGAACAATTACCAGTTAATCCGTTAACTGATACTCCATCAATTGAAAAATGTCATAAATGTGGTTGTAAAGAGTTTATACCTGAATCTGATGTTATGGATACATGGGCAACTTCTTCGGTTACTCCACTTATTAATATGAAATATGGTGAAAAAGATAATTATGAGTCTATTTTAAAGCCTATGAGTTTGCGTAGTAATGCATCTGAAATAATAAGAACTTGGGATTTTTACACTATTGTAAAAAGTTATTATCATTTTGGTATTAAACCTTGGGATAATGTTATGATTTCAGGATTTGTTATGGCAAATAAAGGTGAAAAAATAAGCAAAAGTAAGGGAAATTCAAAGGTTGAGCCTTTAGATTTAATAAAACAATTTTCAGCAGACGTTGTAAGATATTGGGCTGCTTCTGGTAGATTGGGAACAGATATTACATTTAGTGAAGAGACTTTACTTCGTGGAAAAAAGTTAGTTAATAAAATATGGAATGTTTCTAAATTTGTTCAAATGCATTTGGAAGATTATCAGGATAAAGCTTTTGATGATTTTGAATATATTGATAAATGGATTTTGGGTAATTTTATTGATATGGAAAAAGAATATTTAAAATATTTAGATAATTATGAAATTGGTTTGGCTTTAAATATTTTAGAAAAGTTTTTCTGGAATTTTTGTGATAATTATATAGAAATAGTTAAACATAGGTTATATAGACCAGAAGAATTCGGTGAAAAAGCAAGATATTCTGGACAAAAAACTATTTATATATTACTTTATAAGTTATTACAAGATTTTAGTATTTTCTTCCCATTTATTACAGAAGAAATATATCAAGATATATATCATGATATGAAATCGATACACATTACAGAAATAAAATCTTTAAATTATTCCTTTGATGAAGAAATTGTTAATGGTAATTTAATGTGTGAAATAATAAGTATGGTAAGAGGTAAAAAATCAAGTAGTAATTTATCTTTAAAAACTATTGTAAAAAAATTAGAAATTGATTGTTCACCAAATCTAAAGAAAGCTATTGAAGAGGCAAATAAAGATTTTAAAGCTACACTTTTTATTAATGAACTGGTTATTAATAGTATTAAGGATGGTTACAAAATTAATGAAATTGATTTAGAATTGTAGAAATGGTTAATGCCTTTTTAATTTTGATAAGTTCTTTATTTGATAGTTTATATAAAATCAAATATTATTAGTACTCTAACACATAGAGTACTTTTTCTTATACTCCACTGTGAATTGTTATGAGGAAGACTCTCTTTAGGAGGCTTACTCATGCCCTGGAAGACTTATTTTATATAAGGCTGTAAGGGCAAAAGAAAAAGAGATAACTCTCTACTTCTTTAATATAAATGATTTTAATATAATATTATTATTGCCATCTTTTGTATATGATATTATACCATCACTAGTTTCTTTATCTAGAATATCTGATAGTCTAGTACTATAAGTAGCTTTAACGCTTGCTATATATTCTCCTTTTTTATATTCTACTTTATCACTAGTAATCATTGATACATATACACCATTACTACCAGGATGTCTATTATCAAAGTAAACATAATCTTTATCATACTTAGTATTACCCATTTTGCCTTTAGTTATTTTAAAATCTTCTCCCAGTAATTCTTTATAGTATTTATTAAATATCTTGTAATCTAAATATGCTAAAGTAAAATCACTAGTAGGAGTATCTTCTACTGCAGACTGGTCTCCTGCTGATAAAACTGTAAAACTATCTATATCATCTTGATAGCTTAATATATATTCCATAACAAATAATTGTCTATTTTCATATTTTTCTAGGTAATTATAATTATATTTAGGACTATATTTACCATTATCATCTTGACTATCAATACCTTCTTTTACTATTAACCAACCAAGAGGAGAACCTATTTTAGATAAATGATTATTGATATCTTTTAGTTCTTTTTCTTCAGATATTTCTATTTTATTATCTTCTGTTACTAATATTTTATCTGTTACTATGTAACCCGCTACTAAGAGGCATATTATGCCTATTATTATGCAAAAAATATTTAACTTTTTCATTTTTTATCACCTACTATAAGTATAACATATAATTAAAAAAAATTAACCTAAATTTGGTTAATTTTATTATTTTATTTTTCTTGCTTCTAAATAGAATCTCTTATCATAACTATGTCCCATAGAGAATGTTTTTCTAGGTAAGGCACCATCTAATATTACAGTTCTAAATAATTCTTCTTTAGGCATTGCTTCAAATAGTATGGCTACATTATTTGCTTCTTTGCCCATACTTCTAGTTGTTTCATCGCCATGAATATAATCTAGTTTTCCTTCATGATCTTTTAGGTATTCATCTAAGAACATTTGAATGGAACCTACTGCTATATTAGATTTAGGATTAGAAATATATAACTTCTTATCAAAATCCTTAGTAACTAATTCAAAGTATTCTCCTTTTCCTTCTTCATTAATATCATAATATTTATTTAATTCTTCAATTAAGTTATTTACATCTGTATTAAATATTACTCTATGTATTGGTTCAAATTCTAAAGCTTCACTATGTAAGTTTACTATTTCTACTAAGGCATATCTAGCTGGATTATTTAAATATTCTTCTTTGCTCATAGTTTTCTTTAGGTTTTCATAATTTGCTTTAGCGGTTGCTAATGAATGATTTCCATCTCCCATTGCAAATAGTAGTATTCCTTTATCTTTAACATTATATTTCTTTTCAAAGTAATCTTTATCCATAAGGCCTTCTAATCCTTTTTCGATATCTTTAATTACTTCATCAGATAAGTTATAACCTTTAATGTGACCTCCATTTTCCATTAGGTCAAAGTCGTAAACGATATCTTTAGCTGTTACTTTGTTTTTTAAACTTTCGATAATATTTTTCTTTTCATCATCTATTAAAATCATTATATGTGGTAATTCTAAGTGAGCATTTTCTCTTACTTTTAGTCTTGGTGGTATTCTTTCAATTACGGTTTTTTCAGTTGCTCTTATTAGTGTTTGAGAACCTTTTTCATAAGAATAGTCTTCTAAGTCAACCATTCCCATTAATCCTTCTCTTACTTTACCATCACTTTGTTTTCTTTCTAGATAAATCATAGTATTTGGATATTCTTGGAAAATATTTTCTTTTAAATAGTCTTCCATTGTTAAATTTATCTTTTTGATTCTTTCTTCAACATTTTCTTCTTCTAAATATAATTCTGGTAAGATTAGATTTAGAGTTGATGGTGAAGAACCTACTATACTCTCTACTTCTTTCCAATATTCTGGTTCACTTGTATATTGGTCACAAGCTACTACTGACCATTTGGTCATGTCTACATCTTTTGGTAATAAGATGTTTGCTCTTTTAAATGGTAACATTTCTGCACTCTCCTTTTCTTTAATTATATATTAGCAGATATTTTGTTTATTGTAAATATTTATTTGTTATTTAAGATGTCTTTTATTATTTCTCTTTCATCTAAATGTTCTCTTACACCATTTATTTCACGATATGTCTCATGACCTTTTCCTAACAAAAGAATTATGTCTCCTTCTTTTGCATTATCAATAGCATATTTTATAGCATCCTTACGACTTGGTATTTTTATGTATTTTCCAGATGTTTTCTTTAAGCCTATTTCGATATCATTCATGATATCATTTATATCTTCATATCTAGAATTATCTTCAGTTACTATGGTAAAGTCTGCTAGTCTTCCGGATATTTCGCCCATGTCATAGCGACGTTCTTTACTTCTATTTCCACCACAGCCAAATAAACTTACGATTCTTTTTGGATTATATGCTCTCATAGTCTCTAGTATACTTTGCATTGATACTCCATTATGAGCATAATCTATTATAACACTATATTTACTAGATACTGGTACTATTTCTACTCTTCCTTTTACTGCTACTTTTGATAGGGCTTTTTTAATATTTTCTACTTTGCATCCTATTAGATATGTTGTTAAAATAGCACTAGAAGCATTATAGGCTGAGAATTCTCCTGGTGTATTTACTAGAAAAGTATCTTCTATGATTCCTTTAGTATTTAGTTCTAGTCCTATAAAATGTTCTTTCCTTAATAATTTGATATTATCTATTAAAAGATTAGCTTCTTTATTTTTACCAAAGGTATGTATATCACAAGTACTATTTTTTATCATATCTTCATAGTGGATATCATCAATGTTTAGTATACCATGTTTGCATTTTTGGAATAATAGGCTTTTACTATAAATATAGTCTTCCATATTCTCGTGTTCTCCTTCACCAATATGGTCTTTAGTTAAGTTAGTAAATACTCCGTAATCAAAGGAAAGGCCCTCTACTCTTCCTACTTTTAAAGCTTGAGATGATACTTCCATAATAGCATATTCTACTTTATCATCTACCATTTCTTTTAGATATTTTTGTATATCATAACTTTCAGGAGTTGTATTTACGGTATCGTAATGAGTGTTTCCGATAAATACTCCCATTGTACCTATAACTCCAGTCTTGTGACCATCTTCTTCAAGAATATTCTTAATCATCCATGATGTTGTTGTTTTACCTTTGGTTCCTGTTATTCCTATCATAGTTAATTTACTAGCAGGATTATCAAAATAGTTTATGGCTAATAATGATAAATTCTTTCTAGTATTTGGTAATTTTACTACAGTTACATCTTCAGGTACTTCAACATCTTTTTCGATAATGATTGTTGTTGCTCCTTTTTCAATAGCGAACTCAATATAATCATGACCATCTACTTGAGTTCCTGATAAGCATATAAAAGCTGAACCATTAGTTACTTTTCTGGAATCATAGTATAATCCTGATACTTCGGTATCTAGACTTCCTTTTATTAATTTATAATCAATGTTATTTAATATTTTTTCTAATTTCATTGTTTCACCTCTCTAATTTATTATATTACTTTTTGAATATTTTTTAAAGTTTTTTATTCCACAGCCAAATAAGAAATCCACAATTAATTAATAAAATAGGAACTTTAAATTCCTATTCTATAACTATATTTTCTGCTTTTAACTCATCTTTAAATATTTCTTTAAAGTTTACCAATTCTTTTTTTATTACATCTGGATATACGGCTTTGGTTGTTCTTACGGCATCATATATATTTTTAAAATCTATTGTTTTACGATCTTCATATATAGCATTAGAGAAGCATTGTCTTAATATAACTAAGGCAATATCTGGATACCTTGATGATATTTCATATACTCTTTTAAATTCAGTTGTCATATTAACAATAAATTTCATTATCTTTTCGTTGATAAAATCTGTATATGGAAGAATTACTCCAGTTTGTTTTTCTAGCTTTGGTAATGTCTTAAGTAATATTTCTACGGTCATTTCTTCAGTAGGTTCAGATACATCTACTTTTTCAAATCTTCTTAAGAAAGCTTTATCTCTCATTATATATCTTTCATATTCATATGTAGTTGTAGCTCCAATTATCTTAATACTTCCTCTACTTAATCCCTCTTTAAACATATTAGCTAAATCTAAAGCACCATTTCCTATTAAAGTGTGTATTTCATCAATGAAAAGAATTACTTTTTCCCTATTTTTTAATTCTTCTACTAGTTTTAGCACTCTATTTTCTTCCCCATTACCATTAATTAATGCAGTGGTATTAACTCTATATATAGTATATCCTTGAAGGGCATCGGGTACCTCGTTTCTTTGAATACGATAAGCAAGTCCTTCAACAATAGCGGTTTTACCTATACCTGGCTTACCTACTAGAACGGCTGATTTTTCCGGTGTTAAAAGCACTAATATTAATTTTTTTATCTCATCATCTCTAGCTACTGCGGGATTTGTAATATATGTAACTTCGGTTAGGTTATCCGCAAAACGATCTAATATTGAATCCATATTATTTTCCTCCTAATAAAGCGAGAAATACTAAAACTGAAGCACTAATCATTATGCCACATAAAAACATAGCATCTAAAAATCCACCACTCGTTCTCTTACTATAATCATAGTACATTTTATATTTTCTACTTGTCATAATATCTCCCTTATTTTATTCTTTATTTCTTCATTATCGATATCTTTAATGATATCTTCAAGTAATTTTTTCTTTTTATATAAGCCTAATTTTTCTTCATAGAAGTATAGTTTTTCTTCAGCAGTCTTAATATTTTTATGAATAGCATTTCTACTATAACCATCATTCTCACTTATTTCTCCTAGCGAAAGATTGTTAAAATAGTAGTCTTCAAAATACATTCTTTGTTTATCTGTTAATAATTCACCATAATAATCATATAAGATTATTAAATAATTTCTTTCTTCCATATTAGTTTATCTTTACCATTGTATATATTACTTCAATTATGATAAGTAATACTCCAAGTCCAAATAATGTATATACTAGTTTTTTCTTTTTTTCGTCATCGATGTAATAGTAACAGATACAAAATAGAAATAATGCAAAAGAAATAAGTGCTGCTGGCATAAATACTTCATTAGTAATAGCAAAGAATAATAGTACTAAAAATATTACTCCTACTACTAGAGTTATTATAAACTCAGTCCTTTTTAATTTTACAGAGTCAAATATTTTGTACTTTTCTTCTTTCTTTGGTTTAGTATTTTTTTTACTAACTTCTTTTTTCATGTTATCAATCCCTTTCTATAAATCTTTAAATAAGCCATAGATATATTTTTCAATATCAAATGGTTCTAAATCATCAGTTCCTTCTCCTAGTCCAACAAATTTTACTGGTATATCTACTTCTTCTTTAATAGCAAGAACTATTCCACCTTTAGCACTTCCGTCTAGTTTAGTTAGGATGATGCCACTGACATCAGTTACTTCTTTAAAGGCTTTAGCCTGCTGGATACCATTTTGTCCGGTAGTAGCATCTACGACTAATAATACTTCGTGAGGAGCATTTGGTATTACTTTCTTTATTACTTTATTCATCTTTGATAATTCATTCATTAGATTAACTTTATTTTGTAATCTACCAGCGGTATCTATAAGAACAACATCATACTCGCCTTTAATTGCAGTATCTATTCCATCATAGACGGCTGCTGATGGATCCTTACTGCTTGTGGTAACTACTGGTACATCAATTCTTTTACCCCATTCTACTAATTGTTCGGTAGCACCCGCTCTAAAGGTATCTCCTGCTACTAGAATAACTTTTTTACCAGCATTTTTCATTCTATTTGCTATTTTACCAATACTTGTTGTTTTACCAACACCATTTACTCCTACAAAAAGGATAACAGTTGGACCTTCTTCACTATACTTTATCTTAGTATTTAGTACTTTGTTATCTACATACATAATAAGCATTTCATCAACAATTATTTCTTTTAGTGTGTCAGTATCTTTAATATTTTCTTCTTTGGCTCTTTTCTTTAATTTATCAACAAACTTCATAACGGTATTTATTCCAATATCCGCCATTATAAGAATATCTTCTAGTTCTTCAAAATAATCCTCGCCAATATTTTTATATTTCTTTGATAAATCACTTATCTTAGTAGAAAACTCTTTTCTTGTTTTAGTAAGCGCTTCATCATATTTAACTATATCTTTATCTTTGCTAAAGACACTTTTTATTTTATTAAATAAACCCATAATAAACCTCCTTATAATGTTTTTTTTCTTACTCTTCCTCTTTCTGTAACATTAGTATATTCTGATAGAATATTGTTTTTTAGATATAAATCTCTATCATCAATACTTTTTTTTCTTGCTAAACCGATTTCATAATCATTTAGTATTGATTTATCTATTGGAATTATATAACCACATCTTGGACACATAGTATAAAATTGTTCTTCTATTTCTCCAATGTAATTCATATAACTAATTTGATAAACTTCATCTGATGATAGTTCAAAATTAAATCCACATCCTCTATCTATTCTTCGTTCAAACTCAAAATTTTCATTATCTTTACAACTTATATTCATAACCTTACTTCCTTACTTCTAAAGTATAACATTTTTAAACTGAATTGTAAATAAAAAAAGATTCAGAATTTTTTTCTAAATCTTTGTTTTACCTTGACCTTCCTTTTGTTTCATTAGTCATTTGATAGTTATATAGTCTTTTAAGTTGTTCATTGTCTATATGAATTACTTTACCACCTTTAGGATTTATTCTTTCACCACCAAAAACTATCCATATTGCATCAAGTGGCATATTTGGCATTAAAGCTTCACCATCAGTAAAAATTATTTTATTTTCAACTCGTCTCGAGAAAGCACCTACGGCAACATCAAAGTCAGTACCTCCACCACCTTCAAATCGCATATTTTCTATATCTTCTTCTGTTCTAATCTCATGAAATCCATAGAATCTCGTATCAAAACATCCAACTTTCAATTTAGTGTGTTGTAATATATTTTTACATTCTCTTAAAAAGTTCTTTAATAATACTTCATTTATTGAGCCACTTGTGTCAAGAACAATTTCAGTTTCCGGCATTGGTTGTTCTTCTAAATTAGCACTAACTACACCATTTTCAATAGTAGCATTTTTATAGGACCAATCAACATCATATTTTATTGCCTCTCTTAAAACATAACGCCAATCAATTAATGGTTTAGCAGTACCTATATCATTAACTGTTCTAATATCTCCATTCGTTGATGCACCAGCCTGTGATGCTTGTTTCGAAATTGCCTCTTTTAATTCTTGTAGCTGTTTTTTCTTATCTTCAAGGTTCTTTTTAAAAGCATCTTTTTCTCCCATACTTTCAAGTTCTTCCTGTTTCTTTTCAAGTTCATCTTTCTCTTCAACTTTTTTATCAGTTTTTTCTTGTTGTTCCTTATGTTTTTTTACTGCTTGTTCCCACATACTATGAGTATCATGCCCAACATCTTGTTTTGATTCATCTTCTTTTTGTGGATCCTCCCCAGATTCACCACCACTCTGTTCTTGTGATTGTTTTTTTTGTTCTTGTAAACTTCCACTACCTGAATTACCTTGCTGTTGTGATTGAGATTGTTGTTGATTATCACCACTTTGCTTTCCATCATTACTTTGCTGTTTACTTTCTTGATTTTGTTGACTATTACCTTGTCCACTTTGTTGTTGTCTTTGCTGTTTTTCCTGTAATAATTTTTCATATAATTGTTCAGCGTCATAATTAATAGCTTCTGCCATATCAACAACACCGGGTGCCATTTTTAAACCATCTCGTTTTAAAAATTGATTAATAACACCATCAGTAGCAATATTCCATAATTCAGGATTCTTACCTTCACTTCTTAATATATGATTGAATGCAATATGACATACTTCATGAGCAAATACAAAAGTTTGTTCCTCAACACTTAATCCCTCTAAATATTCCGGATTATAATATATTGTTTCTCCATCTGTACCTACGGTTTGTATATCTTTATTTTCTTTATAACCTACACTTGCTACTACACTCCCAAAAAAAGGATATTTAACAAGCATTTTTCTTTTTAATGCTGCTATATCATACTTCATAACTTACACCTCAAATTCGTGCAACTAATGAAAATATTTCTTCACTTATTTTATTTTTATTTATTTTATTTGCAGTAACAATTATTACACAGCTTTTAGGTAATTCAAATGTAGATATTTTCCTATGTTCTAATAATTCACAAAACTTTAATTGTTCTTCTTTAGAAATCGAATCAATTTTATCAATTACTAATATTCTGCTGGCATTTGTATTTAATATTTCATTTAGCCATTTAGGAGGTACAAAATCCACTCCATCATAATGACCATTTAACTCTTTAATATCAACATTGGCAGGTATTACAACTGCATCATCCAAATCCTTACTAGATATAAAATCAACTAATATTGGTGCAACATTTGCTTTAATATATGATAATAATATTTCTTTCTTATTTTCCATCATCTTCTTATACCTCCTCCTGGCATTTCAGCAAGTTTTGCTTCTGCAAGTCTTTCTAACTTACTTTCATCGCCATGTGTCCATAAAGCATCAAAAATTGCTACAAATTCTGCTCCTAATCTTGTAACGAATCCTCTAACTTTTTCTAAATTATCATCATCTACCAGTGTTAATCCCATAGCTGTTACATATCTTTCAGCAGTATTTAATGTCTGTATATCTCTATCGGTATAATTTCCATTTATTACATCATCTAATGTTATTACTTGTTGATTACAAAATTGTACAAATTCTCTTGTTATATCTTCACCTACTAATGCCCTTAACATTTCTGGACTTCCTGTTGCATAAAGCATTTTAGAGGCCATTTCCCACTTTCTAGGATCAGCATTAGGTTTCTCACCATCATACTTACTTCGAAGTGTTTCACCCTTCTTATAAGCAATATAAGAATAAATTGCTGGATGTATATTATGTTCACTTGCCCACTTTAACCAACCTTCGGTTGTTGTTTTAATATATACATGAGCAAACCTATTGAATAATGGTTCTGCTAACTGATTTGCAGCTAATGAATCTTTCATATCATTTCCTGCCGCTACAATTCTAGCATTTTCTGGTAATTTCCAAATACCATTTACTTCTCTATCTAAAACTATATTAAATGCTATACCTTGAATACTTGGTAGTGCATTTGTTATTTCATCAAAGAATACTACATGAAATCTATCTGGTTCCTTTTCACATTTTTCTTGTAATTTCTTAAGCCATGTTGGTGGAACATCCATCATTTCTCCTGTTGATCCATTATATACACTTTTACCATTTAAACTTTCTGGCGTCGCATTACGAAGATATATTATTTCACAAGTAGGATCTATTTGTTTTACTCTTGCAGATTTACCCTCTGATGAAGGACCATGTAAGAATACTGCTACACCGCTTTCTATTGCTCCTCTTATAATTTCTTCTTCACTTACTTGTCCAAATTTTAAACCATAAGGATTTCTTCTTCTTTCAGCTTGTTTTTCTTCAAATTGAGCTTTTTCTTCTAGTGTCACATCTTGAAAACGAGTAAATGTTACAGGTTGAGTTAAATCTCGAAACATATATCTATCAAGATATTCTTTCATTTCTGTTCTATCAAAATCACCTTTATAATTAGTATTTTTATCAAGAAACCTTATACCAGAAACCAATCCTTTTTTTGAAATTAAAATTCCTGTTCTATCATCTATCAACCATTTAACCGGTGATACTTCTACCCAAACGTAATCACCATTTCTATATTTAACACCATTTGAAAGCAGGAATCTCTTGCCACCAAAAACAGAGTTAGCTTTTATACGAATATATTCCTTTCCTTGATATTCGTATTCTTCATAGGTTACAGGTTTAAAGCCTGTATTATAGTCATCATATTTTACAGAATCAAAAGTGTAACTTCTTCCTGTTTTATTCATTCCTCTATTATATTCTGCCTTTAGTATATATTCTGCCTCTAGTATACTTTGCATTCTTGAATCAGCAGCATTTTGAGGATATTCTCCATATTCTACTTCTTCTGTTTCATTGTATCCCCCCACTCTGTTCGGGGAGATTTGAGAAAAGATTACAGAAGATTGCAAAGCTGGGCGAACAGCACCATGGCGTTTATACCTACACTTGATGTGCCTAATACCATCCTCCTCGGCCGTGCGGACATCATTATTGCCATCATCAGATCTAGTCCAAAACCAACTAGTTCTACCAGTTAAAGATTTATCTTCATCTATATTATAATCAGTATCTTCACATAAATAACTACCTGTTAAAACACATAAATCTGTAATTGCAGCTTTTGTTCCATATTTTCTAATTACTTCTAATTGGGATTCACTATCGTTTCCCCAAATTTGTCCTTCAGACAATAAAGTTAAATCTTTACTATTCATTTTAATCATCACCACAATTATATTTTACCATATAATTTTATTTTTTCTTACTGTTTTTTGAAAATTCATAAATTTTATTTTACATTTGATAATAATTTATCACATTTTTCGTTAGAATATTTTAAATGTGCTTTAAAAAAGTTAATTTCAATATTGATATATTCTTCATCAATAATAGATTTGTTTTTCAATTTGTTTATTGTTTTCTTATCTTTTCTCATTCTTTGTTTAGAAGAAAATCTAAGTTTCATAATACCTTACCACTGCCAGTAAGAATATGATTAAATCCAAGAAAATCTATGCCATTGTATGCAATTCCAATTTGTGTTTTTTGATTAAGTTCTAAATTTAATTTCTCATTGCAAACTTTATTTATTTCTTCTAAACAATATTGCAAGTACCACTTATCACAATGAATCAATATAAAATCATCCATATATTTAACATAACCTTTTATTCCTAATTTTTCTTTAACTAACATATCAATTCTGTCAAGATAATGCAAAGCAAGTCGTTGGC
>OGXG01000321.1_pt1 | contig 27061 bp, 24 predicted proteins | sample 1576251 | NCBI WGS metagenome assembly OGXG01 (sample SAMEA3541533, study PRJEB24748) | human gut metagenome | biome: human gut; feature: human-associated habitat; material: faeces | place: China | collected 2012
GTAATCCACTCATCTGTAGTATCTACCATGCGAGACAATTCCTCGTTGTTGAGGACTATTTCATCATATATTCAGCAAAAACCGGCTGAATATATGATGAAAGTATTATCTTTGGTAAACCAAACCAAGGATCAATGTGCCAATCTCAGACGATCCGCTAACCTACTTTTACATGAAAACAAGATTGCTTACTTTACCAGGGATTATAGCTATTATACTATTGATAACTACCCTCCCTCTCCGCGCAGAACATTACTACTATAAGCAAATCTCCCTCAAAGAAGGACTGCCGTCCAATGTACGCTGCATCCTCAGAGACGAACAGGGTTTCATCTGGATAGGCACCAAAGCAGGACTGGGAAAGTTCGACGGACACCAACTGAAGAGATACAAACACCAGGCGAATGATCCGCACTCGCTTCTTCACAACCTGATCTACCAAATAGCGGAAGACAAACAACATAACATCTGGATACTGACCGAAAAAGGAATTGCACGCTATCAGCAACAGAGCAACAACTTCACTTTCCCTACAGACGAAGAAGGGAATTACATTACTGCCTATTCCTTCTGCCTCGTTCCGGATGGAATCCTGTTCGGTGGCAAAGACAGAATCTATAAGTACAGCTATAAGGACTCTTCGCTGAGACTCCTTCAATATTTCAATGCCAACTCTTTTAAAATCACCGCTCTCAGTGTATGGGACTCAAAGACGCTGCTCTGTTGCAGCCGATGGACCGGCTTATATCTCGTGGACCTGCAAACCGGAGAGCACAGACGCCCGCCCTTTGACTGCGGACCGGAAATCACAAGTATGATAACCGATTCTAAAAATAGAATCTGGATTGCCCCCTACAGCGGTGGACTGCGCTGCTACTCACGCGACGGCAAACTATCGGCTTCGTACACTACCCATAACTCCTCACTCAGCAACGACATCGTATTGAGCCTCGCCGAAAGAGAAGAACAACTGTGGATAGGAACCTGCTTCATGATGAGTTTACACCGGATAAATATGATAGGATTGATATAATATTAGAAAATCTCCGGAATTATACAGTAAAACACTTTAGTGATGAAGAGCAGTATATGGAATCTATTAATTATAAGAAGATATTTACACAGAAAGTTCAACATCAGGAATTTATACATAAACTTGATGAATTTATGGAACATCACAATGATGAGGTAGAAGATCAAGATGAACAGATTATGGGAATTTTAAAATATCTCACAGAGTGGTTAGTTAATCACATTCTGCATGTCGATGGTCAAATTCCAAAAGGCTGATATAGTAAGAAAGGCTGTTATTTTTTAGAGAGTAGCAGCCCCAAGTCACTTTTGTTTCATTATTTTCATAACAAACTGGAGCTATATCTTTTTCTATGGAAGCATGCAGAGGATTTGACAAAAAATATATGTGTAAATATAAGGTATATGAAACAGATGATTTTTTTGAAATGATGCGTCGTGTGCAAATGTCAATATAAAATTGTAGTTTTTTTATCATATAAGAATGTAGGAAAACCTACACGCTTATATGATATTTTATGTAACTTAAATTTCCTCAATCATATACTGCCTCTGATCCTTTAGTCTATAGGATGGACCATTTCGAAAATGGTCTGTTTGTCGTAATGAACAGCACTTTGATGTTTTATTTGCTATTGCTATCTGCTGCAATTACAGATTTAATCTGCTTCATAAGTGTATCATAGTTATCCTTATTGTCAATTCCTCCAAGCATTGGGTCACCTACAATATTACCATTTCTATCAACTAGTATAGTTGTGGGAAATGCCATAATATCAGAGGCATATTTACCTGCATTTGAGGAAGAGTCAATCGAAAGGTTGCGGTATTTTGCACCCTGGCTTTCAAGAATAGCAGAAGCCTCTTTTATGGCAGTTTTATTGCCATTGAAGGTTTCGGTATTGATGCCTACAACCTCACCGCCCATTGACCTGATAGCTTCGTTTAATTCATTAAGCTTAGATAACTCTGCTACGCAGGGCTTACAGCCGTTAAACCAGAAATTGACTACAGTTACTGCGTTTTTGAAAATAAGCTTTCATCAACAGGATTGCTATTAAAATCTTTACCGGATAAATTGCTGAAAGGTGATGTGGCTTCGGTATTGTTTTTCTTACTACTGTCAGAAGTAGTCTTATTTTCAATTTCAGCTATCTGCTCCTCGATTTTTCGTATAGCATCAATATCTTCTGTAAGTGTCTTTAACTCGGCCTCTGTAAAGGAAGCTTTGTTCGATTCTACGGTACCAGCCAGATAATCAGCATAATTGCCATTTGGATCAACAGTGCTTTTATTCATCATGCCAAAGGCTTTGTTCCATACAGCCTCGTGCTTCGCAAAGAGCTGGTTTTCCTGCTGATATAAATCATTTAGTCTGGTATTGGAATTATCAGAAGCCTCTGTACCGGCTTTAGTTACGCTATCCTTGGTATTTGCTGTTTTAGCAGAGTCCTGTGTGCCACAGGCTGTAAATAATAATGCTATGCATAGTGTAAAAATAGAAATAAATGTTTTTCTTGTTGTCATAATTAGTTACTCCTTTAATAAAAGTTATTTGTTAGTTAATGTTAATTATTGCTTACTATTGCTGCTTTTTTTAAGATAAGCTCTGCCCATAAGCTCATAATGGACTGCATCCCTAGGACATGCTTTTATGCACGCACCACATCGTATACATTCCGGATGATTAGGCGTTTTACATACATTGACATCCATTTTACATGCCTTTGTACATTGGTTACAACTGGTACATTTGCTGCTATCGACCTTAATACTAAGAAAGCTGACCTTATTAAATAATGAATAAATGGCTCCAAGTGGACATATCCATTTGCAGAATGGTCTGTAAAATACAATGCTTAACATAACAACAGTAATTAAAATAAGGCATTTAAACGAAAACAGCTTTCCAAGTGCAGAACGTATAGTTGCATTACCAAGCGACAGAGGTATAGCACCCTCTAGAACCCCTTGTGGACAAATATATTTGCAGAAGAACGGATCTCCCATTCCTATTGAGTTCGTTATAAGCATAGGCAGAAGTATAACAAAAACAAGAAGGATGATATATTTCAGGTATCTTAGAGGCTTCAGCCTGGCAGTAGAGAATTTTTTAGTTGGGATTTTATGGAGTAAATCCTGAAACCATCCAAACGGACACAAAAACCCACATATAAATCTTCCAAGTGTTACGCCAAGCAGAATAAAAAATCCAGTTATGTAATATGAGAATTTAAAGCTTGATGAGCCCACAACTGCCTGGAATGCTCCAATGGGGCAGGCTCCTGTTGCAGCAGGACAGGAATAACAGTTTAATCCAGGTACACATACAGTTTTAGCGTTTCCCTGATATATTTTTCCTTTAAATATATTGGGAATATGTATATTAGTAAGCAGCGTGGCGGCTGCCTGTATCCATCCGCGTAGTTGTGCTATTTTATTTGATATTGATTTGTTGTCTTTTTTTCTTTTTGCTTTGTTTTTTTTCTTATTCTTATCCAATTCCAACACACTCCAGACATAATTTTATTGCTTTGCCAAGTACTAAAGCTGCTTCACCCCTGATAGCACCATAGCTTACCATAGTAATACCAAGGATTAGCAGAATAATCTGATATAATTTTTTGTACTTCAAGATATTGTCGCTCCTTTATTTGTTTTCATGTCGATTCTTTGTTTGTGTATTTATTGACCATCTGACAGGGATTATTATACAATAGTTGTTGTAAAATCTTTGTTAAGAAAAAGGTGAAATAGAATTGAGATTATTAATAGTTGAAGATGAGAAACAAATATGTGATATGGTTGCAAAAAGCCTGTATGCGGCCGGATACGAAGTAGATACCTGTTATGATGGCATGGAGGCACTTGAGTATATTCTTGCAGAGAATTATGATTTGATTGTCCTGGATCTGAATCTGCCGGGAATAGATGGAATGGATATTTTAAGGGAATTAAGACAGAGTAATGAGGAGACAAAGGTTCTTATATTATCAGCAAGAGGACAGATTGTGGATAAGGTTGAGGGACTTGATGCAGGGGCTAATGACTATATGGAAAAGCCGTTTCATTTGCAGGAGCTTGAGGCGCGTATCAGAAGTCTTACAAGAAGAAAATTTGTACAGAAGGATGTATGTCTGGAAAGTGGCGGGATAAAGTTTGATACGATAAAACGTGAGGCATACGCAAAAGGAGAGAAGGTTCCCCTTACAAGAAAAGAAAATGGAATCCTGGAATATCTGCTTCTTAATCTGGGCAGACCGGTAAGCCAGGAGGAATTGATGGAGCATGTCTGGGATGCTTCGGTTGACAGCTTCAGTGGAGCAATCAGAGTACATATGTCTTCGCTGAGAAGAAAGCTTAAGGCAGTGCTTGGATATGATCCGATTTTGAACAAGGTGGGAGAAGGCTATAAAATACGAGAGGAGTCCGACAGATGAAAAGAATGTCGCTGCAGTGGAGGCTTACCTGTATAATCACATTATATATTGCGCTTATATGCGGATGCCTTACTTTGCTTGTCTATAAAAATGGCGTGTATTATATTGATTCTCTGCAAGAAACCGTTGACGCCCAGGGAGATGATAATGGGAGCGGTACTGATGAAATATATATCAGTATTCCGGAGGATAAGTGGGATGAATTTGCAAATGATTTTTCTGTTAAGGTGTACAATAATAAGGCAGATTACAAGAAAAACAGCCTGATAATTTCTGCCTTGCTGGCCCTGCTTGGCGGAGTAGCTACATATTTTATAAGTGGGCATGCACTAAAGCCTATCAGTGAGTTTTCTGATAAAATTGAAGAGGTACAGGCACAGAATCTGGCAGATTCACGAATAGAAGAAAACAATGTTAAAGAACTGAACCAGCTCAGCGTTTCATATAACAAGATGCTTGAACGCCTCTCGGATGCATTTGAGATACAGAGACAGTTTACTGCAAATGCAGCACATGAGCTCAGAACTCCACTGTCCTTAATGCAGATACAGCTTGATTCATATAATTCTTCCCGGCATCCGGGAGATGACGAAGTTACTCTGCAGACGATAAAGATGGTCACTGAACAGAATGAGAGACTCAGCAAAATGGTAAAGACACTTCTTGATATGAGTGAGCTTCAAACTGTGAGCCGGGATGATAAAATAATGGTCGACGCGCTTGTTGATGAGGTATTGGCGGATCTGGAACCTCTTGCACAGGAAAAGGATATAGAACTTATTGGAGAATGTACGGATGTAACGATGATAGGAAGTGACATCCTTATTTACAGGATGTTATACAATCTTGTTGAGAATGCTATAAAATATAACCGCACAGGAGGACGGGTTACAGTGACAGCGCGTCAGAAGGAAAAACACGTTTACCTGTCAGTAGAGGATACCGGAAATGGTATCCCGGAAGAACTGAAGGATCGCGTGTTTGAACCTTTCTTTCGCGTGGATAAATCCAGAAGCCGTGAGCTTGGCGGCGTAGGACTGGGACTTGCTCTTGTCCGCGAGATCGTGATAGTGCATGATGGCAATATTGCAGTTAAGTCTAATCCGTCTGGAGGAACGATTTTTGAAGTCGTTTTATAAAGTGGGCATTATATTGTTGCCGCTTCGGATTTTGCACGGCTGATTTTATTCCCTCCGAATTTCATCTTCAGCTGTTTTATAACCCACAGGTACGCAGGTATAAGGAAGAGGTCGGCACATACCCATGCAAGCGGACTTCCCAGTGATACGCAGATGAAACCGAAATGTGGCACCAGCACGAAACCGGCAACAGAACGGGCGATCATCTCACATATTCCTGCAAGTATGGCGAAAGTCGAGTAGCCAAGCCCCTGTATCATGAATCTTACGATATTCACAAGCGCCAGGAATATGTAGAATGCTGCGTTGATAACCACGAATTCATATATGTAGCCGATGAGCTCAATCTGTTCCTTCTTGACAAAGAGAAGTGCAAGCTGCTTTCCGAACACGATGGAGAAAGCCAGAGCCACGAGGGCATATATGATTCCCATCTTGATACACGCCTTAAGCCCCTGATCAACACGGTCAAGACGCTTGGCACCAACATTCTGACCTCCGTACGTGGCCATGGTGGAGCCCATTGCATCGAAAGGACAGCACATGAACATGGAGATTTTGCTTCCTGCTGATACGGCTGCAACATATGTTGAACCCATATCATTGACTGCGGTCTGAAGAATGACACTGCCTATGGCGGTTATGCTGTACTGCAGTCCCATAGGCAGACCCATACCGCAGAGCTTAAGGCAGTGACGCATGCTGAATGTCCAATCCTCTTTACTGAATTCAAGATACTTCAGTTTCTTTGTCATGTATATCGTACATATGATTCCTGACACTGCCTGTGAAGCTACTGTGGCAACTGCAGCTCCGGCGACGCCCATAGGAACAACAAGTATAAGATCAAGTATTATGTTGACAATTGATGAACCCACAAGGAATATGACAGGTGTGATACTGTCTCCGAGTGATCTCAGTATCCCGGCGGTCAGGTTGTAGAGGAAGGTTGCCGGAATGCCCAGGAATATTATAAATATGTATATATATGCATCATCGATGATATTCGAAGGTGTTCTGAGAGCCTTGAGTATCTGCATGGTAAAGATACTTACTGCCACTGTTATAACAGCAGCCAGTGCAACAGATGACCATATGCTGTTGATAATGTAGGCCTTGAGATTCTTGAAATCCTTGGCTCCATAAGCCTGGGCAACAGGAATGGCAAAACCATTGCAGATACCGATACAGAATCCAAGTATCATGAAGTTGATGCTTCCGGTAGAACCCACCGCCGCCAGCGCATCCGTTCCCAGCTTCTGACCGACTATGACAGAGTCAACCATATTATAAAACTGCTGAAAGATCAGACCAAAGAGAAGGGGCAGACCAAAGTTCAATATAAGCTTTGAAGGTTTTCCATCTGTGAGGTCTTTTGTGCCACTGATGCGTGCGATAAAATTCTTCATGTAATTCACCTCTCCAAAATTGTTATTTACAGGTTGTTTTCACGATACTGTGTATTTGCTAGTTAATCACCTTTTAATGATTATATATATGGAAAAAAGGTGATTAAACGTGGTAAAATGTAAACACTTTTGTAATGCTGAAAACTTGATATATATTAGTCTCTGAACTAATATAAGTATAGTCGTAAAAGTGATGAAAAAAGAGAAAATAATTGTGCATAAAGCGCATGGATACGAACCGGGATGATATCAGTAGTGATCATGACCTGGCAGGGGATATGGAATGAGTAGAGATAGTGATAAAAAAATGAACAATAAAAAACACAGAGAAGAGATTAGAAATATAAGCAGCATAGAGAATGGTACTTCGAGAGCCTACAGGCAGAAGGTGCTTGTCAGACAGGCTGGAAAGCTCGTGGACGAGCTGGAGCGCGCAAGGCGTGAAGAACAGGAGACTCAGGCAGATGGAATCATCAGACAGAAGGTAGTCAAGAGAAAGAGCACCAGGATAGCGTACAGGGTGGTTGGCATAATATTTGTACTGGCAGGTATAGCACTTGTGTGGTGGGCTATGGGAGGTCACTACAGAATGATAAAGGCTGCTATTGCTATTGCGGCCATGGCATATGGATTTTATGTGGTCAAGGCTTCATTTAGAAAGTCTGCATATGATATGACATATCTGTTTGGTCAGGATGTTGTAACGATCATTCAGAAGAGAGGCAGTAAGGTGATACCGTATGAGACTATTACAGGGTATATCATGATAGAGCCTGATCCTGAATTGAAGTATTATATAATTAAGTTTGACAGAGGCAGGGAGAGTTACATAGTTCCATTTGCCGGAGCAAAAGGCAAATGTGAGGCGGTATACGATATCCTGAGAGAGAAGGTAAGAGCTGATGAAGAATAAAATACTTGAAAAGCTGCAGAACAGTGATGGATATGTGTCAGGACAGGAGCTCTGTGAGCTGTTGGGGGTATCCAGAACAGCGGTGTGGAAGAACATACAGGCACTCAAGAATGAAGGTTATGTGATCGAGGGCGTGAACAACAAGGGATACAGATTGGTGAGTGAGCCTGATGTAATGTCTGAGGAGAAGATCTCAAAGTATCTTGAGACCAGAACATTTGCCAGAAAGCTTTACTATTATGATGAGACGGATTCAACGAACACCCGTGCCAAGATAGTCGGGGAAACTGACTGTGTTCACGGAGCTCTGTTCGTGGCAAATGAGCAGACTGCAGGAAAGGGACGAAGAGGCCACAGTTGGAATTCTGATAAGGGCACGACAATATCCATGTCGTATCTGCTCAAGCCGGACATAGATATTTCCTGTGTGTCAAGGATAACTCTGGTGTCGGCGGTGGCACTTGCCAGAGCGTTCAGCAAGGTGGATGGAGTAAAGCCTCAGATTAAATGGCCGAATGATGTGTTGTCTGATGGAAAAAAACTGGTCGGAATCCTCACAGAGATGAGTTCCGAGGGAAATGACATAAGCTATGTTGTTGTGGGAATAGGCATAAACGTGTATAACCGAAGCTTCCCTGAGGACATAGCAGACAAGGCCACATCAATACTGCTGGAAAATGGCAAGGGCTGTGACAGATCATGGTTCATTGCACAGGTGTCAAATGAATTTGAAAAGCTATATGACGAATTTATAAAGAATAAGGACCTGGGATTCCTTGTTGATGAGTACAACAGTTATCTTGTGAACAGGGATAAGCAGGTGTATGTAATAGAGGGGGATAAAAAGACAGAGTACACGGCGCTTGGACTTTCAAAGGATGGCGGACTTCTGGTGAGGGATGCCGATGGCGAGGTTCACGATATAATATCCGGGGAAGTATCCGTGAGAGGAATATATGGATATGTGTAAGGCTGAAAAAAATAGCTGATCAAGAATATGGTTATAGGGCTTAAGAAAATTAATAATTGGTATGTATAATCCAAAAAAACTAGAAATATAGCCCCTTATAGTTTATAATCGGCAGTGAGTATATAACAAAACTTAGAAAACACAAAGATGGAGGACATAAAACATGGAAAAGATTCAGATGACCACACCACTTGTAGAGATGGATGGAGATGAGATGACCAGAATTCTCTGGCAGTATATCAAGGATGAGCTTATTTATCCATTTATCGATCTCAAGTCAGAGTACTATGACCTTGGACTTGTACATAGAAATGAGACAGATGACAAGGTAACATTTGACTCAGCATACGCAACACAGAAGTATGGCGTAGCTGTAAAGTGTGCTACTATCACACCTAATGCGGCAAGAGTTAAGGAGTACAATCTCAAGGAGATGTGGAAGAGCCCTAACGGAACCATCAGAGCGATCCTTGATGGTACAGTGTTCAGAGCACCTATCGTAGTAAAGGGAATCGAGCCATGTGTTAAGAACTGGAAGAAGCCTATCACCATCGCAAGACATGCATATGGTGATGTATACAAGAGCGTAGAGATTGATGTTCCAGGTCCTGGAACTGCAGAGCTTGTATTCACAGGCGATGACGGACAGGTTATAAAGGAGACTATACATAAGTTTGATGGCCCTGGTGTTCTTCAGGGACAGCACAACGTGGACAAGTCTATTGAGAGCTTTGCAAGAAGCTGTTTCAAGTATGCGCTTGATACCAAGCAGACATTGTGGTTTGCCACAAAGGATACCATATCAAAGAAGTATGACCATACATTCAAGGATATCTTCCAGGAGATATTCGATGCAGAGTATAAGGAGCAGTTCGATGCAGCAGGTATTGAGTACTTCTACACACTTATAGATGATGCGGTTGCCCGTGTTATGAAGAGTGAAGGCGGTTACATCTGGGCATGTAAGAATTATGATGGAGATGTAATGAGTGATATGATCTCATCAGCATTTGGTTCACTTGCCATGATGACATCAGTTCTCGTATCCCCTGATGGAAAGTATGAGTACGAGGCAGCACACGGAACAGTTATGAGACATTACTACAAGCACCTTGCCGGTGAGGAGACATCAACCAACTCAGTTGCAACTATCTTCGCATGGTCAGGAGCACTCAGAAAGCGTGGAGAGCTTGATGGAATCCAGGCACTTCAGGATTTTGCAGACAAGCTCGAGGCTGCAACCATCAAGACTATAGAAGATGGCAAGATGACAAAGGATCTGGCTCTCATCACAACTCTCGAGAACCCAACAGTCCTCAACAGTGAGAACTTTATCAAGGCTATCAGAGAGACACTTGAGGGTATGCTCTAAGAATGAAATTGTGTAACGGGCTGATTACAGACGTTGCTTTTAACGGGATATCACCTTTATTCATACAAATGGATAAAGGTGATATTTTTATGCCATTGTGTAAAATGTGGCATTGGGTTAAAATAGCTTATATAGCATGCCTATAGCAGCATGCATATAGTAGTTTGTCTATCTGAGTGTAGCGTATAAGATAATGAGGAGTTGCATTTATGAGAATTGAGCATGTTGCGATGTATGTGAATGATCTTGAAGCTGCGAAGAATTTTTTTGAGAAATATCTGGGAGCATCAGCAAATGAGGGATATCATAATAAAACGACGGACTTCCGTTCATATTTTCTCACATTTGATGATGGCGCAAGGCTTGAGATAATGAATAGGCCGGGAATGGATGATCCTGAAAAGACACTTAACAGAACCGGATTGATACATATAGCGTTCAGTGTGGGAAGCAAAGAAAAGGTGGATGAGCTGACAAGACAGCTTGCGGAGGATGGCTATGAGGTGATAAGCGGACCGAGGACGACAGGCGATGGCTATTATGAGAGCTGTGTGGTCTGCATAGAGGATAATCAGATAGAGATAACAGTATAGGAATGACAGAATAGGAATGACAGAATAGGAGGTAAAAGACAATGGATAATCAGGTATTAGAGGTAATAAAAAAGAGAAGCTCAGCGAGAGCATACAGTGATGAAGAGGTTACGAAGGAACAGCTTGAGAAGGTCATCGAAGCTGGGCTTCAGGGACCTACAGGTATGAATAAGAAAGAGATACATTTTACAGTTGTTAAGGGTGATGCTCCAATTCTGGAAGAGCTTGATGCAGAGAAGCGTGCACTTCGCGGACAGGATAAGCAGCCTCACAATTTCTATTATGAGGCTCCGGTGCTCATATTCTTAAGCGCTGAGGATGACTTCAAGTGGAGCAAGGTGGATTCAGGAATTGCAGTTCAGAATATGGCTATAGCGGCAGAGAGCATGGGGCTCGGAAATCTGATAATCGGCTGCGTGTATGATGCACTTCACGGGGAGAAGAAAGCATATTTTGACAAGGCACTTGCAATACCGGAGGGATATTCATTCCAGATAGCTCTTGCCGTTGGACACAAGACTGACAACAAGACACCACATGATTACGATGCTTCTGTGCAGGTAAGTTATCTGTAGTATATACGGGGAGGATATTGTATATGGGAAAACTTGTGATGGGGTATTGGGACTGCCCTTATTGTAGTACGAAACATATAGAGGGAACGAGGCGCGAGTGCCCTTCCTGCGGAAAGCCGAGAGGACAGGAAGTTAAGTTCTATATGGATGGAGTGAGGTATCTGTCTGAGGAGGAGAGCCAGACAAAGGGAAAAGGTGCAGATTGGTTATGTGATCACTGTGGAAACTATAATTCTGCTCTCAATACACGGTGCAGCAGCTGCGGTGCTGAACGAGGTGCGAAGGATAAGGGGTATTTTGACGTCAGGAAAGAGCAGGACGCAAGGAATGCCAGGAATGCATCAGGTACAGGAACGGCTGCCGGCGGACAAAACAGCGGGCAGGGCAATCGGAAAAGAGGACATTCATTTGGTGCTCTGAAGATAGTACTGATCGGCATGCTTGTGATAGCGGCGATAATCGGACTTACAGCGATCATAACCATGCCAAAGAAGAGAACAGTCACAGTCAAGGATATGACATGGAAGACCAGTGTTGATGTGGAGAAATATATTCTGTGTGATGAAGATGACTGGGAACTCCCAGAGGGCGCTACGCTAAAGACCACGAAACAGGAGGTCCATCATACAGAACAGGAATATGTTGGTGAGCGTGAGGAGACCTATGATTCATATGAGGTGATAGGTTCCCATGTGGAGTACAGCTATGAGGACAATGGAGATGGAACCTTCTCTGAAGTTGCAAATGATGTGGACGATTATGGATATGTGACGAGAACGAGGTCTGTTCCGGTGTATAGAGATAAGCCTATATACAAGACGAAGTATTATTATACAATATGGCGGTGGAAGTACGACAGGACGGAGACCGCCGAGGGCGGTGGAAAGACACCGGAATACCCAGATCCCCAGCTCACAGACAAGGAGAGGCTAGGGAAAAAATCAGTTGAATATGAAGTCACATGTGAAGTGAAGGATAAGGAAAAGACATATAAAGTTGAAAAGTCTATATATGACAAACTTGACATAGGCGAGACATATAAAGTCAAGGCTGACTCTGAGGAGATAGTGAGTATCATAGAGTAGAGACTTGAGAATGCGGAGGCGGGCAAAAGTGACAAAGTAGTCAAAGTCTGGTAAGGATATTCAGATATTGAGAGACCATTCTGACCTGCCTGGCTCATCCCCGGATGGATAAGACATAGTTAAAATTATGTCGAATCTGTTCGGGGATTTTTTTATTATAACGAATATGCGGGAAGTCTGTTGAATACTTTGTATTTGAGACAGAATAGTTAAGGCGGACATTGAATGAGAGGTAACCATGATAATGGGATGTGCATTCAGAATATGCAGCCCATAGCAGTTATATGCTGCAAAGCAGCTCTGCAACGGAGCTAATGGGGGACTTTGGTGTGATATGTTTTGACACACTGTGTGCACAGACACATCTTCACAGTAACTTTATCACAAAGACACTCAGTGCAAATTCCAACTCGGGACTCAGAAATTCGTATGGAGTATATGAAGAATTCTACTTTGAAAATGCGGAACGGATGTGTGGCTGTGTGTCGGATGCAGGAACAGTGATAGCTCCAGAGGCAGCGGTAAATCTCGGACACAACTGGGATGGTTGTGTGGTGAGTGAAGTATTCTCAAATGGCGGAGAGTTTCACAGAGTACCGGGAAATGATTTCCCGGATGAAGATCCAACGACAATTGAAATAGGACATAGAGCTGGGCTACAGCTTGGTCGTGTTCAGGAGATAGTCAGGCCAGGGAGACATTAGTAAAATACAGTTAGTACTGTATATAATTTAAATAGAGTTACAGCACCGCCATGTATGCAGCGTTTTACATGGCGGTGTTTTGCGTAATACAGGTAAAAATGCCCATAGTCTTGCATAATATCCTGGGATGTGATATATTTTAGAGGAATTTTGTGGTACAAAATACCATGGCGGGAGAATGTGTTTACATTATTTGACACAGAATAATAAGAAGGCACATTCTTTATTTTTGCTCATATAAGATAGGAGAACAAGAACATGACGATAACTGATGAGACAATTGATTATGTTGGAATCCTTGCTAAGCTTGAGCTCTCCCCTGAGGAGAAGGAGCAGGCAAAGAAGGATATGTCAGACATGCTTGATTATGTCAGCAAACTGAATGAACTTAATACAGATGGTGTGGAGGCTATGAGCCATACATTCCCATACAACAATGTGTTCCGTGAGGACGTTGTCGTAAATGGAGACGACAGAGAGAACATGCTGAAGAATGCACCTGAGCAGAAGGACGGATGCTACAAGGTGCCAAAGACATTTGACTAGGAGGTAGGCTGAAGTGAATTTAATGGGTATGACGGCTGTAGAGCTGGGAAAAGCTATTAAAGATGGACAGGTGAGCGTAGTTGAAGCGACACAGGCCTGTCTTGACAGCATCGAGGCGTGCGAGAAAGATTACAATAGTTTTGTCACGGTTGATCGTGAAGGAGCACTTGCCCAGGCTGAGGAAGTGCAGAAGAAGATAGATGCAGGAGAGCTTAGCGGTCCTCTTGCAGGAGTGCCGATAGCAATAAAGGACAATATGTGCCAGGAGGGTGTGCAGACAAGCTGTTCATCCAAGATTCTGTCAAATTTTGTTCCGACATATACTGCTGAGGCCGTTGTAAAGCTCAAGGAAGCAGGAGCGGTCATAGTAGGGCATACCAATATGGATGAGTTTGCCATGGGAAGCACAACGGAGACATCATATTTCGGCGAGACAAGAAATCCATGGGATACAGATAGAGTCCCAGGCGGTTCATCAGGTGGATCAGCGGCAGCAGTTGCCGGTGAGGAGGTACCATGCGCCCTCGGTTCAGATACCGGTGGATCTATCAGACAGCCGGCTTCATTCTGCGGTGTTACCGGAATCAAGCCAACCTATGGAAGAGTGTCAAGATACGGACTTATAGCATACGGTTCATCACTTGACCAGATCGGGCCACTTGCGAAGAATGTTGAGGACTGTGCAACGATACTTGAGATCATATCACAGTATGACAAGAAGGACTCAACATCAGTGAACAGAGATGACAATGATTTCACAAGTGCACTTGTGGATGATGTGAAGGGGCTTAAGATCGGACTTCCGAGAGATTATTTCACAGAGGGACTTGAGCCTGAGATAAAGGAAGCTATATATGGTGTTGCTGAGGCGCTCAAGGCAAAGGGTGCAATAGTTGAGGAGTTTGATCTCGGTATGGTTGAGTATGCTATCCCTGCGTACTATATTATAGCATCAGCAGAGGCAAGCTCTAATCTTGAGAGATTTGACGGAGTAAAGTATGGATACAGAACATCAGAGTATACAGATCTCCACAACATGTACAAGAAGAGCCGTTCGGAGGGATTTGGCCCTGAGGTAAAGAGAAGAATCATGCTCGGTTCATTTGTACTGAGCTCAGGTTACTATGATGCGTATTACGTAAAGGCTCTCAAGGCAAAGGCTCTCATCAAACAGGCGTATGACAAGGCGTTTGAGAAGTATGATATCATCCTCGGACCTGTTGCTCCAACAACAGCACTTAAGATGGGAGAGTCACTCTCAGATCCTATCAAGATGTATCTGGGCGATGTATACACTGTTCCTGTAAATCTTGCAGGACTTCCGGGAATATCACTTCCATGTGGAACTGACAAGAATGGAATGCCTATAGGTGTGCAGATGGTTGGAGACGCATTTGACGAAAAGACCATTATCAGGGCAGCGTATGCATTTGAGCAGACTAGAGAGTACAAGAGACCTGCACAGGTTTCAGAAAGGGGGCTGTAAGAGATGGCAAAGACATATGAGACAGTCATCGGACTTGAGGTCCATGTAGAGCTTGCGACTAAGACGAAGATATTCTGCGGCTGCAGCACAGCATTTGGAGGAGCTCCGAATACACATACGTGTCCTGTATGTACAGGAATGCCGGGCTCACTTCCGGTACTTAACAAAGAGGTTGTGAATAAAGCGATTGCGGTTGGTCTTGCAACAAACTGCACTATCACACAGAATTGCAAGTTTGACCGAAAGAACTATTTCTATCCGGACAACCCACAGAACTACCAGATATCACAGCTCTACTATCCAATATGCAGGGACGGTAAGGTTGAGATAGAGGTTGACGGAGTTAAGAAATATGTGAGGATCCATGAGATACATATGGAGGAGGATGCAGGTAAGCTTGTCCATGATCCATATACAGACAGCTCACTTGTGGATTTCAACCGTTCAGGTGTGCCTCTTATAGAGATAGTATCTGAGCCTGACATGAGATCTGCGGAGGATGTAATAGCATATCTTGAAAAGCTCAGGGAGACGATACAGTATCTCGGAGCTTCAGACTGTAAGCTGAATGAGGGATCCATGCGTGCTGATGTCAATCTTTCGATCAGAGAGGTTGGCTCAGAGGAGTTTGGCACACGTACAGAGACCAAGAACCTGAACTCATTCAAAGCCATTGCCAGAGCCATAGAGAATGAGAGAGAGAGACAGATCGATCTCATCGAGTCTGGTGAAAATGTTGTCCAGGAGACAAGAAGATGGGATGATACTAAGGAGTATTCATATCCTATGAGATCCAAGGAGGATGCACAGGATTACAGATATTTCCCTGATCCTGACCTTGTACCTATCCACATCAGCGATGAGTGGCTCCAGCAGGTAAGGGATGCACAGCCTGAGTTCAGAGACGAGAAGAAGATAAGATACAAAGAGGAATATGCGATTCCTGACTATGATATAGACATCATCACGGCCTCCAAGAAGCTGGCAGATCTGTTTGAGGATGCCATCGCACTGGGAGCACCTGCAAAGAAGGTTTCCAACTGGATCATGGGAGAGACCATGAGACTGATGAAGGAGAACAGTGTTGATGCGGAAGACCTGAAGTTTTCAGCGGAGAATCTTGCGAAGCTCATCAAGCTTGTTGATGACAGGGTTATCAATGGCGGTGTTGCAAAGGAAGTATTTGAAAAGATATTTGCAGACAATATTGATCCTGAGAAGTATGTCAAGGATAACGGACTTGCAACTGTTCAGGATGACGATGCACTTAAGGAGGCATGCCAGGCAGCCATAGATAACAATCCAAAGGCTGTTGATGATTACAGAGGCGGCAAGGAGAAGGCTCTCGGAGCACTTGTCGGACAGGTTATGAAAGCTATGAAGGGTAAAGCAGATCCTGGATCTGTCAACAAGATGCTTAGGGAGATGCTTTAATATGGAAGAAAACAGAAGAGTTAGAAAGAGGGATAGGTACAAACGTCTCATAACAGTGGGTGAGGCTTGCGTACTCATTGCTGTGGAGCTGGTGCTGTTTGGACTCATGTGGTACCGGGATTATGAGGTAACGCTTACGCTTCCGTTCTGGAGAAGAGGAAACTGGGCGGTTATCGGAATGTATGGAATCATCATCATACTTTTTACCAAGCTATATGGTGGTTACAGAGTCGGATTCTTCAGACTGCTTGATATAGTATATTCACAGCTGTTGGCACTTGTGTGTGCAAATGTGGTTGGTTATTTACAGCTTTGTATAATCTGTCGTGACTACGTAAATCCTGGACCTTTGCTCGAGGTTACCGTACTTGAGGCAATAGTCATCCTGATTTGGATATTTGCCTGCAGATTTCTTTATGCGAAAATGTATCCGCCAAGGCATCTGCTGTTGGTATATGGATATAAGACTCCGATGGAGTTTATAGACAAGATCAATGCCCGTAAGGATAAGTATGTAATAGAAGACAGGATACATGTAAGTGAGGGCGAGCAGGCAATTAAGGAGAAGATACTCCAGTACGATGGAGTAATCATCTGTGAGACAAAGGCCTATATCAGAAATGAGCTTGTGAAGTATTGTTTCGAACATTCCATAAGATCATATGTTGTGCCAAAACTTTCCGATATAATCATACTCGGCGCAGAACCGATACATTTGTTTGATACACCTATCCTGTTGTCAAGAAACCAGGGGCTTACAGGAGATGACATGATCATCAAAAGGATCATGGATCTTGTGTGTGGATTTATATTGCTTGTCATAGCATCGCCATTTATGCTCATATCAGCACTTTCTATATGGCTTTATGACAGAGGACCGGTTTTCTACAAGCAGGACAGACTGACGCTTAATGGTAAGGTGTTCAAGATCATAAAGTTCAGAAGTATGAAGATGGATTCAGAGGCCGGTGGTGCACAGCTTGCCAAGAAGGATGACGACAGGATCACTCCTGTTGGTAAGGTGCTCAGAAAGCTGCATCTTGATGAACTGCCACAGCTTTTCAACGTACTCAAGGGTGATATGTCACTTGTCGGACCGAGACCTGAGAGACCGGAGATCGCCGAGCTTTATAAAAAGACATTCCCTGAGTTTGACTACAGACTCAAGATGAAGGCCGGACTTACGGGATATGCACAGGTTTACGGCAAATACAACACAACCCCTAGAGATAAGGTTAAGCTGGATCTTACCTATTATGAGCAGTATTCAATATGGCTTGATCTCAAGCTGATGCTCCTGACGGTAAAGATCATGTTCCAGAAGGAGACATCAGAGGGAATCGCATCAAATATGACCACGGCACTCAGGGATGGCGAGAAGGTACAGATACCTTCACCTGTAAATATGAAGCCGGAAGGGCTTGATGAGTCTGAGGATGCATTCTATGACCTCGGAAAGAATGTGCAGAAAACAGATAAATAATAAGCGATATATATCGATGTAGGTGTGTGTGATGACTGGAGAAAAAGTATCGGTGATAATTCCGGCGTATAACAGCAGCAGAACCATTTATTCTGCGGTGGATTCAGTTATGAAGCAGGGGATTCCTGTGGAGGTCATAATAGTTGATGACTGTTCGACGGATGATCTGACAGGAGCACTTGATGGATACGCGGAAGATGACCGTGTGAATATCATCAGAAATGAAAAAAATATGGGAGTTGCAGCTTCGCGTAACCGCGGGGTCGCGGCTGCAACTTGCAGATACGTTGCATTTATAGATTCGGATGATCAGTGGCAGCCTGATAAACTGGCTAAACAGTTGAAGCTTATGGAGCAGACAGGTGCGGTTCTGTGTTCTACGGCCAGGGAGCTTGTGAACGAAGACGGATCCAGAACGGGAAAAGTGATCGGAGTTCCTGAAAAGGTCACCTATAAGATGCTGCTCAGAGGAAATGTGATCAATTGTTCATCGGTTGTGATGGACAGACAGGTTGCACTCAGATATCCGATGGGCAACGACGATATCCATGAGGATTATATTTGCTGGCTGCAGATACTGAAGGAATACGGAAGCTCGGTTGCGATAAATGAGCCGTTGCTATTATACAGACAGATGAGAAACAGTAAGTCTGGTTCAAAACTGTCGTCTGCAAAAAAGACATTTGCCGTATACAGAAAAGTTGGATATGGAGTTACAAGAAGCTGCTTTTACTTCATGTGTTATGCGGTAAATGGTGTTGTAAAATATCTGTTCTGATAGGAATAAATTATATGGCGGAGAAAAGAAATGACGGATGACAATAAGAAGAGAGGCCCGGGAAGGCCGACGGAAAAGAGAAAAGATACGATCCTGAGACTTAGGATAGATACAGATACTCATCGGAAGCTCAGTGAATGTGCGGCGGTGCGACAGGTATCTATGTCAGAGCTTGTCAGGGAAGCGATAGATGAGATATTCCGAAGAGAAAAGGAAAAACAGCAGAAGAATGAGGCAGAATAAAAATAACAGGTCGATGGCATATACCATCGACCTGTTATTTTGTTATATATTCATGGATTAAAGTGTGTAGCCGTTCTTTTTGAGGAGCTCTCTGGCTGAGTCTATAGAATCATTTCCTGTAGCATTCTTTATAGGAGCAAATTCCTTCTCTCTGTCGACCTCAAATGGAAGACATGTTCCCATATAAGCGATCATATCGAGAGCCAGTGTCTCAAATTTGTAGCCGTTTGGCTCTGATGGCTTGACGATCTCTCCATCCTCACCGACATAAGGGATAGCCTTCTTGACGATGTGGAGAGGCATACTTTCATTCATGATCTTCATCAGTCTGTCAACCGGGAAGATATAGTTTAATGTAACTCCATAGTTGTAAGCGTAATCGCCGTTGGCATCGCGCTCATCACGCATGGCATCTGTGAGTTCATAATACTCGACGATATATGGCTTTCCGTGGTTAGTACACAGGACGCCAACCTTCTCGTCAGGGTATGCTTTTTTGACAACCTTTCCGCCGGAGAGGAAGCCCTCTGTGAGAACTGCTCCGAGGAATACTGGGTCTGCAATTCTCTGAAGTACATTGTCAACTGAGAATACATTTATATACTTGATTCCGTATTTCGTGAGCTTGTCGAGGTGGCCGGCCTTGCAGAGGGATGAGAACCATCCACCGTTGCCGTTAGGAGACATGGCAACCTTTCCCTTCTCCTCGAGATATATCTTGCCGTTGAAGTCCACTGAAGGAACCATTTCCTGTTTAAAGAAATGAACATATTCAGGATTGTAACCGAAGTAGTCATGCTCTTTGAAGAATGATGTTGTGTCATCGTGGTTCTTCTCATTGGTCATGATGAAGAAATGGATCCAGGTATCTGCCATCTTCACAATATCGAGGGTGTGCTCGATGAGAAGCTGGAATATAAACATATCCTTGGTGACACCGACGTTGAAGGTTCCCTTAGGACCGGAGAATCCAAGACGGGTGCCCTGACCACCTGCCAGGAGGACCAGTGCCAGATCGCCAGCTTTGATGGCTTCAAGGCCTGCGTTCTTGTATATATCATATTTTTCTGCAATGCTGTCCATCTGGAGAGCTGCAACGGGAGCGATATCAGAATCACTTCCTGATGAATTGTGTCCGATCATATCGATAAGTGAGAAATCAATTTCACTGATCTGGTTCAGGAGTGCTGCCTGTTCAGCCTCGCTGAGAGTATCATAATACTTTAATAAGTGTAGCTGTCCTTTTTCTTCGAGAAGCTTGTAAGCGTTTTCGTAATTCATAAAAATCTCCTTAATAAATGTGTAGTTTGTATTTATTTTCTCTATCCGTGTATAATCCCTAAATTAATGATATTTCTTCTTGATCTCAATAGTGTCTGTGAATACCTTCCAAATGTCCTTGATCTTGATCCTTCTTCCATCTGCTGCATCGTCCCTGCTGTAATTCAGGACGATAGGAGCTTCGGATATCGAATATCCCTGTCTGTGTGCAGCCACAAGGATTTCAATATCAAAGGCATAGCCCGATATGGAAAGGTTCTCGGCAATAGGCTTTATGACTTCTGCTTTGAAAAGCTTTATACCGGTCTGGGTGTCATGGATACCAAGATGAAACAGCATTTTGAGCATAATATAATAGCTGTAGCTCATGACTTTTCTAATAGGAGGATAATCAAGCTTGGATTCAGGGTGAAGCTTTGATCCTATGACTATGTCAGAACCGGTGTCCCTCATCTGCTTCATAAATGGCTTGAGAAGAGATGGACTCAGTTCAAGGTCTGAATCAAGGAATGCTATATATTTGCCGGAAGCTTTGGCAATTCCGGTTGTGATAGCATGTCCCTTTCCCTGATTGACATCATATCCTGTATCTACAATATGAGAATCCATTTCGGCTGCCTCGGCAATAAGTTTGCCTGTGGAGTCCTTGCTGCCGTCATTCACAGCGATTATTTCATAACGATGAAGAAAACGGCTGAGTATTCGGCTAGTCTCAAGAAGATTATCTTTGATGTGCTGTTCTTCATTGTAGGCGGGCATAACCACCGACAAAGTAATATTGTTATTATCCATTTCCTGCTCCTTAAAAAATAAGCATTGATATTTAGACATTATTAATACGAGTATACTTTTTTATACATCATGTGTCAAATAAAATAGTGTTAATATGAAGGTGTTTATACTAATTAAGATATAATACATGTTGTAAAAGGAAAAAATATAATGTATTATAAAGCGAGGTAACGACATTTTTAGATATTTGAAAAAGGAGTTCCAATGGATAATAAGAAGAAAAATGGAATGAGATCCAGGTACGATGAGGACATGGATTGGCTGGATGACGATGATGATTATCTTGATGATGGTGGATTGATAGGATCATTGTTGTTCGGGGATAAAAAGAAGAAAGAAAAAAGACGTGATCCTGAGCCGGAGAGAAAGGCTGATAAGAGACCGGAAAAGAAGCCGGAAAAGAAGCCGGAGAAGAAGCCTCAGAAGAATATTTCCAGACCTGTGAAGCCGGAAGAGGATTATGACGAGTATTATCACGAGGACAGCAGGGCAAGAAGAGTGAAGAGTGAGGCCCGGGCAAAGCAGAGACAGACCGGACAGCCTGTAGCAGACAGAGCTGTGGACAGAGGTCCGGTGAAGAGGACACAGGGCACTGTACCGAGGACACAGAGCAATCAGAGTACCGTGCAGAGACCTTCAAAAGCTGCCCAGAGACCACGCAGGAGTATACAGAGCACAGGAAGCTCATCTGTGGACAATCTGCTCAGAGAAGTTGACAATATTGAGACAGATGTGCAGACAAGACATGAGGAGCTTAGACGTGAGGCGTGGGAACGCACCCAGAGAAATGTTGCAAAGGCAAAGGCTGAGGTTGAGAGGCTGGAGCTCGAGAGAGAGCAGAATGCCCGCGAAGAGGCAAGAAAGCTTAAGGTTCAGCAGGAGCTTGAGCGCCGCCAGCAGATGAAAGAAGCTGAGAAAAAGGAAGAGCCTGTTGAGGAAGATAACAAGATCACTGAGCCGCAGGAGAGTGATGCGGAAGTTGTAGAAACTGCCACACAGCCAGTAGAAGAGCATGAACAGAAGACTGAGCCGGCAGATATTCTGGAGAAGAATACGGAGCCTGTCCTTGACGATGATGTCGAGGAAGCTGCAGAGGCAGAGCCTGTTGAAGAGGCTTCGACAGTATCATCCCGAAGAACAGATGACATGCTGGACATGGATGAGCTTGAGCGTATAGAGAATGATATTGATGAGGATAAGCTCAGTTATTCGGAATCAGATACGGCTGATCTGGGACTTGGAGACATAGGCAAAGCATTGGGCTTCAATGAAGTGGAGCTTGAGGATGATGAGGAAGAGCCTGAGGAGGACGAGGAGTCAGACAGCGAAAAGTTCTTCAGGGAGAATCTTCTCGATGAGGCTGATCCAAAGGTTGTCAATCCGGAGAGAAAGAAGCTTAACATCAGTACAAGAGTGTGGGCGATAGCGTTCTTTGTCCTGCTTGCACTGTTTATACTCATATGTATAATATATGTCAAGAATTATGCCAGAATGAAGTATAATGAGATGGATATCAATGAGATAAGTGCAGATCAGATACTTGTCAATGACGGTGTCAAGGATGCGACCAAGGGATATCGTGCCATTGCACTCTACGGAGTGGATTCCAGAGATTCGAATATGAATTCAGGAACTAACAGTGACAGTATAATGATAGTGAGCATCAATGAGAGCACCAAGGAGATCAAGCTTGTATCTGTATACAGAGATACTCTGATGGAGATAGCAAGCGGTTCCATGGATACCACACAGAAGGTGAATTACGCATACCAGCTCGGCGGTGCGGTTACAGCTATCAACACACTGAATACCAATCTCGACCTGAATATCACAGATTATGTGGCAGTTGATTTCAGTGCAATGGCAAGTATAATCGATGCTGTTGGAGGCGTTGATGTCAAGGTCGTTGATGAAGAGGTGAACAACTTCAATAAGAACCTTGCAGAGCAGATAAGCCTGTCAGGCAAATATTCATCAGGAATAACTGAGGCAGGAGAGTATACTCTTGATGGACAGCAGGCAGTTGCATATTCAAGAATACGATCCACTGGCCAGGGAGATATAACAAGAACCGAGAGACAGAGAATAGTCCTCATGAAGGTTATAGACAAGCTGCTCAGTGCAGACACAGGTTCACTTGATTCATTTGTTGATGTTTCATTTAAATGTATATCAACAAGTCTTAACAAGGACGATATACATGCTCTTGTCAAGGATGTGGCTGGATATAAGGTTGTAGATACCGCAGGATTCCCATTTGCATATGAGGCAAAGGAACTCTCGGACAAGGGTAACTGCCTTGTGGCTGCTGATATGGCATCCAATGTGGAGGCATTACATGAATATCTGTATGGTGCTGACAAATACGTCATATCAGGCACAGTAAAGCAGATAAGCAGCAATATAGAGAGCATATCAGGTGTTAAGGCACAGAAGGTCAAGGTGACGACGGAGGCTCCGGGTGATGGAATATCAGATGGAAGCGACGAGGATGGAGATCTTAGGACGATAACAACTCCTCCAAAGGGAATGATCGTCGAGGAATAAAAAACTAAACATAATAATTAAGCAAGGAAGCTTCAGATATGGGGCTTCCTTTTTTTATGCATCGGAGACATTGAGATATGAGACATCCGATGCTTAAAGAAAGGCTACAACATAAAGAATTGTATATACATTACAGAGCATTGTTTTTTAATCGAAAACTGTCAGATAATTTATTGAAAAAAGTTGTTTACAAACAGTGTAAATGGTAGTAATATATCAAAAACGATAAACAACTTGAGAAAAATACAAAAATAACAATATTTACTTGAGAAACAAAAGCTAAAAGCAAAATATCGTTGCGAATGACAAAAACATGGAAAGGACGGAACAGGACATGATTGAAAATAAGAGAGCGGAGAATACCGGATTATACGACCCAAGCTTTGAGCACGATAACTGTGGTATCGGTGCCGTTGTCAATATCAAGGGTATAAAGACACATGACACAGTGAACAATGCACTCAAGATTGTTGAGAATCTTGAGCACAGAGCAGGAAAGGACGCAGAGGGCAAGACCGGAGACGGTGTAGGTATACTCCTTCAGATATCACATAAGTTCTTCACCAAGGCTTTAGCAGAGCTTGGATATGACCTTGGAAAGGAAGGCGATTATGGAATAGGAATGTTCTTCTTTCCACAGAAGGAGCTGGCGCGCAAGCAGGCTATGAAAATGTTTGAGGTCATAGTGGAGAAGGAAGGACTGGAGTTCATTTGCTGGAGAGAGGTTCCCACAACACCTGGAATCCTTGGCAAGAAGGCAATAGATGTCATGCCATGCATCATGCAGGCATTCATCAGAAGACCTGAGACAGTGAAGGCCGGTATGGACTTCGACAGAAAGCTCTACTTCGTCAGACGAATATTTGAGGAGAGTAATGATGACACATATGTTCCATCACTTTCCAGCAAGACTATAGTATATAAAGGAATGTTCCTCGTCGGTGAGCTCAGAATGTTCTACAACGACCTTCAGGATCCTGACTATGAGTCAGCCATAGGACTTGTTCATTCAAGATTCTCAACGAATACAACGCCATCATGGCTCAGAGCTCATCCGTACAGATACCTGTGCCACAACGGTGAGATCAATACAATAAGAGGAAATGAGGACAAGATGATCGCCCGTGAGGAGACCATGGAGTCCACCATCATGCAGGATGAGATGTACAAGGTTATGCCTGTTCTTGATCCGGATGGATCGGATTCAGCAAGACTTGACAACTGTCTTGAGTTCCTTGTACTGAATGGAATACCACTTCCTATGGCAGTCATGATCACGATCCCTGAGCCATGGGAGAACGATAGAGCCATGAGTCAGGAGAAGAAGGATTTCTACCAGTATTACGCAACCATGATGGAGCCTTGGGATGGTCCTGCTTCTATATTATTCACAGACGGTGAGCTCATGGGAGCAGTTCTTGATAGAAACGGACTGAGACCATCGAGATACTATATCACAGATGATGATTACCTTGTACTTTCATCAGAGGTCGGAGTTCTGGACGTAGATCCATCCAAGATCGTAAAGAAAGACCGACTCAGACCTGGCAAGATGCTTCTTGTCGACACAGTGAATGGACGTCTTATATCTGATGAGGAGATCAAGGAGAAATACGCGCTGGCAAAGCCTTACGGAGAGTGGGTAGACAGCAATCTTGTACATCTCGCTGATCTGAAGATTCCAAATATCAGAGTTCAGGAGTATACAGACGAGGAGAGGGCAAGACTTCAGAAGGCATTTGGATATACCTACGAGGATTTCAAGAATACCATATATCCTATGGCAGAGAAAGGTGCAGAGGCAATCAGTGCCATGGGTACTGATACACCACTTGCGGTTCTCTCGAACAGCCACAAGCCACTGTTCAACTTCTTCAAGCAGTTATTTGCACAGGTTACAAACCCACCTATCGATGCGATCAGAGAGGAAGTTGTCACATCCACATCGGTATATCTCGGAAAGGACGGAAACATCCTCGAGGAGAAGCCGGAGAACTGTCATGTGCTGAAGATCAACCATCCAATACTGACAAATACGGATCTTTTGAAGATCAAGAATATGAATGTACCGGGACTTAAGGTTGCGACACTTCCGATTCTTTATTATAAGAACACATCCATGGAGAAGGCTCTCGACAGACTGTTTATCGAGGCCGACAAGCTCTACAGGGACGGTGTAAACATCCTCATCCTCTCAGACAGAGGTGTGGATGAGAACCATGTTGCAATACCATCACTCCTTGCAGTATCAGCTATGCAGAAGCACCTGGTAAGAACCAAGAAGAGAACAGCGGTTGCGATCATCCTTGAGAGTGCTGATCCAAGAAATGTTCACCACTTTGCATATTTCCTGTTCCTGCATTCTTTTGCGCATCCATAAACTCCTGATGCAATTCATAGAGCAAGTCGATATCTTGTATGTCTTTCACCCCCAATATTTCCTGCATTAAGGCAACCTTCCCGTTTTCAGCGTCCGTGTACGACATCATACTTTTCATGTTTTTTAGATTATTTGAATTTATATTCTTCATATACCTCAAATAAACAGTCTTGTTTTTTACATTGTTCACAAACTGCTGATATTTTTTCACTTCAATTATTCTGCTGTCACTCTGAGTAGAAATATCAAATTAGCAATGTCTCAATTTTCTTACGGGAAGAATAAGGAACTGGCTTTGCATAACCTATTCTGAGTATCAAGACTGGGAATTCCCTATTGATCGGCAACCTATCTTGTAAGGCAGAAGCTAACGTCGTAATCTCACATGGCTGATTCAGAAATGCATAAGAAATCCCAATCTCGGCAGCTTTCAATAAAAACGTGAGAGTTCACCTTACGTCAATACATTCTTTAAACGTATTCTGTAGCTACGATTTGTCTGCCGTTTCTCTATTTGGTAGAATAAAATATCTTCAATCATAATAGCATTATCAGCAATGCGAAATTTCCAAGGTTGCGTGTTATGTCCCGAAGGCATTAGAAACATAACTCGCTATTTGTTTTCTGTAAAAATCGTAAGCCATCGTAATCGATAAATTCATATCTTCGCAAAAATAAACTTTCATAAAAATGGAAAAGATAAAAACAGGATTGGCAGCCTTCGGCATGTCTGGACAAATATTCCACGCCCCATTTATCAGTACAAACCCAGCTTTCTGCCTGACAGCAATCACGGAGCGCAATAAGAATCTGTCGAAAGAGCGTTATCCTTCAGCCCGTATTGTGCGCAGTTTTGAAG
>OGXG01000328.1_pt1 | contig 26861 bp, 25 predicted proteins | sample 1576251 | NCBI WGS metagenome assembly OGXG01 (sample SAMEA3541533, study PRJEB24748) | human gut metagenome | biome: human gut; feature: human-associated habitat; material: faeces | place: China | collected 2012
AAGGAACATTTACTGCGAAGGCAAATGGTACAAACATCACGTGGCAGTATGGTGGGCAGCAAGTGCAAGGGGATAGCTGCACGTTTGATGTAAAGTCAGATAATGGGCTGATTTGCATGGATTTTGACAGTATTACATCCTTATCAATCACAAACGACACGGCACTCAAACTGTGCTTGGCTGATTTGGGTGGCAATATTACAGGCGGTATCGCTCTAAACGGCTGCACAAACATTACAGGAGATTTATCCGATTTAGGCGGTAAAATTACAAGCATGCTGGGCTTGTACGGCTGCACAAACATTACAGGAGATTTATCCGATTTAGGCGGTAAAATTACAAACGTGCTGGGCTTAAACGACTGTACAAACATCACAGGAGATTTATCTGATTTAGGCGGTAAAATTACAAACGTGCTCAGCTTAAACAACTGTACAAACATCACAGGTGACTTGTCAGATTTAGGCGGTAAAATTACAGGCACACTAAACTTATACAACTGTACAAACATCACAGGAGTTTACTCTGGGACAAAATATCCAAAAACAGTTTCTGTATCCAAAACATCAATCACGGCAACCGATATGGACACAAACTTGATAAACTTTGCAGCAAGTGGAGTCAAGTCCGGTAAGTTTACGGCTGCTAACATGACCCGCACTGCTGCATCTGATGATGCTGTTGCAACACTGGTAACAAACGGATGGACGGTATCGGGACTTAAAAAGGAGGGATAAACATGTACATAAAATATGCGGATTATCAGCCTGACATGCAACTTGGTGATGATGATAGCGTTTTGATGTCCTTGCAGGAGTTTTTAAGCGGTGGCAAAGACTTGGAGGACGTGCCGGTTACGATTACGCCAGACGGTAATCCCCCAACAGACACAGTTACAGATGATGATGATGTCGAAAAAGAATTTGAAGATGAGGAGGAAACCGAGTGAAAGATACCATTTGTGTAGCTGTCGGAACAGTCGGCGGTCTGATTGCTGGGCTGTTTGGCGGCTGGGACTCCGCTCTGGTGACACTAGTCGTCTTTATGGCAATCGACTTTTTCACCGGCATCATCACCGCCATGATGAAAAAGTCCAAACACACGGAAAGCGGCGGACTTTCTTCCAAAGCCGGCTGGTTCGGTCTGGCGAAAAAGGTCTGCACCTTGATGCTGATCGTCGTTGCAGTTCGGATGGATATTCTGCTGAATACCAACTACATCCGGGACGCTGTCTGCATCAGCTTTTGCCTGAACGAACTGCTTTCCATCGTGGAAAATACAAGTTTAATGGGAATCCCGTATCCGCCTGCAATCCAAAAAGCAATTGATGTTCTGCAAACGAAAATCGGCAGAACCGAAGAAACGACCGACAAGGAGGATAAGTAATATGGCGATTTTAAGACCAGATGCAACAACGACTCTGAACGGAGTAAAAATCAACGAGTATTTACTCACCAAACACAATCCCAACCACATTGATTTGCCCTCTGTTTCCATGACAGGGAAAATTATTGGTGTGACTGTTCACAACACAGACTGGATCACCGTAGCAAGCGGCACGACCCCTGCGGAACAGTACACAAGGGCAACGGTCAATAACAATATGAAGGACGTGCGTGTCCACTATTATGTGGATAACGTGTGTGCATGACAGAATCTGCCCCACAGCCTGAGCGGCTGGCACGCCGCTGACGGTTCTGGGAACGGCAACAGAAGAACCATCGCCATCGAGTGCATTATGTCCTCTGCGTACAATTCTACGGATAAGAAGTCGGAGGACAACTGTGCGAAACTTGCCGCAGCACTTTTGAAACAATATGGATTGGACATTAACCATCTCTACACGCATACACATTGGCTGAATGTTCGTGACGGACGAAACGGAACTGTTGACCAGTTGAACACCATGTACAATCGGTACAAGATGTGTCCGGCGTATATTTTGCCGCATTGGGCGGAGTTCAAGAAAAAGGTACAGTCTTATTTGAATGCTGGAACTTCCACTATTTCTGCACCTTCTACAAAGCAGCTTTACCGGGTGAGAAAGTCTTGGGCAGATGCAAAGTCGCAGTTGGGGGCATATTCTTCCTTAGAAAATGCGAAGAAAGTGTGCAAGATAGGCTATAGCGTTTTTGACAATTCAGGAAGAGTGGTATATGCCGTAGCTGAAAAGACATATGCAAAGGGGACGAAGATTATACTGAACAATGCCACCCTGTATGCGTCCAGTATATCAAAAACCGGAACAAAGAAAAGCGGTACATTCTATCTCTATGATGGACAAGTGGTAAAAGGCAGAATGCGTATTACAAATTCTGCTGCAAACTGCGGAAAAACACCTGTCGGAAACTACGTCACTGGTTGGGTGAATCAGAAGGATATTTAAGGCTATGCCCCCTCTGGGAGAATTTTTCTCTCGGAAGGGGCATTTTCCTTTGCTAAAATCCGAAAACGTGTCCTATTGGTAGTGAGGACTCCGGAGGGGTTGACTTTTCCGGCTGTCAATAGGAGGTGTCAAAATGGATCAGCAGAAAATCATAGATGAGATTGAATATTACAAGGCACAGACAATTACGGAACTGCTCTACGCCAGCGAGAAGATTACATTTGACGAATATGACAAATTAACCAATCTGAACCGGAAAACATTCTCTCCCCTATTCGCAGACTTATTGCCGAAACCACTTGAAAAATCATCGAATTAGAGTTAAGATACGATACTGACAAGGAGGGAAAGCGATGACAGTCAGAACCATTGAGGCACAGCCCTCTGAGAAAAAGAAACTCCGTGTGGCTGCCTACTGCCGTGTCAGTACGGATAACGATGACCAGCGGGAAAGTCTGGAAATGCAAAAGGCACATTATGAAGCGTGGATCAAGCTGCATTCCGACTGGGAGTACGCTGGCATATTTTATGATTTCGGCATCACTGGCACAAAGACAGATGTCCGTGACGGCTTACAGGCACTGCTATACGAGTGCCGCATCGGTCGCATCGACTATGTGCTGACGAAATCCGTCAGCCGATTCTCCCGCAATACCACAGACTGCCTTGCACTGGTGCGTGAGCTGCTTTCATATAATGTACCCATTTACTTTGAAAAAGAAAATCTGGATACCGGAAGTATGGAAACAGAGCTTGTGCTTGCAATCCTGAGCAGTCTGGCACAGGAGGAATCCGAGTCCATTTCCAAAAATGTAAAGTGGGGCAACCAGAAACGCATCAAAAACGGCAGGTACAGAGCAGGAACAGCGCCTTACGGCTACACCTTCGACAGTGACGGAAACTATGCGATCATTCCGGATGAAGCAGGCATTGTCCGCTTCATTTTCGAGTCCGTTGTTTCCGGCATGGGTGTGCATAAGATCGGCGAGGAACTGGACAGCCGTGGTGTGCAGACGCGCAAGGGCGGCAAGTGGAGTACCACAACGATCATGGGCATTCTGAATAATGAGAAGTATGTCGGTGATGTCCGCTACAACAAGACCTATACGGACGACAGCTTTCGCAGGCACAGGAACAAGGGCGACGTGGAAAGCTCGGAAGTGAAAGATCATCATGAGGCAATCATCAGCCGGGAGCTATACGCAACAGCACATGATGTTCTGGAACAGCGGCTCAGGGAACGCGGCATCCGGCGCGAGGATGAAAAGTACCAGCGACGGTATGCTTTCAGCAGCAAAATCATCTGCGGTGCGTGCGGCAGCACATTCAAGCGTCAGGTAATCTCCAGCGGAATCAGCTGGTGCTGCAAGACGCACATTGCGGATAAGGATAGCTGCTCGATGAAATTTATCCATGAGGAAGCGTTCCAGTCCGCTTTCACCACGATGCTGAACAAGCTCATATTCACCCGGAAGATACTGCTTCGCCCGTATTACAATGCGCTGCGCGTGGCGGGCAGTGATGAAAACCTGCAGCGTATCATGAGCCTGAAGGAGAGCATCCAGAAGAATTCCGACCGGAAATGCGAACTGAAGAAGCTCCGTGTAAAGGGCATCATTGACGCAGTCATGTATACGCAGGAGCTGAACCGCATCGAGAAGCAGAACGAGGAATCCCGCAGAGAAATACAGAACCTTGGCAATATCGAATCAGGTCTGATGCTGCGGGAAACCGAAAAGCTGCTGCATTTTATTGATACAGTGGAAACGCAGGACGCCTATCACGAGGAACTGTTCATTTCCTTTGTGGACAGCATCATCGTTTACAATAGAAACAGCATCGGCTTCAAGCTGAAATGTGGGCTGACATTAAAGGAGGCACTATGTACGGATACAAGATCATAAACGGCAAAGCCGTCATCGACGAACAGGAAGCCGGAATCATAATCAGCATCTTCAACGGCTATATTTCCGGTTTGAGCATGAAGGTGGCTGCGGCGAATGCAGGCGTCCCCATGCAGCACAGTGCTGTCAAGCGAATCCTGATGCAGGATGCATATATCGGCACCGACTACTATCCTGCGATCATCAGCCGGGAGACCTTTGCAAAGGCAAACGGCAGGAGGCTGCATCGTGCAAATCTGCACGGTTCCGAAAAGCGATATACAGCACCGCCGATACACAAGGCGTTCGAGCTGGCTGCTGCGGAGACGCATTTCGACGATCCGGCAGAGCAAGCAGAATACATCTATAGTCTGATCGAGGTGAAACGATGAATGTCATAAAAATACCTGCAAAGCCGCAGAAAGGCAATGCGGCAGCAAAGGAGGAAGTGAAGCGCCTGCGGGTGGCGGCGTACTGCCGTGTATCAACGGACAACGAGGAACAGGCTTCCAGCTACGAGGCGCAGATCCAGCATTATGAGGAATTCATCAAGACAAATCCGGAGTGGGAGTTCGTCGGAGTATACGCCGATGAAGGCATCAGCGCAACCAATACAAAAAAGAGAGAGCAGTTCAACACTATGATCGAGGACTGTCAGGCTGGAAAAATCGACATGATCTTCACAAAGTCTATAAGCCGATTTGCCCGCAATACACTGGACTGCCTGAAATACATCCGCCTGCTGAAGGAGATCAACATTCCGGTTTTCTTTGAAAAGGAATCCATCAACACAATGGACGCAAAGGGCGAAGTCCTGATAACCATTATGGCATCTCTGGCTCAGCAGGAATCGGAGTCGCTCAGCAAGAACACGAAAATGGGAATCCAGTACCGCTTCCATCAGGGGAAAGTGCTGGTGAACACCAGAAACTTCCTCGGATACGATAAGGACGAGGAGGGGCATCTGGTTATCAATCCGGCAGAGGCGGAAATTGTCAAGCGTATCTTCCGGGAGTATCTGGAGGGCGCAAGCTGTATGAAGATCGCCAGAGGGCTGGAACGTGACGACATCCTGACCGCACGGGGCAATCCACGCTGGCACGACAGCACCGTCCGTAAGATACTGGAAAACGAGAAGTATATGGGAGACGCGCTCCTGCAAAAGACCTACACCATAGACTTTCTGAACAAGAAGCGTGGCAAGAATAACGGCACGCTGCCGCAATACTACATTGAGGACGACCATGAAGCGATCATCCCAAAGGATTTATTCATGAGCGTGCAGGAGGAAATGGCACGGCGGTCGTCCGAGCGTGATATGAACGGAAGGAGGCAGGGATTCAGTGCAAACCACGCCTTCTCGCACATGGTGACCTGCGAGTGCTGCGGTGAGCATTTCCGCAGGCTGCACTGGAACAACCGGGGCAAGAAAACAATCGTCTGGCGGTGCAAGACCAGACTGGAGGACAAGACACGCTGCTTGGCACGGACGGTCAGCGAGGATGAACTGCAGCAAGGGTTTATTGACGCTATTAATCGTATGATAGAAGACAGTGAATACTACATCCAACGGCTGAAAGGCAACATGAAAGTAGCGATTATAAGCCGCAATCCCTTGCAGACTGAGTCACTTGCAGAAAGAATGAGAGAGCTGCAGCAGGAGCTGATCGACCGGACGGAAAGCGGCATGAACTACGATGACCTTTCTGAGGAGATACTCCGGCTGCGGGAATTGCAGGAGCAGACAAACATGGATGAGGCTGCCAAGAACGAGCGAAAGAAGCGAATCCAGGAACTGGCTCATTTCATCGATTCTCAGCCGAGAACCATCACGGAGTTTGATGAGGCTCTGGCGAAGAAGTTGCTGGAGGGAGTCCGTGTCGGCGAGACTTATCTGGAATTCCAATTCAAGTCGGGTGCAAGGATAGTCATTGAAAATGAATAATATAGAGCAATCCCCGCATCACAGGTGATTCAGTGGTGCGGGGATTCGTTGTAGACTAATAAATGACGCAATAAATTTAGAAAATCACACTCTTCAAAGCCACGGTACAGATTCACCTAATTTATCTGCACTTCAAGAAAAGGTATTTCTTCAACGTCTTCAAATTTTAGATGCAAAATATAACTGAATATATGCCAAAGTTATTTTTTCTTAATAGTTATCATGGATAATTTGCTCATTCTCTGTTTTCTAGTATTCTCGGCAACTCTTCTGGTAAGTTCGGGTAAAGAACGCTTTTCCATCGCAATTATACTATTGTAACGCGGCAACTTAATTACCATAGTTCTCGAGGTGATTAACGGTTTCTCAAGAGTCTTCATTAGCTTGAGAACCTCCCTTCTTATTAAGTTTAAGATTGTTTGAATACATTTTATAAGGAAATATAAACTCGTAGTTAGGTATGCTTTGAAGATCATGTGTAGCACTTATATCTCTACGTATACTGTCATATGTTTCTTGTGGAGTGCGGAAACTAATGAAATCACATATTCTCAATGATAGTATGCTATTAAATAATTCTGATTTAACGGCTGTTGAATCGATAACAATTTCTCCAAGCACACATTTTTCTACCGATTGTCTAGTATACAAAGAATAATCTATCAATTCACACACCCATATCATTTTCGGGAAAATAATATTAGAGTAAAAAATTCTTTCATCTAAACTTTGACTTGTAGAAAAACGATGTCTTTTAAAGTTTCTCGATGTTGTTAAAAAATATCTTAAAACTAAGGGGTTGTCATCAGCATTATTTTTAATTCCATGCTTATCAAACATTGCGTTAATGAGTAATGCTCCACCAGCCGAATCTAAAAAGCTCTTTACAACCAACTCAACATCTACAGCATCAAGATATACATGCTTATAAATTGGTGCAGTAAAACCAATCATCTTCATGTTTTTGAAAGCCGAAAATGCTCCATATTCATTAATTATATATGGAACTTGGTTGTCATCAATAATAACATAATCCTTGTAAAAGCAGGATGAATCTAATACACAGAATGATGTTTTGGGTAATTTATCAAAGCAAATTTCATCTTGAAGAACTAAATTTAACGAGACTCGTTCTTTGGCATGACCAATACATACAACAGAATGAGAATCTTGGCTAGAATCCTCTGAGTCTGGATTAATCAATTCCATTGCAACAATTACGGCTGATTCAATATAACGATGAAAAAACTTTTTTAGCTTTTCATGATATTGATCTTCTGTATATTGCTTAGGCTCAAAGCCAAAATGCTTAAGAACAGCAGAAAAAGAGGAATTCTCTAATCCAGAAGAAGGAATCATACGTTCCTCATTATAATCATCAAGACAATCTATAATATCGCTCGGTAACAATCGCTTATAATCAGAATATTTATTGCCAAAGTATTCTAAAATATTCCATAATGATGATTCCGAGCAGCTCATTGATACTAAGTTTTGACGAATAAAAGGATACGCTTCTAATTCAAATTTTCTTCCTAATACACAAAAACTAAAACGAGTTGTTCGAATGTAACAATCAGGAATATTAATCTTACAAGGATCAAAAAACACCCTTCCAATTGATGTTTGGTTGTTTAGATCAAAAGATGCAGTTAAAACCATACATCCCATGAAAGCAAGTTGCAATTGTGTATCATCGCTATCATACACGCCATAAAAAGCATCAAGATCAAATTCACCTTTAAAAAAAGATAATCTATGGCAGTTTCGGTTAATATCGCGAAACATTCTTGAAAAGTAATTGTAATATGAATCACGATGGACTTTATCACAGTAATATCGCTCGAATACTACAGTTACCGGGAATCCTGTCAAAGACAGAATTTGTTGTAGGTCATATTCGCTTATGTGATTTAAAGTTGCATTAATCAAAGCCTTATATACTAATCGCTTGATGAAGAAACTGAATTCATCAAAAAAATTACATTCTTCGAATTGAAGAGGGATTGTTTCTATCAGTTGAGAAACATCGCACAGAAGCGTTAAATCAGGAATTGTGTCATCAATCGCATAACTAATTATTTTTACAATTGTCTCTTTGTTAGTCGGTAATTGTTCGACTAACTCATTCTCTTTCTTGCCAATCTTGCTTTGTATCTTTTGAATAATTTCTTTTATAGCTAATTCGACATTCAACCCCTGATATATTGACGGCTTATCACTTATCGTCCAAATAAATTGATAAATGTCATCTTCAGAATCTAAAACAAGAATATCTGTATTATTATTGAGAATATTCAAGTCATTCATTTATGATTATCCTTTCAATCGATGAGAATAATTCTGCATCCAAAATAATACTTATCTCATCATTATTTATGTTATCATCAACAATAGTTCCATCCAATTTGAATTTTTGGTAATGAGATAAGATAAAGTAAGGAGAGTGTACACCTTCCTCTACTCTAACACAACAACCTATATAATAAAAGTCATTTTCTTTACTAATCAGTTTTAGAATCACAGGTTGTGAGAAAGATGGAAAAAAATCGTACCAAATATTGGGATTGTTGGTTCTGTTGATTTGTAACTTTTGCAGAAACAATAACGCTTTTTCATTTGAATTCAACCAAGAAATTCCATGTGCGAAAAGAAAAGCAGCTATTGCGCATGATACAATATATACGAAATTGCTAGTTTGCCCCACAGCTATCCAGATGTTCTTTATTATAAAGCCAACGGTTAGGGATGACATAATTAAATTGTCAATATCTCCTATTTTTTCTTTGTGTGATACAAATCTATATATTGTTATATAAATATACCCTCCGATAAGATAATATATAATATCTGGTAACAGTTTAAAAAAGTCCTCCATATAAAGCCTCTTTCATATTACATAGTAGGATAGCTCATGATTCCGAAACATCATTGTTACCCTGATGTGAACCATTATTATTATTATTGTCCGCATTGGTATTATTATTCTCATTCTGCTCAACTGGTTTGAATTTATCAAATAATAGTTTAAGGTCGCTTTGTGGTAACGGAAAAAAGAGAGAGGTGGATTTTCGTTCTTTGTTGGCACTATTCATTTTTTTCTTATTAAGTTTTTTTATTCCCATGATTAACTCTCCAATCCCCATGCAAGAATATGTAGCACAGCAATCTACTAGTCATAAGCAACGTCAATTGTATTGCTTATTATAATCAATGGTATGCCACAAAGCAATATCGAAAACTTATTTTTAGTATACCACAATTATATGTAAAAGTCAAGAGCTTTGATAGAACATAAGCGAACTGTGCCTCCTAATGGTTCGTGCGGTAATCTATTTTTGTAGAGGCTACTATGCACAGAAAAGAAACTCTACACATTTAGTTGACTGACAACCTTTCCCCACACTCAACCCTATTTTGCAATCATCCAAATCGCAATTTTTGATTAGTCAATTTTCAGCGATTTTACGCTGTTTTTCGCTATGACATTCAATCTGCACACTGAAAAATCGGAAAAAGCAGTTTCACGCACCCTAAATCGAGTGCGTGATTTGGTTGTCAAAAATCAAAGTGTGCAGATTGGTTGTCAGATGTGCCGTGTATGCCATTTTGCCCTTTTACCTGTTTCCGCATACAGCAAAATGAGTGTGCAAGGGAATATATTCAAAGCGGTCAAGTGCCAATTATCCGCGTAAATGCGTCGTTTTAGGCTTTTTATTGTGTCAGCAGAACCACGCACTCAACGTGCCCCGTTCCCGGAAACAAATCCACCGGCTGCACCTTCTGCACTGCATACCCCATTTCCTGTAACACCGCACAATCTCTTGCCGCCGTTGCTGGATGACAGGAAATCATAACAATCCGTTCCGGATGCATCTTTGCCATGGCATCCAACGCATTTTGATCACATCCCTTTCTCGGTGGGTCTACCACAATCACATCCGGCTGCAACTGTTCCTGCTCCAACTTTTGTGCGACTGTTCCAGCATCTCCACACAAAAATTCTGCATTCGAAATTCCACTCTGCCGAGCATTTTCCTTTGCATTTTCCACCGCCTGCGGTACAATCTCTACCCCCAACACAGACGCTGCCGCATCTGCCATGGAAAGCCCAATCGTTCCTGCTCCGCAATATAAATCCAACAGTCGTTCTGTTCCTTGCAATGCCGCAAATTCTTTCGCAATTCCATACAGTCGCTCTGCCTGCTCTGTATTGACCTGATAAAAAGCATGCGGGGAAAGGAAAATTCGGTTGCCGCAAAGAATATCTGTAATCGTTTCTGAGCCCCACAACAAAACATTCTTTTCCCCTAAAATTACATTGGTGCGAGCCGGATTGCAATTCATCACAATGCTTTTCACTTGCGGAAAAGCAGCTGTTAACCGTTCTATCAAACCTTTCAATTGCCGCTCAATGGGCTTTCTCACAACCAGACAAACCATCAGTTCCCCGGTATGCCATCCCTGTCGCAAATAAATATGCCGCAAGATGCCTGTTCCAGTTTCCTCCTGATAAACAGAAATGGATTTTTCCGCTACATATTGCAAAATCACATCTAAAACCTGCTGAAACAACACTGGCTGCAACTGACAATCTCGTACCGGAATCACCCGATGGCTGCGTTTCGCATAAAAACCACAGACTGGTTTTCCATCTGCCCCGACAGCAACTGGATATTGTGCCTTATTCCGATAATGCGAACGCTGCCCTCCACCAACAATCGGCAAAAATTCCGGATGCAGCTTTCCAATTCGATGAAACGCATCCTGTACCAATTTTTCTTTCCACTGCAATTCTGCTGCATAGGAAATATGACGGAAAGTACATCCACCACATGCCGGATAAGGACAATCTGATTCTATTCGACAACTTGCCGGCATTTCCATCTCTTCGATGATTCCAAATGCATATTGCTTACAGACCTTTACAATTTTCACACGCACTTGGTCGCCCGGAGCAGTATGCGGAACAAAAACCGTCATTCCCTGAATATGACAAACACCATTTCCCTCTACTGTTAAATCGGTAATTTCTGTTGCATAACTCTGATTCTTCTGAAGCACAGATTCTCGATTGGCATTAGATTTCAAAGCAGTTCCTCCATTTTTCACGCAAATTTCTTTCTTACTATGATACCATGTTTTCTGGAAACTGTCAAACAAAAAGATTGCAGCACATGAACAAAATATAATTATTTCTTTCTACTATTTCATTCTGTATATACGATTCTGTTTCTAGCAGCGGATTCAATTTTAACAAGACAAATTTCATCATCCGTCTGTATCATGCTCCACATCCAACAGTATTTCTACTCCCCCGAAATTTTCAAACAAAAAAGTGGCATTTGAAAGAAACACAATCATTTCTTTCAAATACCGCATCTTATTATTTATGGTTCTGTTTCTGGCAGTGTATCTAATTTTAACAAGATAAATCTCATAATACTCTGCACATCTTTTTCATCCACAATTTCTGTTTCGTCTATTTGATTGCAATTCGCATTGACTAATTGGATTCTTGTCATTGCAACCAGCCCTGACAGATATTTTCCCAAGAAAATTGCATCTCTCAAATCTACAACGCCATCTGTATTACAATCCCCATAATTATAATCATATGCCAGTGTTGTAGAAGTTTCCGGAATTGTTGTCATAGTCATTGTCGTGGTCTGTAAGGTTGTCGTTGTTGTTTGTTCTGTTTCTTCTGTTGTAGCTGGCATAAAAGTCGCAAACGGTGTATAGGAATCTTCAAAACCCGTATCAGAAGAAAGTAAAATCAAATCCCAATAGTAAAAATAATACTCTGGGTCGTCTTCATAATAGGAAACCCCTACCGCAAAATATTCGTAATTGGTATTCAGAATATTTTTTCGATGTCCGGCAGAATTCATCCAACCATTGACAACCCCTTCTGGTATATCATATCCAGCAGCAATATTTTCTCCTGCAAAACAGTTCGTATCAATTCCATAATCTGTCAGAATCGTATACCATGCATCTCCATTTACACGGCTATGGGCATACGATTTTGTCAATTCATCTGCACGCTCTTGACACATTTTCTGCAAAAGTGGTGCGGTCTGCAATGGCTCTAGACCATTTTTCATCCGCATCGCATTGATGTTTGCAGAAGCAATGTCTACAAATTCATTCACATCAAAAGGAGCAACTGCATCGGTATGCAAAACTGGTTTCGGCAACAGAAAACAAATCGTCATCCCGAACAGCAATCCAAAAACGAACTTTTTCCACTTTTTCATCCAACACAACCCCTTTCTTCTGCCGATTCTTTTTTCTATTTTATCATATCTGCACATTTTTTTCAACATTGAAACTGTTAAGATTGTTGCATAATTACGAGAAAAGAAGGTTTCTTTTCTCAAAAAATATCCATGAATTTGTTACAAAAAAGCCGTCACTCTCTTTTTCTTTTGAGATTGACGGCTTTTCCATTCCTTTTTTGATTTCTCTGATATTGATTCTTTCAATTTCTACCACTATCCATGCAAATTCCACAGCAACAACTACCAAGCAAATAGCAACTATACAGCACCATTTTCTATTCTATGCATCCTGCATGTCCATTGTTTTAAACACTATTACATTTCTTCTTTTCTGCTTCGTCTAATACTGCCTTTGCCGCTGCATATTTCTGCAAGCGTTTTTCGATGTCCAGACTATCTGCATCAAATCGAGTTCGTTCACTGTTATGATGCAAATCTGCCCGTTTCACTGCCACTGCAATCGGATTTCCACACAATGCCCGCACATAATCCAAATATGGAACAGCGGGGTCATGCGTCAGCAGCTGTACTGCTTCCAAGACCGTTTCCGGAAATCCAGCTGCCCGTAAATCTCCCATCGTCCAATCGGTATCTTCCACAACATCATGCAGCAATGCTGCACAGACCTCTTCTTCCGTCTGTACTTGTAACGCTACTTCATAGGGGTGAAAAATATAGGGCATTCCGGCTTTGTCCACTTGCCCCGCATGGGCAGCGTAAGCAAGTTTTAATGCTTTTTTCGTTAATGGTGTATAGAGCATCGTTCTTTCTTCCTTTCAGATTCATTTTCATTTATACCGGCAGCGGCTGCATCCAAGGCACAAAATTCCGAATCAAACAATATGCCATGCAAATGCAAACGGAAACAATCGGAAACCAATTTCCTTTCGGCAATAACTGCACCGATTTTCCAAAGCAACGCAGCACTTTTTGCAGATACAACAGCAGCAATACCACCAACAGATAACAAAACGCTGCATTATTGTGCAGTGCCTGCAAAGGATGCCCGTGCAGCAACGCCAACACAGTTCGTGTATTTCCGCAGCCAGGACAATAAAAATGCGTAACGGTATAAAAAACGCAGGGTGGAAAATATAGTTGTACGAAATCAAAAATCAAGTGCCGCCCCAAAAGCCCCCCCATCAGGAAACCAATCGGTAAAAACAGCCAGATCCATTTCTCTGCTGCGTGCCATCTTTTCTGTTTGATTTGTTGCTGCAACAATCTCCGCTCCTTTCTGCTGAGAAATAGAAAAGGACTGCTTTCCGTAAAGTAAAACAGTCCCCTTTTTCATTTTGTTCTTGCTTAGTTCAGCATATCTGCATACTGGTCGCCAAATGTGTCAATCAACTGCTGTGTTACCGTTGTCTGATACCAATCGGTTTGTGCAACGATAATTGAAACAATTGCCAAAACAGATGCAATGATTCCCAAAACCAAACCAGCTGTTCCCAATCCACTCTTTTCTGGATTTTTCCGGCTCAAAATAGAAAACACAATTGCCAAAATTCCCAACACCAAACTCAGCCCAGGAACACAGCAACAGCAAACTGCAATGATACCCAGCACCAAGGAGGCAACTGCCATACCATTTTTATCCGTTCCGCCCGGTGTCATCCCATTTTGTAATGTCGGATCTGCCATCTGTCCATAACCCCTTTCCTGAAAAAATGATGTTTTTATTATACATGAAAATTGAAAAAAAGTCAAGTGTTTTTTGTGAAAAATAGAGAAAAATATGAAATATGGACTGATTTTCAACTATTATTTATTTTTGTTTGGGCACAAAAATATTCAATGCTTTCTGACAGTTGGAGATTTCATTGACTCGCTGATTTCCGCCATACTCTCCGTCAATCGTCCACGCAACTTCTTCTTCATCCAAATTGGTAATGGTTACATGTGATGCCCGAAAATAATCAAAATACTGCCGTTCTGCTCCCAGCTGAAAATTTGCCAGCGATAAAATCAACTGGTGAAACTGCACCAAATCAGTCGGCTTCCGAATCAAGGTGACTTCAAACAGCCCATCGTCCCATTCCACATCGGACAGGGACAACAGCTTTGCAACAGAAGTTGCATTTGTCACCATGCCATAGAGATAATCGTTTTCCAGTATTGTTCCATCATATTCAATCCGCATCTTTCGTGCTTTAATGGTCGGCAAATGAGCAATACCATTCAGCAAATAAGCAGCATGTCCCAATACATTTTTATAATTCTGCGGTGTCTGGTAAGAAATTTCTGTCAATGCTCCGAAGGCTGCTACATAGGTAAAATAATGCTCGTTGAATTTTCCGATGTCGCAGCAAAGCGTATTGCCGTCTAAAATGCACTGTACAGCTTTTTCCGGTGTAGTTGGAATCTGTAAGCCTCTCGCAAAATCATTCGTAGACCCTGCCGGAATATACCCCACTGACAGCGGATTTTCACTGTTCATGCAGCCTTGAATCGCTTCATTGAGCGTTCCATCTCCGCCGGCACAGACCAGCAAATCAAATTCATGTTCACAGGCATACTTTGCGGAAACGATGCCATCCCCCTGCCGCTGAGTGGGATGTACCGTCACTTCATAACCGGCAGCTGTGAATTGGTCTAATAGTTTCGGAATCTGGTTGTTCAATGCAGCTTTTCCAGAATGTAAATTAAAAATAAAATAAACCCGTTTCAAAATACGTCCACCTCTGTCTGTTTCTTTCTACTATCATACCATATTTTTTTCTAAAATGCAACCCAGAGATTTCCATATTATGGATGATTTACACTTCTGCAGTCGGTTCGTTTTGCAGTGGAAAATAATACAAGACAATATCGGAATACGTTCCATCTTTCTTCTGAAAGCCCTCTGCAACCGTTCCGATCGTGACAAATCCCAGCTTTTCATACAGCTTTCTTGCTGCATGATTTTCCTTTACAACGGCATTGAACTGCAAAATGCGGAATCCCATCTGCCGAGCTTGATGCAGGCAGTGCCGCACCAGCTGTTCTCCGATTTTCTGCCCTCTGCAAGTGGTCTTTACCGCATAGCTAGCATTACAGATATGTCCGCACCGTCCAACATTGTTCGGGTGCAGGATATACATGCCTACAATTTCTTCAGTTTCCATATCATAAGCCGCTGCGGTGCATGATTGCTTTGCAAAAAAGTCCGCTCCGATTTGGTTGGTGAGCGGTGCTTTTTGCGGAAATGCAACGCCCTGCTTCACAACTTCGTTCCAAATTTCTACCAAAGCCGGAACATCCTCCGGCTGATAGGCTCTAATGGCAATTGCCATGATGACTTCCTCCTTGTGTCTGTCATAAATTCTTTGGAAAAACGATGAAATCCGATTCGGCAGAATTGCTCCGCCGAGATGAGCCAGCTCGACAGCAGTTTCTGCAATCGTTTTCGTTTAATTCTGTTCCGCTGCTGCCATTCGCTGATAAATCTCGAACACTTGCTGTTTCTTCTCCATCAGCTGGTCAAACTGCCGGATATATTCATACGGGAATTTATAGTTATGAATCCGAGTAATTCGTCCGCAGTCCGGCTCTACAATCTTCGTAGATGCTGCACAGCCTGCTCCAAAAATGGATTGCGATTCGTCCATAATCAGCATATTATAATAGGATTCTTTCCCAGCCCGTGCATAGCCAACATTCTCTTGATTGTCAATGGTGTTCTTCTGCCGATACATATAATAAGGCTGGTAGCCGTGTTCTGGCAGCAGGGCAATGCTATCCCGTACCATCTCCCGCACCGGATTGCCGATCTGTGCCTGACGATCAGAAAACAGCGTTGCGGCTCGTTTCAAGGTCAATGTATGCACGGTGATACTATCTGGATTCAATGCCAGTACTTTTTCCAGTGTCCGATGAAAGCCATCTGGTGTATCGTGCGGCAGCCCTGCAATCAAGTCCATGTTGATATTGGTAAAGCCAACTTCTCGTGCTAACTGAAATGCCTCTGCAATTTGTGCAGAAGTATGTTTTCTGCCGATTTGCTGCAAAACAGCATCTTCCATCGTCTGTGGGTTGACAGAAATCCGGTCAACACCATAGCGTTTCAAGACTTCCAGTTTCTCCCGTGTAATGGTGTCCGGTCTGCCTGCCTCTACGCAGAACTCCCGTACCTTAGAAAGGTCAAAAACTCGCACGACTGTTTGCAAGAGCTGTTCCAACGCCTCCGCAGAAATGGAAGTTGGCGTACCACCGCCAAAATAAATCGTATCCACGGTAACTTGTAATTTCTGAATGATGTCCCCCCAGATTTCCAGTTCCCGACAGAGCAGGCGAATGTATTCCGGCATCAGGTGCTTTGCCTGTGCAATGGAATGGGATACAAAGGAACAATAGCTGCATCGAGTTGGACAAAACGGAATCGAAATATAAAAGCCAACCGACCGTTTCGGGGTCTGCCGGAGCAAGGGCAGCTGTACTTCTGCTGTTTTCCGCAGCAGGGAGATTTTTTCTGGCGATACCAGATAGACGGTTCGCAGCTGCTCCATAACTGCATCCAACGATTCGCCGCTTTCTTCCATCATGGAAAATGCCTTTCGGACAGGACGAATTCCTGTCAACAAGCCCCACGGCACTTCGATTCCCGTTATATCCTGCAACAGCATGAACAGCATCCGGCTGAACTGATATTCACAGGTCTGTTTGTTTTCCTCCGGCGTACACTTCGGCAGCTTTGCTGCACAGCGGCGGTATTTTCCCTGATACCGCAGCACGCAGAAAAACCATGTAAATTGTTTTCCCTGTTTCAGCTGCAAAAATGCACCCTGCTCCGCAGAACGGAGCAGGGAGGCAGTTTCATAGGAAAAAACAAACTTGGTCGCCGGAAGAAAAATTTTCAGCATACATTCAATTTCATATTTCAGCGAATGCCCATATAATTCCACCGGAAATGTGGGCAGATTGGTTTGTGTGGTTTCCTTCATTTCATCACCTTAAATTTGGATTGTGTTCCCGTTCAAAAGAAAGGGTTGAAGTTTCGTTGTGTCCCGGTAAAACGTCATAATCTCCCTCCAGCTGTTTCAGCCGCTGCAAGGAAGCATACAATTCCGCATCACTGCCGCCCGGAAAATCCGTTCTGCCCCGAGAGCAGCGGAACAGGGTATCTCCGGTAAAGAGTGTTCGGTCTAACTGATAGCAGACACCGCCTTTGGTGTGTCCCGGTGTATGCAGGACATGGAAAACGCATTCATCCTGCACAATCGTATCTCCATCATGAATTGCATGATATTCGGAAATCGGCGTGGTTTCGGTTTCTCCGGTAATCCACTTTTCTAAATTCAAATTGCTGTCTGACAACATCGGTGCATCTGCTTCGTGAATATAAACTTCTGCCCCAGTTGCTGCCTGCAATTCGGCAACACCGCCGATGTGATCGTAGTGTCCATGCGTCAGCAGAATTTTCTGCAATGTCAAACCATTGTCCTGCAAAAATTGCAAAATCTTCGGCACGCTGCCGCCTGCATCAATCGCAACGGCGTTGTGCTGTTCGGTTGCAATGATATAACAATTCACCGCCAGCGGTGCAACCATAATACGGGTAATCTTCGCCATGGTTCTTATCCTTTCTTGGTACGTTCTACGGAAATCACGCCCGGAATCCGCTTCAGCTTATTCATCAGCTGTTGCAGCTGGTCATTTCCGTTGAATTTTACGGTAATTTCACAGATTGCATTGCCGTTCTTGAGATTATATGATTGCGAATGCACAATCAGCATACGAGAATCTACCACAGTCTTCGTGACATCCAGCAATAGCCCGATACGGTCAGGTGCTAGAACATCCAGACTCGCAACAACTGGGGCAGCCGCAGCCGTTTCCGTCCACTTTGCCTTGTTCCACCTGCCAATGCGTTCCGGGTCACCGGATTTCAAATCCCGCAGATAATTCGGGCAGTCTGCCCGATGAATGGCAAGCCCATATCCTCTTGTGGTGAAAGTCACAATCTCATCGCCCGGCACTGGATGACAACAGTTTGCACAATGATTCGGCAGGTTGTCAATCTGGTCAACAATAACATAAGAATCATCTTCTTTTTTCTGAACGTAAACCGGCATATTTTCTGCGGATAACGGCTTTTCTTCTTCCTGCTTTTTATACAGCTTGTCATAGCGGTCTTTGAGTCTTGGAATCAAGTTGGAAACATTGATGCCGCAATATCCCACAGAAGCAAGGAAATCATCCAGTGTTTCGCATTTATAGCGAATCATTTCATCGTGCAGCAGTTCAGTCAGTTTCTCGTCATTCTCCATGCGAATGTGATTCCGCCGCAGTTCGTTCTCCAGTGTCTTTCTACCGGTCTGAATGTTCTCTTCCCGACGTTCTTTTTTCAGCCACGAGCGAATTTTAGAACGAGCTTCGGTTGTCTTTACGATATTCAGCCAATCCCGATTCGGTCCTTTGTTCGGATCTTTGGAGCATTCAATTTCACAAATCTGTCCAATCTGCAACGGCTGATCTAGCGGCACAAGTTTTCCGTTGACCTTTGCCCCAATCATGCGGTTTCCGACTTCGGTATGAATCCGATAAGCGAAATCAATCGGTGTAGAACCCTTTGGCAGGAAAATCGGCTTGCCCTTTGGTGTCAGAATTCCAACATCCTGCCGAGCATCGTTTTTCAGATTGCGAACGAATTCTTCCATATCATCGGAATTCTGCTGTTCTTCAATCAGCTTTCTTGCCCAGTTCGTCCACTGATCCATATTTCCGCTGGTTTCTCCCTGCTTATATTTCCAGTGGGCAACAATTCCATATTCGGCTGCCTGATGCATCGCATGCGTCCGAATCTGTACTTCAAACGGCAGCCCATAGGCATAGACCGTCATGTGAATGGAACGGTAGCCGTTCGGCTTTGGCATGGCAATATAGTCTTTCGTCCGATTCGGCAACGGCTGATAAAGCATCCCGACCACGCTCATGGCAACATAACATTCTTCCACGGTATCCACGATAATCCGAGCCGCATATTTGTCATACACTTCTGAGATTTCATGCATATCTTCTTTGCGAATCGCAGCATATACTTTTCGATAGATGCTATACAGGCTCTTTACTCGTCCCGTCACTTCCGGCGGATTTTTAATGACGGTACTTTTTTCCAATCCTTTCCGCAACTCCTGCTGAATCTTTTCAATAAAGTTTTTTGCGTCTTCATCTTTCAGCTGTAACTCTTTTTCAATCTCATAGCAGCCGCAAGGGTCAAGAAACATAATCGCACGGTCGGAAAGCTCTTCTTTGATTTTCCAGATGCCCAACTGGTCTGCCATCGGTGCATAGACATTGAGAGTTTCCTTGGAAATTCGGCTTCGCTTTTCCGGCGGTAAAAAGTGCAGCGTCCGCATATTGTGCAGGCGGTCTGCCAGCTTGATGATAATGATTCGGATATCTTTCGACATCGCAAACAGCATTTTCCGAACGCTTTCCATCTGCTGTTCTTCCTTGTTCAGAACCATCTGCTTCATCTGAACCAGCTTTGTCACACCGTCTACCAGCTGGGCAATATTCTGTCCAAACAGCTTGCAAATGTCATCCAGTGTATGTCCGGTATCTTCTACAACATCATGCAGCAATCCGGCACAGACACATTCGGTGTCCATTCCCAGAGATACCAGAATCCAAGCGACTGAAAGCGGATGTACGATATATGGTTCTCCGGAAGAACGCTTCTGGTCACCGTGTGCCTGAAACGCAAACTCATAAGCCGATACAATAATGGGCAAATCATAGTTGCGGTTCGTCCGTACGATGTATTTGCTTAAATCCGAAATCGTGACGTTGTCCGGAATCCCCTGTAAAACACTTTGATCATTTATCATAAGAAACCCTCCCCGTTTTTTCCTGTATCTCTGCGAGAATCGCAGACTGTTCCAGCTGCACCGTTCCTGTAACCGACATCCGCTGAACCGTTTCTTTCCAAACATCCATTTGTATCAGCTTTAATTCTGCAAAAATATCCAGAATCAGCCGCAGTTTCCCATAATTATACTGCGGTTGCAGCTGAATAAACAGCGTATCCATTGCCAGTGGTTTTTCCGGCAAATGCCGATAGACCTGCACCAGCTCCGCTCGTGTCGGGGTCATCGCTGCATAATAAGCTTCTGGCAACGCCTCTTTCCGGCAAACTGTTTCGTATGCCTCCCGGGCTGCAAAATACTTTGCCTGTGAAATGCCACTTCTGCGGTAATCTTTTACAATCAGCGAGAGTTGCGGTCTGCCCTGAAACGTCTTGCACTCTGCTGTTACCAGAAAATCACACATGCTTTGCAGCGGTAAGCCTACAGCATCCGGTGAAACCCGAAACAACAGCACATCCAAATACAGACTGCCATACCGCAGCTTTAACTTGCTGTGCAAGCCGCCGGAAAGCGGCTGAATCGCTTCTAATACAGCGTGACAAATCGCAAAAACTGGAGCTGGATTGCCCTCGCCATATGGTTCTAAAACCGAAAGACTTGCAATATTCTCTATGGTAAGCTCCTGCGGCAACAGCAACCGATCTGCCTGCAAAGTCATCTGTGGCATATGCGGAAACTGCTCCGCTGCATATTGCTGTACGGCTGCGAAAAACGCCGGAATTTCTGCAGCGGAAAGCGAAAATCCACCTGCTCCCGGATGTCCGCCGTATTTCGTCAGGTGGCTGCGGCAAGCATCCAGACACGCAAACACGGAAAAATCACCGAATGCCCGTGCTGAACCTCTCGCCTGTTCGCCCTCAATCGTAAGAACCATGACCGGTTTCCCGAACTGCTCCTCTAATCGAGCCGCTACAATCCCAATCACGCCATGATGCCAGCCGTTTCCGCTGAACAGCAATACTCGCTGCTGTACCAGTTCCGGATGCTCTTGAATTTGTTCCTGAATCTCCTGCAAAATGTCGGCTTCAGCTTCCTTTCGCTGGCGGTTGCACTGCTCCAGCTGCTTCGCAAGCGGCATGGCTTCTTCCATCGTTTCCGCCAGCAGCAGCGATACTGCCAGCTTCGGCGAACCGAACCGCCCAGCGGCATTGATGCGTGGGGCAAGCGTAAAGGCAAGATTGGTTGCCGTCAGCGTCTTTCCCTGCATCCCAGTCAGTTCCAGCAATGCCAGCAAGCCCGGACGTTCGGTATTGGCAAGCAGCCGCAGCCCCTGCTGTACCAGAAAGCGATTTTCTCCTGTCAGAGAAACCACATCGGCAACCGTTGCAATCGCTGCCAAGTCGCCGAACTGTTCCAATGCAAAGGTCATATCGCCACCGTCCATCGCTGCAACGAGTTTCAATGCCAATCCTGCCCCACAGAACAGCGAGAACGGGGACGGGCAATCCACACGATGGGGGTCTACTACAGCAACCGCTGCTGGCAGTGTACTGTAGGGCTGGTGGTGGTCAGTAATCACCAACCGCATGCCCTGTTCTGCAATCCAGTCGGCTTCCTCTAACGCTGCAATTCCGTTGTCCACCGTGACAATCAGCGAAACGCCCTGTGCTTTCAGTGTTTCCAGTGCGTTCAGATTCATACCATATCCTTCCGACCGCTCCGGAATATAATAGACCACATCTGCACCCAGCTCCATGAGATAAGAATAGAGAATGACGGTCGCCATCACGCCGTCACAGTCATAATCTCCATAGACACAAATTTTTTCACCGCTGTCAATCGCTGCATTTAAACAATCGGCTGCCGCCTGCATATCCCGTATCAAGAACGGGTCAGAGAGTGCCGGACAGGAAAACTGCGATGCCGTTTCTTCAATCGTTCGATAGCCTCGTACCGTCAACAATTCTGCACAAAAAAGCGAAAGGTCACTGTTCGCCTGTATATTCTTTGCAGCCGCTTCATCCGGCTGCTGAATCTGCCATTTCTTCATCTCCACACTCCCTTATTTTTTTCTTATTATACAAGAAAACCCGAAAAAAAGCAATATGCTGTAAAGAAATTACATCAACTATCACAAATGCAGGTCTATTTTTTTGTATGCTATGCCATTGATTTCCAGAAATTGTTTCACTGCTGCAAACGATTGCCAATGTTCTGCGGACAACGGTCTGTTGTGCAGCATTTCATGGAGCGATTGCCCAAAATTTGCTGTTTTTCCGCTGGGAAAAATGCTTGACAAACCACTTCTTTTTTGTTATGATGGTGATATACACGCATGATTTCATTGAACATTCCATAGATAGGAGGTTTCGCTATGCATACACAACAGGATTCAGATGCTGCTTTGCAGAACAATCTAACCATTTCCGAAAAATCTGTGATTCCCTATACGCATAGCAGCGGATACGCTATCGCATCTTTGATTCTGGGCATTATTTCCTCTGCCCTTGCCTGCGTTCCGATTCTCTCCACGATTTGCAGCATTCTTGGAATTGTTTTTGTCATCAAGGCACGAAAGCGGGAGAAACTCTTCCGGAATGGTCTGGTCACTGCCGGACTGATTCTCTGTATTTGCGGTTTTGTGTTATCCTTGTTATTCTTGACTTATTGGATTTGGTATCTGTTTGTTTTCCTGTGCACCGTGGAAACAAAACCACACTATGAAGCTCCACCGCCGATGCCAAAATATCAGGGACATCCAGCAAGAATCTTTCTGTCTTTGTATTTCCAAAAGTAATATTCAGCAGCTTGTAGAAAAAACAAGCTGCTGTTTTTTATTTCCCATCAAAGTCCATCGTTTCCAAAATCTTTTTGAAACTTCTTCGCCTGATGGCCGCATCATTTTTCTGAAATAACTCCGTTGCAGTTCGTTTTCAATTGTACACATTCAGCAGGTTGACAAAAAAATATCGATATGGTAGAATCATTATAGGATATTTATACAATTTCGGAAACAGGAGGATGAAACATGAAACGAAAAGCAACGGTATTTCACACCATTTCGCTGCGAATTTTGGCTTGCATCTTGTCCATTCTTTCAGGGGTTTTGCTTTGGAATGGCAGTGTATTTTCTGCATCGGCATCAGAATTGGGGGATGTCGATGGCGATGGTTCAATTACTGTACAAGATGCATGTTGGATTTTGGAAACCTATGCAAAAATCTCTGCTGGTATCCCTACAGACGTACCAAGCGACCTGAAAAGCACGGCGGATGTCGATGGCGATGGTATGATTTCTGTACAAGATGCTGTTATGGTGCTGCAATATTACGCCAAACAAGCATCCGGTATTTCAGTAAGCTGGAATATTTTAAAGATGTCCCAAGTCGAACAAGATGCCTGGACACGTTCGCAAGAAACATTACAGCTCATCAACGAACAGCGAGCTGCCAACGGTCTTTCCAACCTCACCACCAGCGACAAACTCTATGAAGCATCTTCTGTTCGAGCAAAGGAAATTGCAGACACTTTCTCCCATACCCGTCCAAATGGAGATTCTGCGTTTACGGTTTTGGATAGCATGGATATTTTCTTTATGTGTGCCGGTGAAAATATTGCCATGGGATTTCCAACGCCAAAATCTGTTGTGACGGGCTGGATGAATTCACCAGGACATCGTGCAAATATTTTGGGGGCAGACTACACCGCAGCAGCCGTGGGTGTTTATCTCGCTCCTGACGGATATTATTACTGGTCAATATTCTTTATTGGATAAAAATTGAATCGGTTCACCCCCTCTGGGATTCCTGCATAGTATATCTGTAGGAATACACAGAGGGGGATTTTTATGCCAACGATTAGCTTATGCATGATTGTACGAGATGAAGCAGCCGTTTTAGAACGCTGTTTGCAGTCTGTTGCCCATCTGGTCGACGAAATCATCATTGTAGATACTGGCTCTATTGATGAAACAAAGACGATTGCAGCCACTTTTACACCACACCTCTATGAGTTCCCGTGGCAAGATGATTTTTCCGCTGCCCGAAACTTTGCATTTTCTAAAGGAACGGGAGACTATTTATTCTGGATGGATGCAGATGATGTATTGCCTCCGGAAAGTCAACAGCGATTTTTAGAGCGAAAACCATACTTTCAGGCAGACATGATTGTAATGCCCTATTATGTAGCGTTGGATGCACAAAATCAACCGCTCTTCACCTTTGAACGAGAACGATTAATGCGGCGAACCGCAAACTATCAATGGGAAGGAGCGGTACACGAAGTCATTCCAATGCGGGGGACAGTCCAGCGAGAAGAAATTCCCATTTGGCACAAAAAACAAAAGCCTCGAGATGCAAACCGAAACTTGCAAATCTATCAAAAACAAATTGCTGCTGGCATTCCGTTTTCTCCACGGGAACAATATTACTATGCACGGGAGTTAATGGAACACGCTGCCTATCAAGCTGCCATTTCGGCATTTTCTAAATTTTTAGCAGATGGCGGTGGCTGGTCGGTAGACTGTGCAACCGCCTGTCTGTGTCGGGCGGATTGTTATCAGCTACTTCAACAGCCGGAAGATGCCCTGCAAAGTGTATTCCAAAGTTTTCAGTATGCCACACCACGGGCAGATGCTTGTTATCGAATTGGAGAATATCTGTCTGCCCATCAACAATTAGAAGCAGCCGTTTTCTGGTTTCAACTGGCACTGGAATGCGGAAAACATCCGCAAGCGGGATTTTGCCAGCCAATTTATCTGGAAGAACTGCCGCTGACTGCCCTATGCCAATGCCTGTTGGCGTTGGGGAAAACAGAGGAAGCCGAACCTTATCTCAAACAAAAAGAATTGCTAGAAAAACAAAAAGGGGGAACACTTTATGGCATGTTATGATTCTAAAAATCCGAACTGTGGCTGCTGTCCACCGCCTCCGCCAATGCCAACGTGTTGTTTTCAAGGGCCACCGGGTGTAACGGGAGCGGTTGGTGCAACGGGGGCGACAGGGGCAACTGGTATGGCTGCCACTGTCCAAGTCGGCACGACTACCACAGGTGCACCGGGAACAAATGCGAACGTTACCAACACCGGAACGGAAAGCAATGCTGTGTTGAACTTCGTCATTCCTGCCGGAGCAACGGGAGCGAATGGAGCGGACTGATGTGCATAATCCACATAGTCTGTACTTGCAATGGAACTGATATTTCCGGAATTATCCGTTACACTGAACCATGTAGGGGAAATCGTATTGAGTCCTTTTGTAGCTGCAAGCGCATCTTCAATCCCTTCGTTGGCAGCTTCACTTGTGACCTGATGCCATACCAGATTGATCTTGTAATCTTTCTTGATTCCTGTATAATCCGGTTCCTCAAATTCTCTTGAGATTGTCTCTTTCTTGGCATCCTTCAGCTTTGACTTCTGAATATACCCGACAACTCCGGACTTTGTACAGACTTTTTTCCAGTCACTTACATCTTCAAGAACCGTAAGCTTATCTCCCTTTTTCACTTCTTCGAGCACCGGACTTTTTACACCTCCCAGAATCCTTACCTGGGAATCATCCTTAACCTTTGCCGTCTGACGCTCTCCAAACTTACTGGTGATCACGACTCTTGCCGGATCTTTATAAACTTCGTAGTCAAAATTTGCATATTTCTGCAGGAAATCCAGTGCAATATATGCTGTATCTCCTTCTGTCTTTACAATTGTATAATCCTCACTGTTCACAGTATCTGAAACAGAATAATCCTTACTGTCTGCCGCTGCCTTTACCATATCTCTCGGCAGTGTATACAAAAGTATATGCTCATTGGAATCCCAGTAAAAACGATCGCTGATATAATCCTGTACAAGGTTATAAGACAGATATGCAGTTCCGCCTTCTGTAATTGCCTGAGCATCCAGTACCTCGTTGTTGATCGTTACACCCATCTGCGACTTTGCCGTAATTCCAAAATATTTATTCAAATCATAGGTTTCTTTTGTCGGCCCATACTTTATCCAGTATATTGTTCCACCGGCAAGCCCAATGACAACTATAAAGATCACCAGCAATGCAATACACACGTTTCTGACACGGCGACGTCTTTTTCTTGCTCTTCTCCGTCTCTGATAACCTACGCCCGGATCCTCGTATCTTGCAGCAGCTTTTCTTGCTGCCGCAGCTTTGCGTCTGCGCTCTCTTTCCCTTTGCTCATTGGTCATTCTTCTTTCGTCCACATGACACCTCCTGTTTGCAGCATATTTTCACAGTTTAACTAAGCTTGTAATATGCGCATACTTTAGGTTATTATACCACATATATCTACCATTTGTACACATCTGAGAACTATTTCCATTCCCCACAGGTCATGTCCTGGCGAGGGGGCTCTGCTTTTTTCATTCCACCTGTGAATGGTCTGTTTCTATACTGTTAAAATCCAGTTCCCGGATCATTCCCTGCTCATCCAGAATATAATCCCGCATATAATTACTTTCTTCTTTTACCATATGCGCTGACACGATCTGAAGCGGACTTGCCGGAAAGCCATTCATCTGCATCCGGATTCAGCACCAGCACCCGGTTGGCCTGCACCTTT
>OGXG01000348.1_pt1 | contig 26031 bp, 19 predicted proteins | sample 1576251 | NCBI WGS metagenome assembly OGXG01 (sample SAMEA3541533, study PRJEB24748) | human gut metagenome | biome: human gut; feature: human-associated habitat; material: faeces | place: China | collected 2012
GATTGATTTACACAGTTACGGGCATGATATTGAAAGTTCGTGGCTGATTGACGATGGATGCAGCTTACTGGGCGATGCTGCGTTGAATCAGACCATTTTCGCCATTGATGACCGCCTTGCAGAAGGCATTTATCAGACTGCCTACCGGAACCATTCGGTTCTGAATGAATGCGAAAACGGCGTGGACGATGAAACCCGTGTCTGGTGGGTACAGGCGGAATCGGTGTTAGGGTTCTACCATATGTATGAAAAACATGGGAACTGTCAGTATTTACAGGCGGCACAGGATATTTTTTCCTACATTGAACAATATTTTCTGGTATCCGACCACAAGAGCGAATGGTTTTGGGCAGTGAACAAGGATGGAAAGCCGATGCAGAATCTGGATATTGTTAACGGTTGGAAGTGCCCCTACCACAACGGCAGAATGTGCTTAGAATTGATTCGGAGGAATGGAATATGATGCAGGAACGATATGAACAGCAGCTGCGGAAGCAGGAGGCTCTGCTGAACCGAAAGAATGAAAAGACCGATTTCTATAATGGAATCTATGACCGCTGGAAGTATCCGGTACTGACCAGAGAACACGTGCCGCTATACTGGCGGTATGACCTGAATCCGGAAACCAACCCGTATTTCATGGAACGGCTGGGTATCAATGCGGTGTTCAATGCTGGAGCAATTGAACTGGATGGAAAGATTTGTCTGGTTGCCCGTGTGGAGGGCAGCGACCGGAAGAGTTTCTTTGCCGTTGCAGAGAGCACAACGGGTGTAGACCAGTTTGTCTTTCGGGAAAAGCCGGTACAGCTGCCGGACTGCGACCCGAATGAAACCAACGTCTATGATATGCGGTTGACCAAGCACGAAGATGGCTGGATTTATGGCGTATTCTGTTCAGAATCCAGTGCCAACGACCCGAAAGACTTGTCCGCAGCCGTTGCACAGGCTGGCATTGTCCGGACAAAGGATTTGAATACATGGGAACGGCTGCCAAATCTGATTACCAAGCAGAGCCCGCAGCAGCGGAATGTATGCCTGCTCCCGAAGTTTGTCGATGGAAAGTATGCGTTCTATACCCGTCCGATGGATGGCTTTATTGATACGGGTTCTGGTGGCGGAATCGGCTATGGACTGGTGGATGACATTCTGCACCCTGTCATTGAAACGGAAAAGATGACCAGTATGCGGAAGTACCACACCATTACTGAGGCGAAGAACGGCAGCGGTGCAACCCCGATTGCAACAGAAAAGGGCTGGCTGCACATTGCCCACGGTGTCCGGAATACCGCAGCCGGATTGCGGTACGTGATTTATGTATTTGTCACCGATTTGGAAGACCCGTCCCGTGTGATTGCAGAACCGTCCGGTTATCTGATTGCACCGTTCGGAGCAGAACGGGTCGGCGATGTTTCCAACGTGGTCTTCACGAATGGGGCAGTGGTACGGGAAGACGGCACGGTTTATATTTACTATGCGTCTGCGGATACACGGTTGCACGTTGCCACTTCTACCATTGACCAGCTGCTCGATTATGCATTCCATACCCCGACCGATCCGCTCCGCAGTGTGGATTGTGTCAAGCAGCGGTGCGAACTGATTGACCGGAATCTTGCATTTTTGCAGAAGGAGCAGGGAAAATGAGTTTGAAATTAGCAGCAATTTTCAAGGATTTCATGGTCGTGCAGCGGAATCGTCCGATTACGGTTTTCGGGACAGGTGTTCCAAAGACGGTAGTCACGGTTTCTCTGCATACCAGCTTCAGCAAGACGGTAGTTGCAGCAGATGGAACATGGTGTGCAACGCTGCCGCCGCTGGCTGCCGGAACAGATTATGTGCTGACAGTATCAGACGGCATGACCGAAGAACAGCGGAAACAGGTTGCAGTCGGGGAGGTTTGGCTTGCCGGCGGACAAAGCAACATGGAACTAGCTCTGCGAGATAGTGCAGATGGCGTTGCGGTGAGCAAGGCTTACACGGGCACACAGATTCGATTCTATCAAGTGCCAAAGCGTGCGGTTTTGGATGAAACCCATCAGCAATTAGAAGCACAGTCTGCATGGAAGATTGCCGCTGCGGAGAACGTGGGCGATTTGTCAGCGGTTGCATTTTATTTTGCAAAGCGGCTTGCACAAAAAATGGATTGTGTGATTGGCATTGTTGATTGCTATTGGGGCGGTACTTCTATTGCGTGCTGGATGAGCGAATCCATGATGCAGAGCGTTGCAGCCGGACAAAAACAGCTGGCAGATTACAAAGCAGAAGTTGGAGCAAAGACACCGGAACAGTATGCGGCAGAAATGCGGGAATATGAGGCGGATTATCAGAAGTGGCAGGCAAATATTGACGCTTGTCGGGCAGAAAATCCCAACGTGACATGGAAAGAACTGCACGAACGCTGCGGAGAATGCCCGTGGCCGCAGCCGACCGGCTGGCAGTCGCCGTTCTGCCCGAACAACCTGCATCGGACGATGATGCAGCGAGTTGCACCGTATACGCTGCGAGGATTCCTGTATTATCAGGGCGAAGAAGATGTTTCCCGTTATGAGGGATACAGCGATATGATGGTTGCATTGGTGAAACAATGGCGGATGGATTGGAATGATTGGTCATTGCCGTTCCTGTTTGTTCAGCTGCCGATGTATCTTGCAATTGATACTGAAGACGACAAGAAGTGGGCGATGCAGCGGGAACAGCAGGCGATTGCAGCAGCCATGCTGAAACGGGTCGGCATGATTTCCATGACCGATTGCGGCGAATTTGACAACATTCATCCGCTGGACAAGGAAACACCGGGTACACGGCTTGCCCTGCTGGCAGAGCAGATGGTCTATGGAACGGGTGAAGAATGGACACCAACGGTGCAGCAGATGTATTCTGACGGAACAGCGTTGTATCTGGTCTTTGACCATGTGGCAGATGGGTTGGTGATTCATGCATCTCAGCCGGAAACCTGCCAGATTGCCGGAGCAGATGGCGTTTATTATCCGGCAAAGGCAGAAGTATTGCATTCCAATATCGTTCGGGTTTCAGCAGATGCAGTGGATTGTCCGCAGAGCGTACAATATGCGTGGTATAACTATGGGGAAGCGACTTGGTTCACGCAATCTCGGATACCCGTGCCGTCTTTCCGGTATGCGTTGGCAAGCAGAGAGGGGCAGACAAGATGAAGCATATTCCATTTTTATTGCGTCCCGTGGGGAAAGATTACCTCTGGGGCGGAGAACGATTGAAAACAGCGTATCACAAACAGATTGATTTGACCCCATTGGCGGAAACGTGGGAATGTTCCACACATCCGGATGGGTGCAGTATCGTGGACTCCGGTGCAGCAGCAGGGAAACCGCTGCGGACGGTGTTGCAGGAACATCCGGAATATTTGGGAATATATGCCAACCCAAAGGGAGAACTTCCGATTCTCATCAAGCTGATTGATGCGAAAAAAGACTTGTCCGTGCAGGTGCATCCGGATGATGCCTATGCAAAGCAATATGAAAATGGACAGAACGGGAAAACCGAAATGTGGTATGTGTTGGAAGCAGAGCCGGATGCCAGTCTGGTCTACGGATTCCGGCACACCATGACACCGGAACGGCTGCGGCAGTCGCTGGCAGATGGAACACTGGAAGCGGATTTGCAGAGCGTTCCCGTTTCCAAGAACGATGCGTTCCTGATTCCAGCCGGAACGGTACATGCCATTGGAGCAGGCATTTTGCTGGCAGAGATTCAGCAGAGTTCCAACCTGACTTACCGCCTGTATGACTATAATCGTACCGATGCACAGGGGAACAAGCGTCCGCTGCACATTGAAAAGGCAGTGGCAACGGTGGACTATCAGCAAAAGCCACTGCCGGAACAGAACCGGACAGTCGAACAGAAAGACGGATATACGGAAGAAGTTCTGTGTGCGTGTCCGTATTTTCAGGTATCCCGACTGCACTTGCAGGCAGCAACGCCGGCAGTTGCAGCAGCAGTTTCGACCACGAATGCATTCGCTGTGCTGCTCTGTATCTCCGGCAGCGGAACAATGACCGCTGAAACGGGCGAAACACTGGCATTCCAGAAAGGGCAGTGTGTGTTCGTGCCAGCAGATACGACTGTGAAAGCATTGTTTGGAAATGCGGATTTGCTTTGGATTACTGCCTGAAATCAAATTTGATGGAAGATAAAAAGATGTCGTTTTTCGGATGGATTCCGAGGGACGGCATTTTTTTCAAGCTGCAAAACTACCCTATACTTTTCGCTGGCAACTTGACAAGAAAAAGCATGTTTGCTATAATGAAGAGCAGAACAAAACGCCTTTCCGGAGCACGGCTCTGCGGAAGGTTGTGTAGAAGAGAAAGGTTGTGACATACGATGATTTGTCCTGCTTGTGGAAGTGAATTTCCGGATGAAATGCCGGTCTGCCCGTACTGCCAAACACATATTCCGGAGCACACACCGGATGTGCATGCATACGATGCCTATTATTGTGCCGATACGGTTTCCCTGCGAAAAAATCATTGGATTGATTTTTGGATTGGGTTGCTGTTTGTGATTGCGTTGACGGTGCTGGCAATCTTTTTTCAGCTGCAAAAGCCCTCGCTCAGTACGCAGATTCGTCGGGCAGATGCCGCACAACTGGCGGAACTCTGCACGGAATACCCAGCAGAAACGGCAGATGATGCCTATACACAGACGTTGTTAAGTGCCATTGCAGATTTGCAGCAGACCTATTTGCTGCACAACGACCAGGAATCCGATGTGTTAGAGAACCTACAAAAACTGGCAGCCACAGAAAATGTACTGGTACGGGAACAGGCTTGCGATGCCGCAGCAGAGATGGAATCGAACCGCTTGCTGCAAGGGATGAATCGGGTTCGCACACAGCGGCAAAAACGTATGCTGACCGAAACGGATATCCTGACAGAAACTGCAAAGCTGTTAGCGGACACCTATCAGGAATCACCGGACACCTACGAGGCAGATGCTCCAAAGGCAGTGAAAGAATCGCTCGGTGAACAGGCAGAGCAAGCATATCAGGTCATGTTAGTGAACTGCAATTCCTATACCGACGCCATTGCACAATACAATGAAGAACGGAAAGATGTGACCGTCAATTTCCTGACAACGCAGGATTATACACAAGTTGGAGTTTCCAGTATTTATGACCCCGTTGGAAAACAGTTTTCGTTTATTGTTTTGCTGTTGCCGTAAGGAATCCACAAAAATTTCACGCAGAAAGGAATTTCAACATGCATCTACCATTTTCCACAGATTCCCTGCAAACGCCCTGCTATGTCACCGATGTTGCAGCCCTGAAGCGAAACGGGGAGATTTTAAAGTCCGTGCAGCAGGAAACTGGCTGCAAAATTCTCTTGGCACAAAAAGCTTTCTCCATGTTTGCAACCTATCCGATTTTAAAACCCTACCTCGCCGGAACAACCGCCAGCGGACTCTATGAAGCCAAATTGGGACGGGAAGAAATGGGCGGAGAAGTGCATATTTTCTCCCCTGCCTATCCGGAACAGGATTTTCCGGAAATCTGTGCTATCAGTGACCATATTGTATTCAATTCGTTTCATCAGTGGCAGCTGCACAAGAAGTTCGTGCAGTCCTGCGGCAGACCGATTTCCTGCGGCATCCGCATCAATCCGGAGTATGCAGAAGTGGAAACCGATTTGTATAATCCTTGCATTCCGGGTTCTCGGATGGGAACGACCATTTCCCAGTTTTCCGAGGAGGCATTTGACGGCTTGGATGGCATTCACTTCCACACGATGTGTGAACAGGATGCACCGGTCTTGGAACGGACACTGGAACACGTCATGGAAAAGTTTGACCCGTATTTGAAACGCTGCAAATGGGTGAACTTTGGCGGCGGACATCACATCACCCGTCCCGGTTATGACCTGCCCTGTCTGATTCGCTGTATTCGGAAGATTCAGGAACGCTATGGCGTTCAGGTTTATTTAGAGCCGGGCGAAGCCGTGGCATTGAATGCCGGCTATCTGGTCGCAACGGTGTTAGACTTTGTCCAAAACGGCATGGAAATTGCCCTCTTGGATGCCTCTGCTGCCTGCCATATGCCGGACGTGCTGGAAATGCCATATCGTCCGGAAATCATCGGAGCAGGAAAACCGCAGGAGAAGAAATACACCTACCGCCTTGCCGGAAATACCTGTCTGGCTGGGGATGTCATCGGCGATTACAGCTTTGATGAACCGCTGAAAGCAGGCGACAAGCTGATTTTCTGTGATATGGCGATTTATTCCATGGTCAAGAATAATACGTTCAATGGCATGCCGCTGCCGGATTTGGTACTGCGGCAGGAGGACGGCTCGTTTACACTCGTGAAGCGGTTCTCGTATTCTGATTTCAAAGGCAGGCTTTCCTAAATGAAGTTACAGCATTGTACCCTATGCCCCAGAGCCTGCGGAGCAGACCGCACCCAGACGGCTGGCTTATGTGGCGGCGGTGCAGAGATGCGAGCCGCACGGGCAGCCCTGCACTTCTGGGAAGAACCCTGTATCAGCGGAAAAGGTGGTGCAGGAGCAGTCTTTTTCTCCGGCTGTGCATTGCGTTGCTGTTTCTGCCAGAATCGGCAGATTAGTCAGGAGTGGTTCGGCAAGGCGATTTCGGTTTCTCAGCTATCTGAAATTCTTCTCCGCTTGCAGGAGCAGGGAGCGGAAACATTGGATTTGGTGACGGGTTCGCATTACGCTCCATGGATTGCAGAGAGTTTGCAGCAGGTAAAACCGCAGCTGCACATTCCAGTGGTCTGGAACAGCAGCGGCTATGATTCGCCGGAAATTCTGTCCCTGCTGGATGGGTTGGTGGATGTCTATTTGCCGGACTGGAAGTATTTGGACAACGCAACTGCCGAGCAGTACAGCGGCATTCCGGACTATTGCACCGTAACGGAACAAGCAATTTCGGAGATGGTACGGCAGGTGGGAACGCCCGTTTTGAACCATGGCATTTTGCAGCACGGTGTTTTGATTCGGCATCTGATTCTTCCCGGACAGCGGCACGCCTCTATGGCATTGCTGCGAAAGATTGCTGCAACTTTTCCGGATGGGCAAGTCTGGGTAAGCCTGATGGGGCAGTATACGCCGCCGGAAACACCGCTCCCTGACCGTCATTTGAACCGCCGGCTCACCACAATGGAATATCAGAGCGTTTTAAAGGTCGCACAGGAACTGGAACTGGAGGGTTTCTCGCAGGATTTAACCTCTGCCCGAAAAACTTACATTCCGTCTTTTTCTCTGGAGGGGCTGGACGAACCATCGCAGAAAACTTAAAAAAAATGGGATTTCTATCGTGTTTCTGGTAGGTTGCTGTCGGAAAGTGTTAAATTTCTGGGAATCCCCTTGACAAACGCTCCAAAGTGAGTATAATAAAGATTGTATATGGTGTTACAAATCGTAATACAAAATTTCCTTTTTGGTTGAAAATATTTGCCAATTGGCAGAATGGAGTAGAAAATTATGATCAAAACGATTGGTGTATTGACAAGCGGCGGGGACGCACCAGGCATGAATGCTGCTGTTCGTGCAGTTGTACGGGCTGCTTTGAAGAAGGGCATCAAGGTATATGGCATCCGCAGAGGGTATTGCGGTCTGATTGATGGTGACATCTTTGAAATGAACGAAATGAGCGTATCCAATATTATTCATAAAGGCGGTACGATTCTCTACACAGCAAGAAGTGCAGAATTCCGGACAGAAGCAGGCGTGGAAATCGCAAAGAAGACTTGCGAAAAGCTGGGTCTGGAAGGTCTGGTTGTCATCGGCGGTGACGGTTCGTTCCGTGGTGCAGCAGATTTGTCCGCAAAGGGCATTGCTTGCGTTGGCCTGCCGGGTACCATTGATAACGACATCGCTTGTACCGAATATACCATTGGTTATGATACCGCAATGAATACTTGCGTGGAAATGATCGACAAGCTGCAGGATACCTGCCAGTCGCATGACCGTTGCAGCGTTGTAGAAGTTATGGGTAGAGGTGCTGGCTTTATCGCAGTCAATACCGGTCTGGCAAGCGGTGCAGTGGAAATCATCACCAAGGAAGTACCGTATGACCTCGATGAACTGGCAAGAAAAATGCTGGAATGCAAGAAGAACGGCAAGCAGAACTTCATCGTTGTTGTTGCAGAAAACATCGGCAACGCAGAAGGCATTGCAAGAGCCATTCAGGAAAAGACTGGCATCGAATCCAGAGCAACCGTTCTGGGTCACGTACAGCGTGGCGGTTCTCCGACGGTTCGTGACCGTGTCGTTGCAAGCGAAATGGGCTATTATGCTGTTGAACTGCTGGAAAAGGGTGCAAGCAACCGTGTTGTTGGTATGCAGAACAACAAGATTGTAGACTTCGACATTCAGGAAGCACTTTCCATGAAGAAGCCGTATGAAGAACACCTGCACCAGATTGCACAGGATATTGCATTCTTCTAAAAAGAAGGATGGTTGGATAGGGGGCACATCCGAAATCAATCGGGTGTGCTCTTTTTCGTATCAAACAAGAATATAAAAAGGGAGGATTCCACGATGGAACAAGTAAAAATTGGATTTTTGGGTGCTGGCAATATGGGCAGTGCCATTATGCGGGGCATTGCTGGCAGCAAGCTGTCTGAACAGGTTGCTTTGTATGCCTATGACCACATGTCGGAAAAGACTGCTGCTCTGGCAGAAATCGGTGTCACTGCCTGTACTTCGGAAGCAGAAGTCGTAAAGCAGTGCAAGTATGTATTCCTCGCCATCAAGCCGCAGCAGTTTGAAGCAACCCTGCCGAAGCTGGCAGACGGCATTACTGAAGATACCGTCATTGTTTCAATTGCAGCAGGTATGACACCGGACTACATCCGCAGCCAGACCAAGCCAAATGCAAAGGTGATTCAGGTCATGCCGAATACGCCGTTGCTGTTGGGCAAGGGTGCAACAGCACTTTCTCGGATTGATGCTGTCACCGATGAAGAATTTGCATTTGTAGAACAGCTGTTTGCTCTGTGCGGTGTGACTGCCGTTCTGCCGCTGGATAAGATGGCGGAAGTCATTGCCATCAACGGCAGCAGTCCGGCATTTATCTATCTGTTTGCCAAGGGCTTTTTGGACTATGCCAAGGAAGTTGGCATTTCTGAAGAGGCAGCCAAGCAGCTGTTTGCACAAAGCCTGATTGGATCGGCAGCGATGCTGACCGATTCCGGCTATGATGTGGATACGCTCATCAAGCAGGTTAGCTCTCCGGGCGGCACAACACTGGCAGGGCTGGACGCTCTGTATGAAGGCAAGTTAGAGGATACCGTAAAGGATGCTTGCCGCCGCTGCACCAAGCGTGCATACGAGCTTTCCAAGTAAAAAGAAACAGAGAAACCGTTCTGATTTTTGGGTTGTCCGCATAGGTTTGTAACAACATACAGGACAAACCGGAAAGGAGCGGATGAAAAAATGCATACATTATCCAGAAGCCGACTCGAACAGGGCAGCTTATGTTGTTTGCTTTTATTGGGCTGTATCGTGGGGGTTTGGCTGTCTTTGCGGCAGATGCTGCCGGAAGTGCTGCAAACGGCACTGCTCCGGCAGCAATTGTTTCCGTGGCTGCTGCTGGAAATGGCAGGATTTCTGCTGTGCAGCGGATTCGCCGGATTTTCTGCCGTGGGGCAGCCGGTCGCCTGTGCAGCCCTTTTTCTGCATGGCATATGGTTCGGCTGGAGCATTTTGCAGCAGATGACCACCCATGCGGTTCGGGTGCTGCTCTGGCTGATGCCATACGGGATTGGAGCGTCGTTTTTGCTGCTGCTGGCAGCAAGGGAAACGCTGTGGCTCTCGAACCTGTTCTTCTGCTATGCGTTTCATCGGCAGTGGGAAGAAAATATGCCGCACTGTCGGCGGCTGTATCTGGTGCGGTATGCAGTGATACTGGGATTATTTGGCGGATTGTCATTGCTCTGTCTGGGGCTGCAAAAATTGCAGGCTCTGTGGACATAAACAAGGGGACACTCGAACATCGGACAACGTGAATAGAAAAGGAAGTTTAGAAATGGGTCTTTTCGGAAAAGGATTTACACACGCTGGAAGCGGCATTTCCAAGACAGCACCGAAGAAAAAGGGATTTTTCCGGTACTGGGAACTGTTCCGCACAAAATTTTGGAAACTGATTGAATTAAATATTTTTTATACCTTGTTTTTTATTCCGCTGATTGCAGCAGCAGTGGGATTGTTTTTGATGCTCAGCGGTTCGCTTACAACCGCAGCCGGTTTGACGCTGGTCATCGGCGGAACGCTGTTGTTTATGGTTTTATTTGGCCCTGCTACTGCAGGCATGATGAAAATCATGCGGAACTTTTTCGTAGAAAAACCAACCTTTTTGGTGCATGATTTTATGAAGACGTTCCGTGCAGAATTTGGGCATAGTCTGATTTTTGGCTTTTTGGATTGTCTGCTGGCGTGCTGCGTGGCAGCTTCGTTCTATGTCTATCCAAAACTGGCAGAACAGACCGGAAGCAAGATTTATTATGTGATGCTGATTGTCACGCTCAGCATTTCGCTGGTTGCCATCCTGATGAACTTTTATCTGTTCCTGATGATTGTTTCTACCAATTTGTCCATGAAGAATATCTTCCGGAACTCGTTCTATCTGGGCATCGTCTGCATGAAGCAGAACCTCTTCTCGCTGGTCGCTGGTTACCTGGCAAAGGATGTGGAAAACTATGGCTTATTAAAAGTTACGCCAGAAGGGCATAAGTTCTTGAAAAAACCGAAGTCGTTCAAGATAGTTGAGGATGCAGACTTTGAAGAAGAAGAGGTAGATGAAACTCCGATGAGAAGTGGGGCTTCGTGTGCAGTAGACCCCGTGCTGTATTCCATGTTGAAAGACTTGCGGAAGAAAATGGCAAAGAGACTGGATGTGCCACCTTATGTGATTTTCCAGGATCCTTCTCTTGAGGCAATGGCTACCATTTATCCGGTTACTTTGGAAGAATTGCAGAATATTCCGGGCGTAGGAGCTGGAAAGGCTAAACGCTATGGTCAGGAATTCTGCGAATTGATTAAGAAGCACTGCGAAGAAAATGAAATAGACCGTCCGGAAGATTTGAGAGTGCGTACTGTAGCTAACAAATCTAAGCTGAAGGTCTCTATTATTCAGAGTATCGATAGAAAGGTCGCTTTGGATGATATTGCAGTGGCAAAAGGTATTGAATTTGGTGAGTTGCTGGATGAAATCGAAGCCATTGTATATTCAGGAACCAAACTGAATATTGACTATTTCTTGGAAGAAATTATGGATGAAGACCACATGCAGGATATTTATGATTATTTCAAGGAATCAGTAACTGATAAGATTGATGATGCAATGGATGAACTGGGTGACGACTATACAGAAGACGAAATTCGTCTGGTACGTATCAAGTTCATTTCTGAAATGGCTAATTAATCATTTATTTAATGATATTGTGCAGCTGCTTGTGAGGGGTGTTCCTTGCAAGCAGCTGTTTTTATTTGATAGGTATGTGGTATGAAAAAGATGTTAACTGCTTTTTTACTTTTTGAGAAAATTCTGTATATTTGCACGCAATAAAATCTAAAGCATAAAGCCCTATGTCATTTATTGCAGATAAAGTTGTTATGGACGGATTAACTTACGATGATGTATTGTTGATTCCGGCCTATTCTGAGGTTTTACCTAAAACAGTCGAACTCTCGACTAAGTTTTCACGTAACATTGAGTTGAAAATTCCGTTTGTAACTGCAGCTATGGATACAGTTACCGAAGCACAGATGGCCATTGCCATTGCTCGTGAAGGAGGTATCGGAGTAATTCACAAGAACATGTCTATCGGGGAACAAGCTCGTCAGGTGGCAATTGTGAAGCGTGCGGAAAACGGAATGATTTATGATCCGGTGACCATTAAGAGAGGCTCTGTAGTGAAAGATGCACTCGATTTGATGGCTGAATACAAAATCGGAGGTATTCCTGTAGTAGATGATGAGAATTACTTGGTTGGTATTGTTACAAACCGTGACCTGCGCTTTGAAAAGGATATGAATAAGCGTATCGATGAGGTGATGACAAAGGAAAATATTGTGACAACAGAGCCGGGTACAGACATGGAGACTGCTTCCAAGATTCTGCAGGAAAACAAGATTGAAAAACTTCCGGTAGTAGACAAGGATGGAAAGCTGATTGGTCTGATTACTTATAAAGACATTACAAAAGCAAAAGATAAACCAATGGCTTGCAAAGATTCTAAAGGTCGTTTGCGTGTAGCTGCCGGTGTGGGAGTAACTGCTGATACATTCGACCGTATGGAAGCTTTGGTGAATGCTGGTGCAGATGCCATTGTAATTGATACAGCTCACGGACATTCTATGTACGTGATTGAAAAGCTGAAAGAAGCTAAGAAACGTTTCCCTGGAATTGATATTGTTGTAGGAAATGTAGCTACAGGTGAAGCAGCTAAGATGTTGGCTGAAGCTGGTGCAGATGCAGTAAAAGTAGGTATCGGCCCGGGTTCTATCTGTACAACTCGTGTGGTTGCCGGTGTAGGTGTTCCTCAGTTGACAGCCGTATATGATGTTGCAAAGGCTTTGGAAGGAACAGGTATTCCTTTGATTGCAGATGGTGGCTTGCGTTATTCAGGTGATGTGGTGAAAGCTTTGGCAGCCGGTGGTTACAGCGTAATGATTGGTTCGTTGGTTGCCGGTACTGAGGAATCTCCGGGCGATACCATCATCTTTAATGGTCGTAAGTTTAAGTCATATCGTGGAATGGGTTCATTGGAAGCTATGGAAAATGGTTCAAAAGACCGTTATTTCCAAAGTGGAACTACCGATGTGAAAAAGCTTGTTCCAGAAGGTATTGCTGCTCGTGTGCCTTATAAAGGTTCTTTGTATGAAGTAATTTATCAGCTGGTAGGTGGTTTGCGTGCCGGTATGGGTTATTGCGGAGCTCATAATATTGAAGAATTGCATAATGCGAAGTTTACTCGTATCACTAATGCCGGAGTTCTGGAAAGTCACCCGCACGATGTATCTATTACAAGTGAGGCACCTAACTATAGTCGTCCTCAGTAAGATAATCTTTGACTTATAATACGGATATAATCATTCTGACGTCAGGCAGACTTGCTTTCAGTAAGTCTGTTCTGGCGAACAGGATGATTTTTTGTTTAATGAAATGATGAATAGAATCTGTTATGTGTAGAATTGCGTGGTTATTCCTATGTTTGTTGATGGGGCTGAAATTCTCTGTTTCTTATGCAGAAGATCGCAGGGTACTTTTTCGGATTGATGGAGAGGAAACTTCGGTAGAGGAGTTTGAGCATTATTATACCCAGGTGTATGCAGTTAGTCGTGTATCTGTAGAACGGTTCTTGCCTCATTTCTTGTATTATAAGTTGAAGGTGGCAGATGCTAAAAGACAAAGCTGGGATACTATCACCGATTTCCGGTTGCAATGCAGTGCCTTGCAAAATGAAATTCTGAAATCGGAAGAGAGGGGAATGTCCCAAAAACAAGATACTCTTTTAAATTGGGTAAGATTTCGTCAGATTTCATTTCTTTTGCCCCAACATGCTTCTTCCGAACAGGAACGTGTAGCCAGACAGCGTATAGATTCTGTTTATACGGCTTTAAAAAATGGTATACCTTTTGAAAAACTGGCACAATCTTATGTGAAGGCTCCCTTGCCTTCTCCTTATTTGGATGGGGAGTGGATTCCGGAAAGATGTCTGATAAAAGAGTTTACCGGGCAATTGAACACATTGAAAAAAGGTAATTATTCTGCTCCATTTTTTTCTCCTTTAGGTATTCACATCGTGTATCTATTGGATCGCAGGCAAGGAGTATATCCATCAGAAACGACTGGAAATGCGGCCCTGCAAAAGGTTGCTGATTCAGGCTTTACCGAGCGGAAAGATAGTCTTTTGAACAAGACTCGAATGGAGTTGTGTCAAGTTTCCGATGGCTTATTGGCTGCGTATTGGGATAAGCGCCATGGAGGTACAAAATCAGGTAATATTTCTGATAAGGAATTGCAGAGCTATTTTGAAAGTCATAAAAACGATTACGCATGGGATTTGCCTCATTTTAAAGGAGGAGTGATTCATTGTTTGAATAAGAAAGTGGCTTCAAAGCTGAAAAAGAGGCTGAAGAAATGTCCCTTAAATAAATGGAATGAAGAAATTTCCGCTTTTTCTCAAGAGAATCCGGAATGGAAGGTCGTTGTAGAAACAGGCTTGTTTCAGATTGGTACAAATCCTTATGTAGATAAGCTGGCTTTTAAATGCGGACATTTCACTCCTCGTACGGATTTACCTTATGCTTTTGTATTGGGAAAGCGCCTGAAGAAAGGGCCGGAAGACTTTCAGGATGTGCGCAATGAAGTGCAGCGTGATTATCGTTTGTGGACGGAGAGAACACAAATGGAAGAGTTAAAGCGAGGCTTCAGGATTGAAATTAACCAAGACATTTTAAAAACCGTTAATTGTAGCGGAAAAAAGTAATTAATGCCGTATCTTCGTCCTTTGTAATGTAATGGACCAAAACAAATCAAATAGACAGAAAATGAATAAATTGATTATGACTGGTGTCTTGGCTGTTTTGCTTGCCTTGACAGGAACAGTACCCGCCGTGGCACAAGATAATGTGATTGATGAAGTGGTGTGGGTTGTCGGCGATGAAGCTATTCTGAAATCAGACGTAGAGAATGAGCGTTTGAATGCACAGTATGAAGGTCGCCGTTTTGATGGTGATCCCTATTGTGTGATACCTGAAGAATTGGCTGTGCAGAAACTTTTTCTTCACCAGGCTGAGATAGATAGTATTGAGGTGAGCGACCAGGAGGTTCTGCAGCAGGTAGAAACACGAATTTCATGGTTGACTGAACAGATTGGTTCAAAAGAAAAACTCGAAGAATATTACAATAAAACTTCTACCCAGATACGTGAAATGTTGCGTGAGAATATTCGTGACGGATTGACGGTACAGGAAATGCAGAAGAAGATTGTAGGAGACATCAAGCTGACTCCTGCGGAAGTGCGTAACTATTTCAGTAAGCTTCCTCAGGACAGTATTCCTTTTGTGCCTACTCAGGTAGAGGTGCAGATTATTACCAGAGAGCCTAAGATTAAGGAAGAAGAAATCGAACGTGTAAAGAAAGAATTGCGTGATTTTACTGACCGTATCAATAAGGGAGAAACTACTTTCTCTACGTTGGCGCGTATGTATTCTGAAGACCCGGGCTCTGCTCGTCGTGGAGGAGAATATGGCTTTACAGGTCGTGGAGAATTGACTCCGGAGTTTGCCAATGTGGTATTTAACCTGACTGACCCGAAGAAGATTTCAAAAGTGTTTGAAACAGAATATGGTTATCATATTGCTCAGCTGATTGAAAAGCGTGGTGACCGTGTAAGCTATCGCCATATTTTGATTAAGCCTCGTGTGGATGAGAAAGAAATTGAGGCAGAACTGAATAAACTGGATACACTGGCTAACGATATCCGAAAAGGAAAAGTAACTTTTGATGAAGCGGCTACATGGGTATCTCAGGATAAAGATACACGCAACAACCACGGTTTGCTGGCTAACCCGCAGACTTCTACCTCTCGTTTTGAAATGCAGCAGCTGGCTGGCCTGATTTCTCAGGAAGTTGCAAAGACCGTAGAGGGAATGCAGATTGGTGAAGTTTCCAAACCTTTTACAATGATTAATGCAAAAGGAAAAGAAGTGTGTGCTATCGTAAAATTGAAGAATCGTATTGACGGACATAAAGCTACAATCTCAGAAGACTATCAGCGTCTGAAAGACATTGTTACGGCCAACCGTAGTGAAGAAAAACTGCAGAAATGGATTGTAGAAAAGCAAAAAAATACTTACGTGCGTATCAACCCGTCTTGGCGTAAGTGTGATTTTAAATATCCGGGATGGATTAAACAGTGATGAGAAAGTCTGCAATTTTTTTGCTTTTTGTAGCATTTTGCCTGACCATTCTTGGCTTGTCGGCACAAGGGGGGATAGCTGTCCCTCCACAGACTGCGCGCCCGAAAACGGAGGCTGAGGGGAAACAAAAGCCAGAGGATTCCAAGCAGCGTCCGGTAGCTAAAAGTAAAGTCTATTTGTTACATTCTGATTTGTTGCGTAAGGATGCAACTCATCCGGACGCACAGATTGTAACCGGAAATGTGAGGTTTCGTCATGATAGTGTGTATATGTATTGCGACAGTGCATGTTACTACGATAAGGTTAGCAGCTTTGAGGCTTTTGGTAATGTGAAAATGGTGCAGGGAGATACGCTGTTTCTTTATGGCGACCGGTTGTACTATGATGGATTGACACAGATTGCAGAGATGCGCTGTAATGTCCGGATGGAGAACCGTACGACTACCTTGCTGACTGATAGCCTGAATTATGACCGGGTCTACAACTTGGGATATTTCTTTGATGGGGGAACCCTGATGGATGAGCAGAATGTGCTGACCTCCGAGTGGGGAGAATATAGTCCTCAGACCAAGCAATCCGTATTTAATTACAATGTGAAGCTGGTGAACCCCCAGTTTACACTGACGTCGGATACCTTACGTTACAACACGGCTTCGAAGGTAGCTGATATTGTCGGCCCTTCGGATATCTGGAGCGATGCCAACCACATTTATTCTGAAAAGGGAACTTACAATACCGTAACGGGTAAGGCCGATTTGTATGACCGTTCTGTGCTGACCAATCAGGGAAAACAGCTGACTGGTGATACGCTTTTCTACGACCGTAATACCGGCGTGGGAGAGGTTTTCAGTCGGATGGTGATGACGGATACAATCAACCGGAACATGCTTACCGGAGAATATGGCTATTATAACGAGCAGACAGACTATGCCTTTGCTACGGATAGTGCCGTAGCTATAGACTATTCTCAGGGCGACAGTTTGTTTCTTCATGCAGATACTCTGCTGATGGAAACTTTCCATCAGAATACCGATTCCATGTTCCGTGAAATGAGAGCTTTCCATAAAGTACGTTTTTATCGTACCGATGTGCAGGGTACGGCCGATTCGCTAGTTTTCTCTACAGTGGACAGTTGTCTTACGATGTATCGTGACCCGATTATCTGGAACAAGAACCAGCAGCTTTTAGGCGAAGTGATAAAGGTCTATATGAACGACAGCACAATTGACTGGTCGCACATCATAGGGCAGGCACTTTCGGTAGAACGTGTGGATTCAACGATTTATAACCAGGTGACGGGAAAAGAGATGAAGTCCTATTTCACGAATGGAGAAATGCGAAAGACGGAAGTGATAGGTTCCGTACGAGTTGTTTATTATCCGATGGACTCCGACAGTACGCTGATAGGAATGAATGTATCTGAAACCAGTAAACTGGAAATCTATCTGCAAGACCGTAAGATAGAACGCATGGTGATGAGCCCCAAGTCCAATGGTGTGTTGTATCCGATGTCGCAGATTCCTGCCGGAAAAGACCGTCTGGAGAATTTTGTGTGGTTTGATTACATTCGTCCGCTCAACAAAGCCGACATCTTTAATTGGAGGGAAAAACGAGTGGAAGACCAGCTGAAGAAAAATGTACGTGGTCCGGTCGTTTTGCCGAATGCCCGATTGTTTGAAAATAAGAAGGAGGAATAATATATGGGAATGTTTACAATGAGAAAGCCTCGCGGATTCCGTCATGAATACATTTATGTGGATGAACGCAAGGAAAAACTGCAGAAAATAGAAGAGACAGCCAAACGTGAACTGGGAATGCTTCCTCCTAAAGAGTTTAATCCGGAAGACATTCGTGGTAAGTTTGTAGAAGGTACTACCTATCTGAAGCGTCGCAAGGAAAGCGGACGTAAACCTCTGAGTTACGGAGCCATGTTTGTGGCTATTGTGGTATTGCTATATATTTTACATTATCTGATTACAGGAGAATTTACACTATGACATCGGGAGATGTAATCCGTTTGTTGCCGGATTCTGTAGCCAATCAGATTGCGGCAGGAGAAGTCATACAGCGTCCGGCTTCTGTGATAAAGGAGCTGGTGGAGAATGCTGTAGATGCCGGAGCAAAAAATATAGAAGTGCTGGTGACGGATGCCGGAAAAACATGTATACGTGTCATTGATGACGGACGAGGTATGTCGGAAACGGATGCCCGTATGGCTTTTGAACGTCATGCCACTTCCAAGATTCGGGAGGCGGCCGATTTGTTTGCCCTTCATACCATGGGCTTTCGTGGAGAGGCTTTGGCTTCCATCGCTGCCGTAGCACAGGTGGAACTGAAAACTTGTTCCAGTGACGACGGATTAGGTACTTTCATTCAGATTTCCGGTTCCCAGGTAGAAAAGCAGGAGGCAGTAGCCTGCCAGCGAGGCAGTGACTTCTCTGTGAAAAATCTGTTCTTCAATGTACCTGCCCGTCGGAAGTTCCTGAAATCCAATCAAACGGAATTAAGTAACATTGTAGCTGAATTCGAACGCATTGCGCTGGTCAATCCGGATATATCTTTTGTGCTGAGTCATAATGGCACCGAGATGCTGAATCTGCCGGCCATTCCTTTGCGGCAGCGTATTATGGGGGTATTTGGCAAGAAACTGAACCAGGAGCTGCTTTCATTGGACATTGATACCACCATGGTGAAAATACATGGATATATCGGTCGTCCTGAATCGGCCCGTAAGAAAGGGGCACGCCAGTTTTTCTTTGTGAATGGTCGTTATATGCGCCATCCTTATTTTCATAAAGCTGTATCCAGTGCGTACGACAACCTGATTCCGGTGGGTGAACAAGTCTCTTATTTCATTTATTTCGAAGTGGAACCTTCGGATATAGATGTCAATATACACCCTACCAAGACAGAAATCAAGTTTGAGAATGAACAAGCCGTGTGGCAGATTCTTTCGGCTGCAGTCAAAGAGACGTTAGGACGTTTCAACGCGGTACCTTCGATTGATTTTGATACAGAAGGTATGCCGGACATTCCTGCCTTTGAGAATTCTCCTTATACGGTGGCACCTCCTCAAACCAGTTTTGACCCTTCTTATAATCCGTTTAATACAGCGGCAGTGCCTCCTTCTGCTTACTCTTCTGCATCGGCAACCAATAAAGAAACGGAAAGAGAAAGCTTCGGACAGGATGTGCGAGAATGGAGTGCGCCTGCGGGTACCTCTGTACGCTCTTCCATGAATAAAGGTGGAATGCCGGATTTTGGCAGAAGCGGAAATTATACTCCTTCGTTTGGCAGTCACAAAAATCGGGTAGAATGGGAACCTTTGTTTGAAGGGCTGGAACGTACTTCATCGGATTCGGATATTCAACCGGAAGAAGAAGTACGACCGTTTTTCCCAGAATCAACAGAATGGGGACAGGCTTCTCAGGAAGATGCCGTTACTCCATCTTTCTCTAGTGAAGAAGGTGAAAAGCAGTCTCAGGAAAATTCCATGCACCATTATCAGTATAAAGGCAGCTATATCTTGACTTCTGTAAAGTCTGGGTTGATGATTATTAATCAGCAGCGTGCCCACATCCGTATTCTCTTCGACCGCTATATGGCGCAGATAGAAAATAGAAAGAATGCTTCCCAGCGAATGCTGTTTCCGGATATGGTACATTTCTCTCCTTCTGAGATACCTGTACTGGAGGAGTTTATGGACGATTTGAATGCCTTGGGATTTGATCTTAGTAGTCTGGGAGGGGGTACTTATTCTATTAACGGTATTCCAGCTGGAATTGAGGGATTGAATCCAGAGAAACTGGTTACAGATATGGTACAGACGGCGATTGAAAAAGGTTGTAAAGTGAAGGAAGAAGTACAAAGTATGCTTGCACTTTCATTGGCAAAAGCAGCAGCCATTGTACCGGGACAGGTACTGACCGATGAGGAAATGAATCGCCTGGTCGATGATTTGTTTGCCGTATCTACTCCGAACTATACGCCAGATGGAAAGACTGTACTGGCCGTATTGAAAGAAGATGATTTGGAGAAGATGTTTAAATGATAGAAATTCTACGAATAATACAACGTGTAATCCGGGTTCTCTAAAACGAGTAATCCGGATTTTTTATTAGGCTAACTCCATTTTTATTTAACTAACCATTCTTATTCTGTAAGAAAGAATAGTTGGTAAGCGTTTTTCGATATGTCCTCAAACGCTTTTGCGTTTAGACAAAAACGCCCTTGCGTTTAAGGTAAAACGTCCTTGCGTTTTACTTCAAATGCACTTGCGTTTTAGATCAAACGCACTTGCGTTTTAGATCAAACGCACTTGCGTTTTTTTATAAGAGAAAAACTTTGTTTACTGAGGAATTTGGCTGTAAAAAAACTGCCCCATCCAGTAGAATGAGGCAGCTTGTATAAAGTCTTGTCAGATTTTTTCATTAATGAAGAATAACCCCTTCATCACTTGTCGGATTCTGAGTTAATGTGCTTCCGTTCGGGTAAGAGTTAATAGCTGTCTGTGGTATATAGTAAGTCACACGATAGTCAGTGGCCAGTACATCACTTGTAGGATGAGGTCCCGGATATTGTCTGGTCAGTGTGCCACCGTTACGGAATACATCGTAGCTGCGTTCTGCCTGATAAGCCAGTTCCAATTGACGTTCTTTGTCTACCAATTCAGCAGCGTTGGCTGAGAAAGTATTTGAGTCATAAGTCGCTTGTTCATTGATGGCACGCTTACGTATTTCATTGACATCAATTCTTGCATTTTCAAGCTGTCCTAGTTTTACGTAAGCTTCTGCACGGTTCAGGTACATTTCATCCAGACGCGAAATGATGGGTGAATGCAGTTGTGATTCCAGATTATCCTCGCGTGAACATTTAGTGATGTAGAACATCGGGTAACCATTGTTGAGAGCCATTTTATAATCAATTACACCTGTGTATGTAGCACCATTATAGTTGATGGTGTAATATTCTTCTTCAGGAGTGCGGCCTGAATAAAGGCTAATAGGATATCTGTCTTTGGGCTTATTGTTTTCGTCTACAGTCCAGCACTCTGTTCTTCCCTCATTTACAGGAAGCTGAACATAAGTATATCCTGTTCCTGCAGTATTGGGAGTAATGAAACGCAGAACTTCTGTGTATTTTCCGTTGTCATCTGTAATATATTGAGGTTCAATGAACTTAGCTCGAGCATCTACAATTCCTTCATCACCTTTTCTCCAGTCGTTACGTTTGGTCTCATCCAGCAGTTCGATGTACTTGGCACTGGCATACATTTCTCCCCATCCCATACCACCGATGTTGGAGTACATACCTCCGATGCCATAGTAGTAATCAAATCCGGGAAAGTCGGTGGCCAGACGTTTGATGACAAAGATTGCTTCCGGATAGTTTTCAGGAGCTGTTCTGGCCGATTTCATGTAATCCTCGCGTGATACCAAACGGAATTGAGGTGAGTTAATGATGAGGTCGGCATAATAGCGTGCAGAGTCGGCATATTCTGTATTGGGATTTTCATAAGTTCCACTCATGTACAGATATACTCGTGACAGCATGGCTTGAGCTGCTTCTTTTGACGCATAGTCCGCACTCTTGAATGAGGTTGTAATCAGACTTTCAGCCGTACGCAAGTCATTAATAGCTTGTTGGTAAGTTTCTTTTACTGTAGAGCGGTCTGGCAGAGACAGATTACTGATTTCTTCTTCACTTGGAGTTCCGTTTACGATGGGCACTCCAAGATTCTTATCAGGTGCCTGGTAGTAAGGACGTCCAAAAGCACGGCACAGGTAGAAATACATCATACCACGTACATAGAAACATTCTCCTAATTTACTTTTAATTTCCGGGTCATCTGTATCTTTGGCCATATCGATGATATTCGATGCCTGTGCAATAGCTTTGTACCCATAATCCCAGAAACTTTGCAGACGGTAGTTGTCGGGTGTACGTGAGTAGGTGATGAATTCGTAGAAGGCATCAGTAGAGGCACCGCGAATCATCATGTTATCACCTGCGTATTCGCCTAAACGGTGCATAGGGTCGGACCATGTTTTCAGCTGTGCATACATACCGTTCAACATGTTGTCAAAAAGCACCTCCTGGTTGTCTGCTACCTGGTCGGTTGACATGTAATTATTGGGGAATCGGTCTATGTCACAAGACGTAAATACTCCTCCTGTGATACTCAGGGATAAAAGTATGGTTGAAGTTATATTTTTCATAAGTGTGTGCTAATTAGAAGGTTAAATTGATACCGAACATGAATTTACGTGTAGATGGATAAAGGTTTGCTCCTGCAGTACCGATTGACTTGTAGGTACCGGTAGTTTCATCGTAGTAAGCTGGAACTTCAGGGTCGATGCCTGAGAATCCTGTAAGTGTAAATACATTTTCAGCTGTGAAATAAATACGCATGTTCTGGATATAATATTTAGACAGGTCTAAATTATAGCCAATAGACAGAGAACGCAGTTTCAGGTAATCTCCATCTTCCAGATAACGGGTAGAAGCCTTGTTTGAATTGCTCTTGTTTCCGTAAGATGCGGCAGGGTGAGTAGCGATGTCGCCTTCTTTTTCCCAACGTGACCAGCCGTCAATCAGCTTCATCTGGTTACGGTCTGTATAGGCACCATCTGAGTCGTATTCCTGGCGGGAATAGTTATAGATTTTACCTCCGAGTGAGAATCCGAATGAAGCGTTCAAATCAATGTTCTTCCATGTCAGAGAGGTGTTGAATCCACCAAACAGTTTCGGTGAAGTAGCTTCTGTCATTACTTGTTTAGCCTCAGAATAATTGCTGGTTGTTTCTCCACTACCATCGTTTTTGTACCATAATGGAGCTCCGTTCTTCGGGTCAACGCCAGCCCATTCGCGCAGGTAGTAACGGTCAGTGCTATAGCCTACTTTCAATACTTTTTCTGCAGCTCCCGCAATGGTAGTATCGTTTCCACCACCACCGATAATCATCATGTTCGGATCATCACCATATAGCTTTTCAAGTTTGTTCTTGTTGTAACCCATGTTCAGGTCAAGACTCCACAACCAGTCTTTTGTGCGGATAATGTCTCCTCCAATGGTGATTTCAATACCTGAGTTGCGCATTTCTCCTACATTCTGCCAACGGCTGGTGATACCTGTCAATCCGGAAACCGGAACCTGGTATAAGATATTGGAAGTGTATTTGTTATAGTAGTCGAATACGAAACGCAGACGGTTGTTGAAGAAGTTAGCATCAATACCTACTCCAGCGGTATAAGTCTGTTCCCAAGTCAGGTCCTTGTTGCCAACCTGGCTGATAAGAATAGCAGGAATACCATTGTAGTTAGAAGAAACAGAGTACAAGCCGTATTGCGGATATTTAGAGTATGGAATATTACCTACTGAACCATAAGATGCACGTAACTTTAATACGTCTACCCAGTCGGCTTTGAACCACTTTTCGCGGTTGATGTTCCATCCTGCACTGATTGAGAAGAAGTTACCGTATTTCTTATCATCTCCAAAGTTTGAAGCCCCGTCTCGGCGAAGAGATACTTCTGCAAGATAACGGTTGTCGTAAGTATAGTTTGCCTTGGCAAAAACTGACTGTTTAGCCCATTCAGTAAGGTTTCCTCCAACTTCTTCAGGGGTAGCGGTTGCATCCAGTACCTCAAAGCCAGAAACGATACCAGTACCTTTGGCGTTGATTACTTTGGCAGATGTATCCATAAATTCATATGCCAGCAATGCCTGTACGGAGTGTTTTCCGAATATCTTGTTGAATGTCAGGTATTGGTTGGTATATCGTTGTATGTTGTTGGTCTGTTCTTCTTCTACACGTCCTTGTACTCCAGAAGCACTGTCTGTACGCGGATCTGTATAAGTAGACTGGAAGTAGCCTGTCCAACGGTAGTTATTGACAGACGTGAAAGTCAGCCAGTCAGTAATTTTTATATCAAAGTCAAAGTTCCCGGAGAACTCGTACGTTTTTCTTGCGGTATGATTTCCGTAAGAAATGGAGTTCAGATAGTTCAGGTCAGAGCTGTCCACCCATCCGCTATAACGGTCGGGTACCAGGTTGCCGTCTTCATCATATGGGCTATCCCAAGGGAACATTGTATATTTAGCAGTATAATCATATTGGGAATCATCCGTATTTTTCATCGAACCGGATATGTTCGGTTTGATAGTCAACCATGAAAATGGTTTGTAGTTGGAACGATAACGGAAGCTGTATCTGTCGTATTTGTATCCTTTTACAGTTCCTTCTTCGCTATAATATCCTAAAGAGAAATAAGAGCTCATTTTCTCGTTTCCTCCAGATAATGAAATATTATAGTCTTGCGTAAATCCAGCTTGTGATGCCAGTTCTCCCCAGTCGAAATTCGCATTTCTTAGTTCGGGGTTCCAGCGTGAGAATTTGATGTCTTCCTGATTTGGGAAAGATGCATAGTAGTCGTATAGCTCTGCTCCGTTCATTACTTCCATTTTTCCGTTTGTCATGGTGCTGACACCGAGTTTGACCGAAGCATTGATTTTCATTTTTTCGCTTTTTCCCATTTTGGTAGTTACAATGATAACACCATTGGCACCTTGTGAACCGTAAATGGCAGTTGAAGCAGCATCTTTCAATATGGTCATGTTTTCAATATCCGATGGGTTTAATACACCGGGATCTTCACCTACGATTACTCCATCTATAACCCATAACGGAGAGGTGCTTCCGCTCAGAGTCGCACGTCCACGGATTTGTACCGCACCATTAGAGCCTGGTTGTCCTGAACCTGGTGCTACGTATACTCCGGATACTTTACCGTTCAGCATATTTTCAACGGTCGGGGTAGTAACATCTTTCAGTCTGTTTTCCTTCAATGTAGACATGGCACCGGTCAAACTCTCCTTTTTCTGTACACCATATCCTACTACAACTACTTCATCCAACGTTTCGGTATCTTCGTGTAACTTGATGGTTTGTTCGCTGGTGGTAGCTGCTATTTCTACTGTTTTGTAGCCGATAAAAGAAATTTGGAGTATGGCACCGGCAGGAGCATTTAGCTCGTATTTTCCGTCAATGTCAGTGATAGTTCCGTTAGTGCTTCCTTTTACAAGTACATTTACTCCGATAACAGGCTCGCCGGTTGTAGCATCAATTACTTGTCCTTTTAATTTTTGATCTTGTTGCTGAACTGCCAGATTTGTGCCGGCTGTAGAAGAAGTTGCAAGCGCAGGCAAAGAAGTGCAGAATAGGGCACTTGCCAATACAATACAACTGCTTTTTGCAAAACATGTTTTTGAACTCATAGTAGATTAGTATTGATAATGGTTTTATATTATATTTTAGTTCGGTGGCAAATGTAATATATTTTTATAAAACGCAAACATTTTTGGAATAAATTTATTTTGTAGTTCCCTGTTTTTTAAAAAGTAAACATAACCATTTTGGTTAAAAATATTTTATTGTTTTAGACTTGTTCAGTTAGAATAAATAAAAAGGCTATCTCATTATGAGACAGCCTTTTCCCATTTCTTTAGTTAGAATATTTAGATTAGAATCCCAGTCCAGCCATATGGTTAAGCAGTTCATACACTCCACTGCAGATACCCAATACAATGACTCCGATAAGGCAGATAAACAGACCTGTACGGGCCAGAGCCGGTGTGCGGAAGGTGGCTACCGGTGCATCGTTTGGAGTGATGTACATGGCTTTCACAATCAGCAGGTAATAGTAGAGTGAAATAATCGTATTTACCAATGCCAGGAACACTACCAGCCAGTGACCGCTATGGAAAGCAGAGGCAAATACAAAGAATTTAGAGAAGAATCCGGCAAACGGAGGGATACCGGCCAGTGAGAACAGCGCCAGTGTCATGACGAAGCTCAGGCGCGGGTTGGTCTTGTACAATCCGTTATAGGTGCTTCTGTCCACCTTTCCTCCGGTGTGCTGCTCTATGGTGCTGATGACACCGAACACAGCCAGGTTGGCTACGATATAGACCACGATGTAGTACACCAGTGAAGCCATTCCCTGTTCATTTCCTCCCAGTACGGCCAGCATGATATAACCGGCCTGTGAGATACTACTGTAAGCCATGAAGCGTTTCAGGTCTTCCTGAAGGATGGCAAAGATGTTGGCAATGGTGA
>OGXG01000351.1_pt1 | contig 25979 bp, 24 predicted proteins | sample 1576251 | NCBI WGS metagenome assembly OGXG01 (sample SAMEA3541533, study PRJEB24748) | human gut metagenome | biome: human gut; feature: human-associated habitat; material: faeces | place: China | collected 2012
TGAGCTCATCTTCAACGATTGCTATATCCGTGGTTTCCGTGGCCCGGTACCGCGGATACGCTTTCTGATAGACATCCTTTGCCAGCAGCACAAAAGAACCTGTCCCGATCAGGATTTTCAAAAAATACCCCGTCAGGTACGCCCAAAATACCGGCATAAATGTATACAAAATATTGTATAGATTCCATTCGCTGCTCAGGCTGTCCCGGCTGATGCCGCCCAGCATCGGAACCGTCGCGCCCTGGGCAAACCAGCTGTTTGAGTGGCTCAACACCTGAAAGTGCGCGACAAACAGATCGAGGTTATCCTGCACTGTAAAATAGCTGTTCTCCCGAAAAATCAAAAATACCAGCAGCTCTGCGCCGATACAGCCGCCTGCCAAAAACAGGTACCAACGGCGATCCAACCATCCTAAAAATCGTTTCATTCCAGTCTCCTAATTACAAATGCCGCCTTCGGCGTCGCTTGTTTTTCTTTCGTGCTGGATACATTATACCCCAGGTGGCTATTAACTTCAACAAAACTCCTTGTACAATACCGTAAATTCTGCTAGAATGTTCTATAAGAATGCTAAGCGGACACACCGTACAGACAGCGCCGCTGTGCAGTACAAAGAAAGAGGAGGATTCACCACTATGAAAACCTGGGCAGTGGTATTGCTGGTCATCCTTGCCATTCTGATCGTCGCAGTCGTTGTTCTTTATTTTCTTGGAAGAAAGATGCAGAAAAAACAGGAAGAACAGCAGCAGCAGATTGAAGCATATAAGCAGAATGTGACCATGCTTGTAATTGACAAGAAAATCATGAAGCTCAAAGAAGCCGGACTTCCGCAGTCAGTCATCGACAATACGCCGAAGATGATGCGCCGTTCCAAGCTTCCGATCGTAAAGGCTAAGGTCGGACCAAAGGTTATGACTCTGATCGCTGATGATGCATGTTTTGATATGATCCCTGTGAAAAAAGAAGTCAAAGCTACAGTAAGTGGTATTTATATCACGAAAGTTACCGGTGTCCGCGGTCCATTAGAGAAACCGGAAGGCAAAGTAAGCTGGAGAACCAAGTTAAAGAGAAAAGCTGAGAGCGCCAACAAAGAACTTCAGAAAGAGAAAAAATCCATGAATGAAGAAAAGGCCGCTAAGAAATCTAAGACAAAATAAGAATGAATAGGAAAGGCTTCCAGCCCGGAGGGGTTGGAAGCCTTTTTTCACTTCTTCCTTATTTCTTCAATACAAAGGAAGCTTTATTATCTGTCAAACTATCTTTTCCGATAAATATTTCGAATTCTCCTGCTTCGCTCTCATAGATTCCATTCTCCGTCAAAAAAAGAAGCTGCTGTTCTGTTATGGTAAAGACTACCTTCTTTTCCTCTCCCGGACGAAGCGTAACCTTCTTAAAATCTTTCAATTCTCTGACCGGACGCACTACAGAAGCCGCAATATCATGGATATAAAGCTGCAGGGTTTCTGTTCCCGTGCAGTTTCCTGTATTTTTTACAGTTACCTCCGCTTCGATCTGTCCCGATGTATCCATCCATGTCCGATCCAAATGAATATCTGATACCTCAAATGTTGTGTAACTCAGACCGTATCCAAATGGATACAATGGCTCATTTGGAATATCCAGATATTTCGAGCGGAATCTGTCTTTATCTTTGCCTTCTACATGTGGGCGTCCTGTTGAATATTCATTATAATGTACCGGTACCTGTCCTACACAGTATGGAAAACTCATCGGCAGTTTTCCGCTTGGATTATATTTTCCAAATAAAGTGTCCGCAATTGCCCTCGCTCCTTCTGTTCCAGGCAGCCACACCTGAAGGATGGCTTTTGCCTTTTTGTTTATTTCACGTATGTCTAACGGGCGTCCTGAAAATAAAACCACTACAATATTTTGATTGACTTCCGCAATTCTATCAAGCAATGCTTCCTGCACCTCAGGGATTCTGATATTTGCGTTACTGGTTGCTTCACCCGACTGTAAACGGTCTTCTCCTATTGCAAGTACTACGATATCTGCCTCTTCTGCTGCCTGTACCGCCTCCTGCAGCATATGTTCCTCCTGCTCCTTAGTATAGGATTGCTGCTGTTGTTCTCCAAATCCTTCCAGACATACATCCGCCCCTAACATTGGTGATCCCTGGCAAAATGTACTGTTTTCTGAAACGTACTGTTCCTGTACTGCCTCATGCAGCGTCATAACATCTTTTGCATCTGCGATAAACGACCATGCTCCAAGCAGGTTTCTGTTATCTACATACGGACCAATAAAGGCAATCTTTTTCTGTTGCTCTAAAGGCAGAATATGTTCCTCATTTTTCAACAAAACAAAAGATTTTTTTGCAGCTTCCCTAGCCAGATTCCGGTGCTCCTCACATAAAATATATTCCTTTTCTTTTTTCTGATCTGCATCTTTATATGGATTCTCAAAGAGTCCCAGATTATTTTTAAGCCGCAGAATACGAAGACATGCCTCATCTATAAGTTCTTCTCTTATTTTTCCATCCCTGACCATCTGACACAGATTTTCACTGTAAATTCCTGTCATCATGTCAATATCTACGCCTGCTTCCACTGCACGCACTGCTGCTTCTTCTCTGTCTGCACAATATCCGTGATAAATGGTCTCCTCGATGGCTGCCCAGTCTGATATAAGTACACCATCGAACTTCATCTGCTCTCTTAAAATGTCCCGCATCAACTTTTTATTTCCGGTTGCCGGGATTCCGTTAACTGTATTAAAAGATGTCATAACAAGAGCTGCACCTGCATCTATTCCCGCCTGATACGATGGCAGATAGAACTCTCTGAATGTATGTTCTGAAAGTTCTACCGTATTATAATCCCGCCCTGCTGTCGGTGCACCATATCCTGCAAAATGTTTGACACATGCTGCAATTGCATAGTTATCTTTCAGGCTGTTTCCCTGAAATCCACGCACCATTGCTGCACAGAATAAACTGTTCAGGTAAGGATCTTCTCCCGTTGATTCCATGACACGTCCCCACCTTGCATCTCTTACCAGATCTGTCATAGGTGCAAATGTCACATGAAGTCCGCTGACCGAAGCCTCCTTTGCTGCCACAGATGCACACTGTTCTGACAATTCCGGTTCAAAGGAAGCTCCCTGCGCAAGCGGAATTGGAAACACCGTCTTATAACCATTTATGACATCTAGCATAAACAGTAATGGAATATGGTGCGGATGCTTTTCCATATAGTTTTTTTGTATACTTTTCAGGGTTTCAGCGCCCATGGATCCGATGACTGATCCTGCAAGATTTACATTGTCTTCTGTAAATCCCTTATCCGCCATAGGACCTGTGACAACGATTTCACCATTAAAAAATCCTCCTGTCACCTGACTCATCTGATTTACTTTTTCTTCCAGAGACATGTCTCTCAAAAGTTCTGTTAATTTCTGTTCTGTCATACGTGTGTTCCCTCTCCAAATTTCCTTCTATATTCCAGTGGCGTCAATCCTGTATTCTCCTTAAACATTTTTGTAAAATAGGAAAAATTACTATATCCAATATGTAATGAAACCGTATTGATTGGAAGACTGCTGCCACACAAAAGTTTTTTTGCTTCGTCTACCCTTTTCTGCAATATATAATTGCTTATAGATACTCCCTTTTCTTTTTTGAACATCCGAGACATATAGTCTGTATTCAAATAGACTAATTCTGCCAGTTCATCTCTGTGTATCTCTTCCCTGAAATGACTGTCAATATATGCACATATCTGATCTGCGACAGAGTCTTCTTTTGTGATATATAATTTATATCCAACCGCTTTCCGCATCAGATTTTCTGCATACTCCATCATTTCGTTAAATCCATTTACAGCACCGAGCATGTAATTCTCACTCTCTTTATCTGAAAAAAGTGCATTGGCATAAATCCCCATCTCTGACAGCCATACGTACACCATCTGTGTAACGTCCGTCCTTAATGACAGCAAAAACTGCCGCGTGATCATCTCATTCTTCCTGACTGTCTCCAGATAACTGCGTATGCTTGCTATGACTGCTTCCACTTCCTCCCCTGCCAAAAGGGTTTTCCATGTATCCAGCTCCGGATTTTTATAAACTGTTCCACTTGGCTGGAACTCATACAGATATATAACCTCGTTCCATACCGACAGACTGCTTTCGCGCATCTTCCGCAAATCGTCAGCCTGTGCAGTCACTTCAGAAAATCCACTCCAATTTCCTGCTCCACACCAAAAATAGGAATGCACATGATCTGTCATCCATTGCACAAAATGATTGAGCAGATCTTTTTCCCTTATTTTTTCTCCTTCTTCCGGCATTTTATCCGTTGACAGAACCACCCAGTATCGACATTCGTTTTCACAAAATACGGTGTCCACTCTGGCATAAAAGGAATTAAATAACTCCGTCAACACATTTTGCATGACAAATTCGATGGTGGAAGGTTCCCACTTTTGTGTCTCTTCCGCTTTATGATCCATATAAAAGCAGATCAGTTTAAAATATATCAATCCATCCTGATACAGATCCATCCTTTTTGCGGATTCGCAGAACTGGTTTTGTGTCATGTTACCGCTCAATAAATTTCTCCAGATATCCTTTTGCAGGATTGTCCGGTCTTTTTCCCACTGTTCACTCGCTTCTGTAAGTTTTTCTATATGTTTTTCCTGAAGCACTGCCTGTTCTGCTTTTTTTAATGCTTCTTCCAGCTTTTCAAAATCAATTGGTTTTAGCAGATATTCAACGCTTTCCAGCTGTATCGCACGTCTTGCATAGTCAAATTCCGCATAACTGGTCAAAAAAATAACCTGTATCCTGAAATTCTGCTCCCTCACCCATTGCACCAGATCAAATCCTGTTGCAGCATGCATCACAATATCACTGATAATAATGTCCATTTTAACAGCTGTTATAATTTCCTGCGCCTGTTTCATTGTAAATGCTGTATAAATCTCAGTAATACCTGTCCGCTCCCAGCAGATATTTTTCTTTATACTTTCAATCACATAACGTTCATCATCCACCAGCAATAATTTCATTCCTGTGTATCGCTCCTTCCGATTTTATATGGAACATGAATATCCACAACGGCACCACCTAATGGACTATTGCTGAAATGGATCTCTCCCTGATCCCCATAATAATACTGAAACCGCCTCATACAGTTCCAAATACCAATATGTTTTCCATTGTCAGAAATGTTTTGTCCATTTTGTAGTTTACATAATATTTCATCTGGAAATCCCTTTCCCGTATCCGAGATAAAAATATTAACGTATTTTTCATCGTCCCTGTCCTCAGGATATACCGTAACTGAGATCAGCATTTTTTCATCTGCCATCAATGCCTGTTTTGCAGCATTTTCAACATAAACCTGTATTAAGAATGGAAATATCTCCGCATCTGCCACTTCATCATGAACTTCAATATAATAGGTAAACTTATCCGGATACCGCAGCAGCAGGATTTTTAAATAATCTTCACAATGCTTTGATTCCGCTAAAACCGGAACTCTGTCCGTTGTATTCCGAAAAATATACGAAAGATAATCCGAAGTGATTTTTGTCATTGCCCTTGCGTGTTCATAATCGCCAAAGTCGATCATGCTGTAAATAAAGTTCAGGCAATTCAAATAAAAATGCGGCCGGATCTGCATTTTCAGATAATCCATCTCAATTTTCTGTTTCTCTAATTCCCGTTCATATAGCGTGATCTTCAATTTGCGGATCTGATGGATCATTGTACGGAATTTTCCATCAATCTGCTCTAATTCAAGCAGATTTCCTTCCGTCATGTTCAGCATATATCCACCCTCATCATATTGCTGAAGGTTTTGTGTGAACACTTTAAGCGGTTTCATAATATTGGAATACACATGAAAAAGCAATATCCCACTCATAATAAGAATCATAAAGATCAATACTGTCATCCCGAGCAGACTTCCCGCCATCAGGCTTAAGACACCGCCTAAAGAAATCCCGATCCTGATTTCAAAGGGTGCTCTGGATAATCCCTGACGGATCGTATAAGTATTTTTTGTATTCATACTTTGCGGCTCTGATATGATTCCGCTCTGGTCTAACATACCTATACAGACCTCATCCTGATCGACAAGGCTTACATATCCATGCTTTCCCAACGAAAGCTTTGAGAATGGTTCTAAGATACTTTTTACATTTACAATGCATCCTAAGGCAATTCCATTTTTTTGTGCAATTTTACAGATATATACCTCATTATCACACTCCAAAACATCCCACTTCCGCTTCACTGCATATGTCTTTTCATCTAATTTGTCTATCTGTTCACGGATAGACGCTGCAATATCAGGTGACATTGTGTAATTTCCATCCGAAGACAGGGAAAGCTGATATAATTTATCCGTATCATGTGTGTATAAAAAAATCCTGTATTCCGTTCCATATTCCCATGCCGAAGAAAAATATTCTTCTCTGAGTTTTCCGATCGCATACTCCGAATAATCCCCATTCTTCATCAGATTTACATTTCCCCAGAACGTGGAATTTGTCTCATTGGTATCCATGATCGTAGAAAAAAGATTCCGGCTGATCCTCAAAAAACGATTGTCAAGCTCCTGCGCATACAACTGTGCCATCTGGCTCATCTGTTCGTAAATCTGCCCACTTGTTTTGTTTAAAACATAAGTGTATCCTCCCAGAATAATTACCAGAATGACTGTCATTAAAATTAATATTTGCTTACTCTGTTGTGCTAAAGATTTCTTTTTTCGTCTTTTTAAATTCATCTTTTTTCCAAACGCCATGATGTTCCTTTAACCTTTTACTGCCCCTAGCGTAATACCCTCTGCGAAATATTTCTGTAAAAACGGATAAATGATAAATAATGGAAGCATTGCTATAAAAGCAATTGCCATCCTTATGGACGTTGTCGGAAGTTTTGCAACTTCTGCCCCTATATTTCCGGCAACCTTACCGCTTGCAAGATACTGGATATCAGTGATCATCTGATTCAAAAGATTCTGGATACTATATAATTTCTGTCCCTGATTTCCTGATAAATAGTATAAACCATTTGTCCAGTCATTCCAATATGCCAGTGCCGAAAATAATCCCATGGTTACAAGGATAGGTTTACCAAGTGGAAACGTAATCTGCAAAAAGATTTTTGTATGTCCTGCGCCATCAATTTTTGCCGCTTCATACAATGCTTCCGGAATACTTGTCATAAAATAGCTCCGTATCATCAGCACATTGTTTGCACTCAGCAACAAATTAGGAATTATCAGTGCCCATATTGTATTTTTTATATGAAAATAATTTACATACATCAGATATGTAGGCACTAACCCACCATTAAATAACATTGTAAAAAATACAAAAAAAGTAATCTGTCTTCTATAAGGCAATGTCTTCACAGACAGCGGATATGCCAGTAATGCTGAAAACATCAGATTTAAAAAGGTACCTACTACTGTAATAAGAATTGTAACGCCATACGCACGGAGTATTTTCTCTCCCTGTCTGATAATATACTGATATGCATAAAAGCTTACCTTTTCCGGGAAAAAGGAATATCCATTCCGGATCAACACTGTTTCATCCGTGATGGATGAAATAAATACCAGCAAAAATGGTAAAATAATGGTCAATGTCATCACTATCAGTATCAGATTGATCCAAAACTGGTATCTCTTTGTTTTTTTTGAATTTGTCATAATGGACTCTCCTCCTAAAACAATGCTCTGTCTTTATCTACACGTCTAACGATCCAGTTACTTAACATGACAATGACAAAACCTACTAATGACTGGTATACACCCGCTGCGGATGACATACTGATATTTCCCTGTTCAATCAGTGCACGATATACATACGTATCAATTACGTTTGTTGTTGGGAACAACACACCGGAGTTCATCGGAACCTGATAAAATAATCCAAAATCAGAATAGAAGATTCTTCCAATGCTCAATAATAACAGCGTAATGATTGTCGGTACCAGGCATGGCAATGTGATTTTTGTGATTTCCTGCCACTTTGTGGCTCCATCCAGTCTTGCTGCCTCATAATAAGTCGGATCAATACCGATCAGAGATGCAATATAAATCAGACATCCGTATCCCACTCCTTTCCAGCAGTTCGCAATGATAAGAATCGCCGGCCAGTATTTTGGTTTCTGATACCACTGGATCGGATCTATATGCAGCAATGGCAGGATCGTATTGTTTACAAGACCATTTTCGGCACTTAAAAGTGCATACACAATATAGCTTAAAATGACCATTGACATCAAAAATGGCAATAATATAGCACTCTGGTATATTTTTTTCATTTTTGTGTTCTTAACCTCGCAGATTAAAATTGCGATTGCAATCCCAACGACCATATTGACAAGAATAAAAGCTATATTATATAGCAATGTATTTCTTGTAATAATCCATGCATCCTTTGACGAGAACAAAAATTTAAAATTATCCAGTCCTGCCCACGGGCTTGCCAAAATTCCTTTTGAAAAATTCAACTTTTTGAAAGCAAGTATAATACCTGTCATCGGAAGATAATTATTGATCAGCAGATATAATAATCCCGGAAGCATCATCAGATAGAGCGGCAGATATTCCTTAACTTTGTTCTTTTTCTTCTTCATAAGTTTCTCCTTTTATGAAAAAAGTCCCACGCTGTATCTGTGGGACTTTCCTTCTGAACCTGATTATTTTGCTGCAAGAAAAGCATCTAACTGTTCCTGTTTTGCCTGGATCACTTCATTGATTCCCGCATCATCTAATGCTTCTAACAATTCCGGAATAAGTTCATCTGGATCTCCGGAACCGCTATAAAGCGCTCCACTGTATTGTTTTACAATATTAGAAAGAGCTGCGATCTCACTTGAATAATTGCTGCTGTCAAATAAAAATCCTACTGCTTTGGAACTCTTTGCGGAGCTGTTAAATTCTTCCATTTTTTCCCATAATTTCGGGTCGGAACCAGTCCATTTATAAGCAATAAACTGATTTGGCAATTCCCATCCAAGGTTTAAGTTATAGCCTGCATTATCAGAAGTGATTCCTTCCGGGAAATTGATAATACCATTATCAGCATCTTCTATCACATAGTCTTTATCCTGTTCACCCCAGTTTAAAAGATTCATGATCTCTGAACTTCCGTAGATATAATCCAGTACTTCCATTGTTTTCTCCGGATTTTCTGAATTCTGGGCAATTGAGAATGTAACACCGTTATAGGATGAACTATTTATGATCGGTTCATTATAGAACGGTACGATCTCAAAATCATAACCGGTGGAGCTTTCAAATTCTACCGGTGTTCCAGGATGATAAGCAAAAAACAGTGAAAATAAATTTCCAGCCTTGCATACTGTTCTCCAGTTCTCTGTGTTGGTTCCTGCATCCTGGCTGATATATCCCTTCTGATACCAGTTATACAGCATGGTAGTTGTATCTTTAAACCAGTCTGTCGCAAAGAAGTTTTCTAATTTTGTGCTGTTCGTCTGATCCATGAGTACACCAAGATAATTGTTATCTGACAGATTATCTCCACGGAATAATCTTGTAACCGGTGTATCACCGTCATTGATCGAATATAACATTGTCATATCCGGTTCTCCCGCTTTTACTGTCTCAAAAACACTTTCCAGATCTTTTGGTTCTTTAATCTGTGATGTATCAATATTGTACTTCTCCACCAGATCTTTTCTCATGAATACGGCAGGAATACTTCCTCGTTCAATCTGATTTGGCACGCCATATACGAAGCCTTCGATCTGATTGATCTTAGCTATATCCTCTCCATAAATCTGTTTGATGTTTGTTCCATATTTATCGATCAGTTCAGACATGTCTATAATCTGTCCTGCATTCATATACTGCACTGCATTGGTTGCCTGGGTATAAAAAACATCAATTTTTTCATCCCCTGATAACATAAGCTGTAACTGCTGGCTTGCACTTGCCCACGGCAGCACAACAATATCAAGATTCGCATTAAGTTCCGGTTCAAGAATCTCATTGATTTTTTGTTCGATTCTTTCTTCATCCGGCTGTGTGCTTCCATTCAGAACCATGGTAACTGTATATGGTTCATCCCCATTACCGTTATTTTTAGCTGAATCCTTTGATCCTCCTGCTTCTGAATTTCCGCATGCTGTCATGGACACAACCATAGACAAAGTAAGCATAGCTGCTAGAATTCTTTTTTTCATACATTTTCTCCTCTCTGTGACAGTGTGATTTATGTTCACCTCTCTTCTGGTGTATCTTTATATTAATCATTTTCTTTCATCATCTCTATAACTGAACTGACTCGTCAATATCACTCTTTTGACTCTTTTAAATTACTGCCGGTGCGGAATAATACTCTTCTCCTGTGTCCAGACATATGGCGGCGAGTCTTCCACCCGGATAAGATGCCCCGCAAACGATATATCCCCATCTACACCCTCCTTGTAAAACTCATTTATTCAAATTGATTTTGTTAAAATTGAGTTGAATAAAAAATATGCACTGCGAACATTCTATTTTTATGAATAAGAGCCATCCGCTGTGGATGGCTCAATATAAACTCAAATTCTAAAATCCTTCGTATCCTTCGACATGATATTCATGGAAATGCTGCACTCTGCCAGATGTTCATAATTGACTTCCAGCTTATAATCGACCTTGATATCAATGCTATCTTCTGTCTCATCCATAAAGTGAATCCAATGTAAGCAGCAAAACATCCTCATCCGCCAATTCTGTCTTTTTCATAGAATTCTTTTAAGGATGCTAACTCTCTTTCTCTGCCAATAAACATAGAAATCACATTTCTGCAAATTTAGTTTATTTTTATTCAAATTGATTTTGTTAAAATTGATTTGAATAAAATATAACCTATCATATGATATCTCGCAATCCTCTTTTAGTTTTCCCTGACAGCATGGTACAATAATTCAGCTTCGTCAAAAGAAGATGGACTATAATACACATCAATTCCATCACTAGCTTTTTCTAAAATGTAATACTCAAAAATAACCGTATCATCTTCATACACCTGTGCCGGGTATTCCAGATATACTTTGTTTTCCTCTTCATTTTTTACATTTGTTTCATTTGCCAGAAATCTATAGGTATCCTCCGATTCATAATCAGAAATATCAATGCCATCCTCTGTCGCTTCAATCATTAATCGACCTGTTCCATAATCGGAAGTATAATGATACGTTCCGATCATTGCTGATAATTCTTCAAATCCTGCATCAGATTCTGAATTTGTGCCCTTTAAATCATCTCCAAGATCAAAATCAGACGGATACACATATTCATCAACATCCAAACTTTCATGATCAAATATATGATTGTCTGATTTGTTGCTGTCTGTGCAGGCTGCAACCAACATCATTACTGCAAACACCAAACCGATTGTGAATGCCATTTTACAATTTTTCATAATACACTACCTCAACTTCACGATTATCATATCATGTGCAAAAACGGCACATGATTAACATTCATCGTTCGCCGAATGCATAAATGCATTCTTCTCACTTGCACTCCTTATATCCTAAAATCCTTCGTATCTTTCGACATGATATTCATGGAAATGCTGCACTCTGCCAGATGTTCATAATTCACTTCCAGCTTATAATCGACTTTGATGTCAATATTATCTTCTGTCTCATTCACTTTGACATCCGTTGCATTGATTCCCACCAAAAGATTTCCGAATGGTGTGTTGTAGTAAGACATATTTTTCTTGTTTTTCTCAAACATCATATGTACGTTGGTGACACCTTTTTTCGTGACATCCAGAAAATCATCATTCACTTTGATAACGCTTTTCGTCACGCCGTCAAAGCCTTCCTGCACTTCATCATACAAAATATAGTGCTTTCCATTTTTCTTATAGTAGTTTCCGGTTGTGATAATCTCCACCGGACCGTTATCCTGATCTTCTGCAAACTGTAAACCACTGATTTTCACAAGTACATCTTTTGTCATTTATGTAAACCTCTTTTCTGTTTTGCGTCATTGTCTTTTCAAGCCATATATTAGCGTGTTTCTTATAATTTAGCAAGCGTAAGCTTTTTGAAACATTGCTTTCTTATAAGTATGCTGCTTTATTTTAGTTTTCAGCCAGCTTCTCCAGATACGGATTCAGCCACGAAAAATATTTCATTCTAACCTGATAGTCTCCTTCTGCCAGCACCTTCTCATACTCTTCTGTGGTCAGTACTTCACGCAGCTTTTCTCCTGCTTCCTTATCGACCACCTCATACATGCTGTCTGAAAAACACATGTTTGGATACATCACGCACCACCAGTTATGTCCGTTTCCTTCTCCGATCACAATACGGAGTGCCTCGTAATCTCCCGCCGGAAATGTGTAGCTTCCATAGTTTTTTACCGGAAACAAAGTGTGTTCCAGCTCCGCTGTCACATCATAGTCATAACCGTTTTCTGCGATCGTCTCTGCTGCGGCTTCCTCAATTTCGCCAAGGCTCTGGCGCACAACCAGCTCACATTCTTCCAGATTTTCCACATCTGTCAGTTTTTCCTGCATAAAACTTCCCACCGCATCACGCACTGCAAGCTTTAAGTTCTGGTCTGCCTCGCTGTCGCTGTTCGCCAGCACATGAAACCGCAGCACTTTGTCCGAAATCGCCTGCTGCAGTCTCGCCTGTCTTGTATACAAAATACCGCATCCCAATGCAGCGCACATCAGACTTCCAACTCCTATGTATCCGATCCATTTTTTTGCCATAATTCAAATCTCCTTTTCACTTGCCAAAATATAGGCGTTTGCGAAACTCGCTCATAGAATATGTTATATTGCGAAAAATAAACAGAAATATAGTACCGCTGCGAGTGACACATAGCGGGAGCGTGTCTTGAATATTTTTGTTCATTTTTCGCAATCTTCATAACCTAAATTCGAGTTTCGCTCATCGACCTTCTATCCCTACATTGAATGATTCCCAAAAACTTTACATTTATTCCGATTTCCAGTTTATTTTTACCAGATACTGGATTTTGATGTCTTTCTCATAAGCGGCAGGAGTGTTTTGATACTTAAAATACCATGTGCGGTTATCGGCGCCGAGATTCCGGTAACTGTTAGTGATATCGATTTCTTTCTCAAGTGCATGTGCAGCGATCGCATTCAGATAGTCCTCCATCCGGGTGTTGAGAAGCTGCTCTTTTTCACTTGCAGACACTGTGCCGCTTAAGATTTCGCCTTCTCCGGTCACGGTCACTGCGACAATCTGCTCTGTCAGACCTCCGACACCGATTTTTTCTGTTTCTTTGACTCGACAGGAAGCTGCATCCACTTTCACATAAAGTTCCGGTGCAAGTTGTAAGGTGTAATCATCCGCAAAGTTCTGTGTGAAGAATGCTGCACGCGCCGTATCCGTATTGACAAGCCCAGCCGCCCTTCCACGTTTCCAGACTTCGTAGGCTGTAATCTGCGGTTTCCCGATCATGCCTGGCTGCTGTCCTTCCTCCTTCTCGGTATCATCCTCCACTGCCCCGGACTGCTCCCCCTCTATATCCACAAAAGGAATATAAAGTGTCTCCAAGTGATTCGCCCGCTCCTCATAGAGCATGCCAAGCGTCGGGTACGCTTTCTGGTCAATGCCCGATGTGTTTTCCAGCAGTTCTTCCAGATAATTTCCAAGCAGCACATCAAGTTCTCCCTCTGTCTGCGCCAGACGGTCACAGCTTTCCGTCGTCATCACATAAGCGTTCCACGGAACCTCTTTTTCCTGCTCCAGCATGGATAGCATATCTTCCACTTCCGCCTCTTTTTCCAGAAAAGACCTCTCAATGAGCACCACTTTCAAATGGTTGTAATCCACCTCTTTGTTTCCTGCATACTCATGATTCAGCCACACATTTTGGAAATCGTCCTGATCTCTGATATTCAAAAGAACCGGGAATGCCTTATCCTCAAGTTCTGCGACATTGCACCCCTGTAAGAAAAGACACCCAAACAAAAAACATACCAGCACAAGCACACGCACTTTTTTATTATGTTTTTTTCTCTCTCCGGTCAGACACAACAGTACCGGCACGCCAACGACAAAAGGTGTTCCAATCTTCCACAGCAGGAATGTCACGCAGTCCAAAAACTGCTGATTTCTGTAAAACAGCACAGTCACGCCATACACCAGAAGAAGCAGAATGAGATACGGCAGCATCCTTTTTTTCCCTTCCAGATAACCGCCGCAGTCACGGATCACTTTTGCAGCCAGATTTCCACTGTAAAAAACCATGCTGTTTAACATCGCATACAGCGTAAAAAACCAGATGCTAAACATAAAAGCATCCGTTCTCTTCAAAAATCCGCCCGTCACCTGCACGCGGCTCATCATCGTGACCGCCGGAAATTTCATCTGAGCCAGTGCCTCGACGCCAAACAGCCCGATCAGGATCAGATACAGCACAGCAAATACTCCGCCGGAAAACCAGACCGCTTTTTCTGCTGCGCCAACGCATTTCCTGCGATCCGCAACATATTCTTTCAGAAACAGCACGATCGACACCATGGAATAACAGAACAGCACATAATAGCTGCCGCTTAACACTTCTTTTCCATCCGCCATAAAAACCGGGCTCCAGTAGGCAGGCTTCACCTCCCTGCATGCCGCAAATAACATCAGAAAAAGCGGTATCATCAGAAACCAGAACAGTATCTCGTACACTCTTGCCCTGCCCTCGATCCCACCTGCCATTCCATAAAATGCGAGCAGTAATATCAACATCAGCACCAGATAAAAGCTGACGTTTTCCACAAGACCATTTAACATCAGCGTGGAAAACAGATACGCCGTGTACGAAGCCATAAGGATAAAATACAGAAAATATCCGCCCCAGAGCACATAACCGCATACTTTTCCACACTTCTGCTTCAAAAAGTCGGGATAACTTGTTTTCATGCCTTTCAACAGATATCTCAATAATTTCAAGTACAAAAATGTGGACAAAATCCCCGCCAGAATGCAAAAAATCCCGTCGCGCCCTGCCATATCTGCAAGCATTGTCGGCAGCAGCAGCGTCCCCATTCCAAGAAAGTCATACGTCAGAAGGCGGAACACCTGTCTGCCTGAAATTTGATTGTTTTCTGAGAACATACTTCCCCCTATCTCTTCTAACATCTGCGCATTTTTTCATCAGATTTCCATTTATCTTAAGATAAAAACTTTTCTCAACCTATCTCTTCTTTGAAAACGTCAGCTTTGTCCGCTCTTTCGGATTTGCATAAATCGGACGTTTGCGCAGTTTCCGGAAAGGCTGCCGCCAGATAAAATCCCGCTCATCCTCGTAATTGTTCAAATCTGCTCCCACAAACGGCATGAGATACGGAATACCAAAGCTTGTCAGATGCGACAGATGTGTGAGTACCGCAAGCAGTCCGAGGAGCATGCCAAAGTAGCCAAGCCACGCACAGACCGCAATAAAAAAGAATTTCAGGATACGGAAGGCTGTGGCAAATTCTTCGTTCGGTATTGCAAAAGAACATAGCGCAGTAAAAGAGATGACGATCACCACGATCGGGCTGACCAGATTTGCCTCGACTGCCGCCTGTCCGATAATCAGGCCACCCACGATCCCGATGGTATTTCCCATCGCACCGGGAAGCCGCACGCCCGCCTCCCGCAAAAGTTCAAACGATAATTCCATGATAAGCACTTCCACGACTGCCGGAAATGGGACACCCTGCCTCGCCTCTGCAAACGACAAAAGTAGTGTGGTCGGGAGTATCTGTGTATGAAAATTAGTCACTGCAAGATAAAATCCCGGCAGCGTCATTGCAAAAAAGGATGCGAGATACCGCAGGATCCGCCCGAACGTCGCAATCTCAAAACGGCTGTAATAATCGTCACTGGTACGGATAAATGAATTGTAATCTGTCGGCAGTATCAGACCGATCGGAGAATTATCGCACATCACGATCACTCTGCCCTCTAATACCGCCATGGCCGCCCGGTCAGGACGCTGCGTTGTCTGAAACTGTGGAAATGGCGAATACCATTTTTTCTCTGCCAGCTGTTCTAACATTCCGCTGTCTAATATCCCATCGATTGTGAAATCCTGCAGCCTCTTTTCAATTTCTTTTACAAGTCCCGGGTTTGCAAGATCCTCCACATACACAAGGTAGACGTTCGTGTTCGATCTGATCCCGGCTTTCAGTCCCCTCACTTTCACACGGGGCGAACGGATCCTTTTCCGGATCAGCGCCGCATTCTGCTTCACAGAATCGCAGAAACCTTCGTTGGAGCCACGGATTACTTTTTCCGAATCAACCTCTGTGATCCCCATATTCGGATAACCGTCATCCGGTATTTTCACTGCCCGGTCAAAACCGTCCACAAAAAGAATCGCCTCCCCGGTGAGCAGACCGCTCACAGCCTCCTCAATGGTCGAAAAATATGTTGCATCCGAAATTCCAAGCGCATTTTCCTGCAGTGTACAAAGGATCTCATCCCTTGTCAGTCCATTTAAGTATTTTAAAGTCTCTCCGAGTGCGGATGTTCCCATGTCCACGGACACTTCTATAAAGGTCAGATAACAGGCGGTATCCTGATTCCTGCCAAGCTTCATCTGCTTCTTTTTAATATCCGCACAGTCATGAAAATAAAATTCCATTTTCTCTATATTTTGCGTTAAATCCGTCGATACAGGACATTTATTATTCTCCGACATTTGCAAGATGTTTCCTTTCTATTTGTTTCTTCTATTAAAAAGCTGTCTGCAAAACTCTTAAATATAATAAATAATAAATTTTGTTCATCTTTCATAATCTTCACAGTAAAAATCAGAGTTTTGCTACTTAATAGTTTTAAAAAAATACGAAAGAGGATAAGCAAAATGCTTATCCTCTTTCTAGTCTGTACGTTTTTCCATTTTTTATGCAGTTTTCCAGTCCTTTGGGCGGTCACTTCTTATTCCTGCTCCTGGATCATAGCTTTAACTGCGACTGCCTGATTCTTCACATGCTGATGCATTGTCTCTGTCACCTGCATTTTATTTTTGCGGACTAATCCCTCCACGATGTCTTTGTGCTCCTTCATGAGCGTCGGATAATTATTCTCATCCTTCAGATATTCTACACGATAACGGTACATCTGCTCACGGAGATTATTGAGCATGTTCACAAGCTTCGGGTTTCCGGTTGACTGATAAATAATATCGTGAAACTTCACATCCGCCTCTGCGATTTTTTTCACATTATCCGTCTTAGTGGATTCCTCAAACTCATGCATGGTCGCAACCAGTTCCTCTAACTGCTCCTCAGAAATCTGTTCGCATGCGATTTTAGCTGCAAGCTCGTCCAACGCTTCACGGATCTGAAGGACATCCTCCATATCTTTCTCCGTCATCTTGGCAACCTCTGCGCCTTTTCTTGGGATCGTAACAGCAAGCCCCTCCTGCTCAAGCATACGGATCGCCTCACGGATCGGTGTACGGCTGACGCCAAGTTTTGCTGCAAGCTGCAGTTCCATCAACCGCTCGCCCGGTTTCAGTTCCCCTTTCAAAATAGCCTCTCTTAACGTGTTAAACACAACATCTCTCAGCGGAAGATACGCATCCATATTCAATGTTAAATCTTCTGTCATCTTTGATACCATGCCTTTCTACTTACGCGCGTTATTATAAATACTCGTTAAATATACCTGTTTTGCAAGACCGGAGGCTTTCATCGCCTCGTATGCCTCTACTGCCACTGCTTCCTTGTCAAAAAGACCGAAAACCGTCGGACCACTGCCACTCATCATGGCATTCACAGCGCCATGCTCCATCATGTGATCTTTGATGTCTGCGATCACAGGATAAGCCGGGATTGTCACTGTCTCTAAGACATTTCCCATATCTGCCGCGATTTTATATAAATCTTTCTCTCTGATATCTGCCACAAGCCGGTCAATATCCGGGTGTACCATATCAGAGTCTAACTTCAGATTCTCATAGACGAACTTAGTAGAAACACTGATCTGCGGTTTTGCGATCAAAACAGGACATTTCACCATCGGCGGAAGCTTCGAAAGCTTCTCTCCTATGCCCTCTGCCAAAGCCGTTCCACGCATAATGCAGTACGGAACATCTGCACCGATCTTCACACCGCGCTCCATCAGTTCTTCCCTTGTCAGTCCCAGATCAAAAATCTGGTTCATACCATATAACACTGCCGCTGCGTCCGTGCTTCCCCCTGCCATCCCGGCAGCTACCGGAATGTACTTGTGCAGCCATACATGAACGCCATCTTTTATTGCAAACTCATCCTGCAAAAGCTTTGCCGCTTTATAGACAAGATTGTTCTCATTCGTCGGCAGAAAAGAAAGATTCGTTTCCATCGTGATCTCACCGGAAGTATTCTTCGAGATCTCCAGCCGGTCAAACAAATGAATGGTCTGCATCACCATGCGGACCTCATGATAACCATCCTCTCTTTTTCGTACCACATCCAGCCCAAGATTGATCTTAGCCAGCGCCTTTACTGAAATATCCTTCATCGGTTAGTTTCTCCTTACCAAAATCGTCGCTAACACACATTGATTGTACTTAAAATAAAACTTGTTTTTTTTATGTTTTTTGTATACAATTAGTATCTTATCATTTTATGTCCAAAAGGTCAATCGGCACTAAACTTTTTTCTTTGCCAGTCCGATATAATTAACAGAACCATGGAAGGTTAATAACTATTCATTCAGGTGGCTGAACATTTTGTTTTCTGTAAAAACAAATGCATCCAGCTTCGCCAGACAAGGAGGATCATATGGCAATCAATTCCATTAACACTGTGACTGCTGCCGCAGCAGCATCTACACAGACAACAACAAAAACAGCAGAAAAGACATCCGAGACAACGAAAAAGGCAGATTCTTCCAAGACAGCTTCCGGTGTCATTTATGAGAAGAGTTCTGACTCCAGGACAGACAAGGCTTCCAATAAAACAACAAGCAAGGCCGACAACGCAGCGATCGTTGCAAAGTTAAAAGCTGACGCAGAGCAGCGCACTGCACAGCTCCGCAGCATCGTTGAGCAGATGATGACCAAGCAGGGTGTTGCAATCGGCACCGCAGATGATATGTGGAAATTCCTTGCAAAGGGTGATTTTACCGTATCAGCTGATGTGAAAGCACAGGCACAGGCAGATATCGCGGACGACGGTTACTGGGGTGTAGAGCAGACTTCCGACCGTATTCTTGATTTTGCAAAAGCTTTATCCGGTGGTGATTCCGAGAAAGCAGACGCTATGTTAGAAGCTTTCAAGAAAGGTTTCGAACAGGCAACCAAAGCATGGGGAGATAAACTTCCGGATATTTCCCAGAGAACCTACGACGCAGTTGTCGAGAAATTCAACAAATGGAAAAACGGAACAGAGGATGCTTCCACTGAGGCATAATTCATAAAAAAGACCTGCGTGTACCTATGTCATGCGAACATCATGACATTGTACACACAGGTCTTTTTCTTTTGCTTTTCAGCGGTTAAAAACTTACTATTATTCTCCTAAAAGCTTCTCAATGCTTGCGAGCTTGACGCAGACAACAAAGATGTCGATCGCAGTCGTAAGATCTTCCAAGCTTGGATAGGATGGTGAGATACGGATGACAGAATCATGCGGATCTTTTCCATATGGGAAAGGCGCACCCGCCGGAGTCATCACAACCCCTGCTTTTTTTGCTTTTGCCACAACATTTTTTGCACATCCATCCAGTGTCTCATATGTGATGAAGTATCCACCCTTCGGGCTGTACCAGCTTCCGGCTCCGAGTCCTTTTAACTCTCTTTCAAATGTATCCAGGATCATTTCAAATTTTGGACGGAGAGAATCTGCGTGTTTGCGCATATGCTCTGTGATTCCGTGGATATCTTTGAAGAAACGGACATGGCGCAGCTGGTTTACCTTATCATGACCGATGGTCTGGATCTTCAACTGTTTCTTGATATCCTCTAAGTTGTTGGCAGAAGTTGCGATCGCTGCCACACCGGAACCAGGGAATGTGATTTTGCTTGTAGAACAGAATTTGTAAACCATATCCGGGTTTCCTGCTCTCTTGCATTCTTTTAAAATCTCGATCAGATGATCCTGGTTAATATCATATAAATGATGCACGCAGTATGCGTTATCCCAGTAAATACGGAAATCTTTTGCTGCCGGTTTTAATCTTGCAAAACGGCGGACTGTCTCATCGGAATAAGTGATTCCCTGTGGGTTTGAATATTTTGGCACACACCAGATACCTTTGATCGCCTCATCTTTGCTTACGAGTTCTTCCACCATATCCATATCCGGTCCGGTCGGAAGCATCGGTACGTTGATCATCTCAATGCCGAAATATTCTGTGATCGCAAAATGTCTGTCATATCCCGGTACCGGGCACAAAAATTTTACTTTATCTAATTTACACCATGGAGTATTTCCCATTACACCATGTGTCATGGAACGGGAGATGGTGTCATACATAATGTTAAGGCTTGAGTTACCATAAATGATGATATTGTCCGGATTACACTCGATCATATCACCGATAAGCTGTTTTGCTTCACTGATACCGTCCAGCACACCATAGTTTCTGCAGTCTGTACCATCATCACAGGTCAGATCAACACCGGAAGTCAGTACATCCATCATTCCCATCGAAAGGTCTAACTGTTCCTGGGATGGCTTACCTCTGGACATATCAAGTTTTAAGCCTCTCTGCTGGAATTTTTTGTATTCCGCTTCCAATCCTTCCTTCTCTTTCAATAACTCTTCTTTTGTCATTTCCTCGTAGGACTTCATCTCTAATTCCTCCTGCTTTTTAATATATGTAAAGATCCAATACCGGAAAAATGTACTCTGCCCACCAGCCTGTGAAACAGAGATCATCTCATGCCCGGAATGTTCTCTTACTCCTCTTCTGGCTCACCCTTGATCTTTTTAAAATATTCACGGATCTTCTTCTCGTAGCCGTTCTCACCCGGAACGTAGAACTTGCGGTCTGTCAGTCCGTCCGGCAGATACTGCTGCTCCACATAATGATCCGGATAATCATGTGCATATTTATATCCAACACCATGCCCCAGTTTTCCGGATGACTTGTAATGTGCATCCTGTAAATGTACCGGGATCGGCGCTGTTTTCGTATTCTTTACTGCTTCCATCGCATCGAAGATCGCATTGACTGCCGAGTTGCTCTTTGGCGCACTTGCCACATACGTGACCGCCTGCGACAAAATAATCTGTGCCTCCGGCATACCGATACGCTCAACTGCCTGTGCTGCCGATGTTGCGACAACGAGTGCCATCGGATCGGCATTGCTCACATCCTCCGCTGCGCAGATCATAATCCTTCTTGCGATGAACTTAATATCTTCCCCCGCATAAAGCATTCTGGCAAGATAATAAACTGCTGCATCCGGGTCAGAGCCGCGCATGCTTTTGATAAACGCAGAGACTGTATCGTAATGGTTATCTCCTGTTTTATCATAGCGCACCACACGTTTCTGGATACATTCACTGGCAACCTCAAGTGTGATATGGATTTTTCCATCATCACTCCGCTCCGTTGTCAGAATGCCAAGTTCAATTGCTGTGAGCGCTGCTCTTGCGTCTCCGTTTGCCACGTCCGCAAGAAAATCCAGTGCCTCTTCCTCAATGACTGCATCGTAAGCGCCCATTCCTTTTTCCTTATCATTCACCGCCCTGAGGATCAGTGTCTTAATATCTTCCGTGGACAGATTCTTCAGCTCAAAAATAATGGAACGGGACAAAAGCGCTCCATTCACCTCAAAATATGGATTCTCGGTCGTTGCACCAATTAAGATCACGGTTCCGTCCTCCACAAACGGAAGGAGATAGTCCTGCTGTCCCTTGTTGAAGCGGTGGATCTCATCGATAAACAGGATCGTCTTTTTGCCGTACATGCCCTGATTGTTCTTCGCCTGCGCAATAACATCCTCCATGTCTTTTTTCCCGGCGGAAGTTGCGTTGATCTGAAGGAACTCAGCGCTTGTGGTATTGGCAATGACCTTTGCCAGTGTCGTTTTTCCGGTTCCCGGCGGTCCATATAAAATAATGGAACTCAACTTGTCAGCCTTGATCGCACGGTAAAGCAGCTTGTCTTTTCCGATGATATGCTGCTGCCCTACCATCTCATCCAGCGTCGCTGGACGAAGTCTGGAAGCTAACGGCGATTCCTTTTCCCTGTTCTGTTCTCTCATATAATCAAATAAATCCATACGAAAAACCTGCCTTAGTAATCAATTAAAACTATTTTAACAGATTTTTATCTGTTTTGGTATCACAGATATATTTTTCTTTTGTCCGCGTGTGGCGTACATTTGACCATTTTGAATTATTCAAGTTTCAAACTTGCAGATTTTCTTTTTTATTTCAGCAATTTCGTGATGTTTTAAACTAAAATATGACAGAACTCGTTGCAAAAATTTCATTGTCTTTATTACATTACATGAAATTAAAGGATTTATCAAGTGGAAAATATCACTTCTGCGTATTTTCGTAAGTTTTACCGAAATCCTGCCGAATATCCTATCTGCCACAACACTTTTTACCACTTCCGCATGGACATGGATCATTCCGTCCTATCTTTTTCATTTCGCGCTGATAAGGCTCATTCATTCCCACTCCTGCGAAAGCATCCCATTCATCATAATAATAATCATTTCCTGCGTTTTCAATGGCAGCTTTTGTAATCCGGTATCGCGTTTTATATCTTTATCCAGACCGTTTTCGTCAAAAAGCATAATCGAAAATGCATTTGTACCAGTCTTCTTTTCATATTCCATTCTTGAATATCCATTTAACATAGGAAGATGCGTCTCCAGCTCTGCGTTTAAAAGACACTGCCACATTTCCACCTGTTCGATCAGTGTTGATTCTTCGTCCTGAAAAACATCCCATAGCTCCTGTACTCCATTTCCTTCCATGACAATTTTCCGCAGGTGGTCGATCATTTCCTCGGTTTCTTCTACGTCATAACCATACTGATCATGTAACGTTTCTCCCAGCATATGCCAGCATTCATCTGATTTAGAACTGTATGTGGCTATTTCTTCCATCTCTTTTGCACTAAATTTCCGGTATGGAAGGTTTTTCGCATACTTATCACGCTTTTCCACAATACTCACTGCATCCATATCACACATTACAGCAAATTTTTCTCCGGTATATGCATGTGTCATTGTCTTAAAATGCATTCCAAAATTTCCATGCCAATACACATATCGTTCAAATTCTTCTTTTGAAAGCTGTTCTCCCCATGCGTTTGTAAATATCTGATAAGATGCATCCATCTCGATCATTCCATAGGAAAGAAGTACTTTTTCAAATTTTGCTGATATATCCTGGATTCTCTTACAGATCTTTTTCCAATCCAGATTCAATATCGAAGAAAAAATTTCATCAAAATCAGATGCTGGAAACAGATATGCTGCCTGCGTTCCTTCCGGTGCTTTCACACTTAACAGACCAAGGGCAATTGCTCTCCCTACCGTATCAAATGCCATCTGATATTTTTTATTTTCTTCAAACTTTTGGAATTTTTGTAATTGTGTAATATCATGCTTGTCCAACACATAAAGATAATATTCCGGATGTAGTCTTAATGTCTCAGCTACTACATCCCTGACTTCCCTGCCAGCTAATTCGTCCTCAGATATTTTTAAATACTTTGCGTAATCGGAAGCTTCTTTCTCCGTCAAGCACATAAACATTTCCCTACTTGTTTTTTGTGGAGCTCTCCGACAAACAAAAGCCTTATCCTGCCCTTTGCAAAAGCAGCTCCATTCATCCATCATATCGTGCATCACTGACTTTTGTTTTTCTTCTGCGTGTTTATCCAGTTTCTTCAACAAATCTTCTGCCTGTTGGCGGAATAATTGCCTGAATTTATTATAATTTTCCTTCATTTCAAAAATATGTTTCACCATTTTCCGGTCTCTTTCTGCCATGTTATTTTTCTCCTTTTTGTGCTCTAATGGCCAGAAAGTGTAAACCTATGATCACTTTATATTATATCGTATTCCAACAAATAAAAATAGGATAAAAATCTGCTTGCATCCGCATGTTTATAAATGTTACAATGTGGCAAAGCATATATCAACAGTCGCCAGACCGTTTCCCCTTCATTGCAGTCTGCGATTGTAAAGTCTGTGTGACACATTTCTGTCATTAATATTCTTATGCGTGTACCATTTTGGGGAGTACACCGCTTTTTGTATCTATGCTTTTAAAATCCCGTTACTAATTTAAAAGCAGGAGATGTAAAAAGAGTGTGGTTTCTCCTGCACCATTTATTTGTTGTAACTTTTTCTACAACACACCAGCTACACGAAAGGAATTATTTATGGCACGAAAGAAACAAATTCGACACAAAAATAATCAGATTGTCCGTCCAGTGGCAAACCAGAAACACAAAGATACGGTATTTCGTATGCTTTTTTCCGATAAAAAGCATCTTCTTTCACTATACAATGCAGTGAATGAAACAAATTACCAAAACCCGGATGATCTGGAAATTGTAACTTTAGAAAATGCAGTTTACATGGGAATTAAAAATGATCTGTCTTTTATCATGGACACAAATGTATCATTATATGAACATCAGTCTACCATTAACCCAAACATTCCACTCAGAGATTTATTTTATATTTCGAGTGAATACCAAAAACTGATCGACAAATCGTCCCTATATGCATCTACGCCGCAAAAAATTCCTGCGCCAAACTTTATTGTGTTTTATAATGGTATTGAACCATTTCCAGATTTCTCAGTTAGCAGACTTTCGGAAGCATATGAAAATCTTCACGGCGAACCAAATTTAGAACTCGTGGTAAAAACTTTTAATGTTAATGAAGGGCATAATTATAATCTGATGGAACATTGCCAGACTTTAAGGGAATATTCACAATTTGTCGCACAGGTACGTCAGAACAAATCGACAATGGACTTAAATACTGCCATCAATCATGCCGTAGATGATTGTATTAAAAATAATATTCTTGCGGATTTTCTTCGAAAAAACCGCGCGGAGGTTATCAGTATGAGTATATTTGAATATGATAAAGAGGAAGAAGAAAAGAAGCTTAGAAAGGCTGAATTTGAAGCTGGACGCGAGGCAGGATTTCTTGAAGGTCAAAAACACGCTGCTCTTCAATCTTCTATTGAATCTGCTAAACGAATGTTAAAATCAAATAAACTATCCCCGGAAGACATTTCCATATTTTCAGGTCTTTCACTGGACGAGGTAAAAAAGTTACAGCTATAGCACTGCAGAACATCCTCCACTATCCAAAATATTTTCTCTGAACTCTTTGTGCCTATCGTTGAAATAAACTCTCCTTATGGGTATAATATAAAGAAACCCAAAAGCTGGTTAAAAAGTGTCAGTTCCTTTTCTAATGGAATCGGCGGAACTCTGTGATTGCTGACCTGTTCCACCGCATGAAGTACATGGAACGCCGTGGAAGTGGTCTGCGCAAAATCGTCAGTGAAACTGAAAAACTGCCTGGATATTTAGAAATATATAACACACGCAGTCTTGGATTTTTGTATAACAGAAAAAAGCAAACAAGAAATTTGCTCGTTTATTGGTTATCGAAATCTCACTTATTTTACAAGAAAATATTTGAATCCTCTACTGGCAAGTGGTCAACTTAAAATGACTATTCCAGATAAGCCAAACAGTCGGAAACAAAAATATATTACTGTTCATTCCGAATAATCGAGTAGGAGACGTGACTAACCGCCGTCCTGTCACACCACCGTGCGTACCGTTCGGTACACGGCGGTTTCAATAATTGACGTGCACAGACTGACGGCATGTCCTTCATACTTAGAAACGTGCGACGCCGGGCGCACCAACGACAAAAAAGCCTGACCGCTGATGCGACCAGGCTTTTTGTTGTTTGTCTTATGGTATCTGTAATTACTGTAACAGAGAAAGAACACCCTGTGTAGACTGGTTTGCCTGTGCAAGCATAGACTGACCTGCCTGTGCAA